>Ga0180432_10003001_pt1 | contig 24659 bp, 15 predicted proteins | sample SS_ome_10_FD_132414 | JGI IMG/M metagenome (GOLD analysis project Ga0180432, IMG submission 132414) | Hypersaline lake sediment archaeal communities from the Salton Sea, California, USA - SS_1_MS_2 metaG | ecosystem: Environmental > Aquatic > Non-marine Saline and Alkaline > Hypersaline >... | reverse complement strand
TGTGCGTGCTGAACGTGATCGGGGCGGTGTTCAGCAGCGCGGTGATCGCGTACGGCTTTGCCAGGCTGGAGTTTCCCGGGCGGGACACGCTGTTTGTCATCACGATCGCCACGATGGCGCTGCCCGCGCAAGTGACCATGATCCCGATCTTTGCGCTGTTCCGGGCGCTGGGGCTCTACGGCACGCTGGCGCCGCTGTTCGTGCGGAGCTTCTTCGGGAATCCCTTCTACGTGTTCCTGCTGAGGCAGTTCTTCCGGACCATCCCGAACGACCTGACCGAGGCCGCACGGATCGACGGGGCAGGGGAATGGAAGATCTTCTGGAAGGTCATCCTCCCCCTGGCCAGGCCCGCACTGGCCGTCGTGGCCCTGTTCCAGTTCCTGTGGACCTGGAACGACTTTTTCGGCCCGCTGCTGTACGTCAACGACCCGTCGCGCTACACGCTGGCCTACGGGCTCCAGCAGTTCGTCTCGAGCTTCGACACGAAGTGGGCCCAACTGATGGCCGCCTCGTGCGCGTTCACCATCCCGATCATCATCCTGTTCTTCCTGGCCCAGAAGACGTTCATCCAGGGCATCTCGACCACGGGCGGCAAGGGCTGAGGCGGCAAGCCACGGCACCCGTGTTATCCGTCCTGCGCGCTGGCAACGCGTTGATTGGCCAGGTCGATCGCGAGGGACACTGCGGCCTTGAAGCTCGACGCGTCGGCGCGGTTCTTGCCGGCAATGTCGAACGCCGTGCCGTGGTCCGGGCTGGTGCGGATGATCGGCAGCCCGAGGGTGAGGTTGACCGCCTCCTTCCAGGCCAGCAGCTTGATCGGGATCATGCCCTGGTCGTGGTACATGGCGACCACCACGTCGAACTTCCCGTCGAGCGCCTTAAGGAAGATCGTGTCTGCGGGGAAGGGTCCCCGGACATTGATGCCGGCTTCGCAGGCCATCGTGATCGCCGGGGAGATGATGCGGTGCTCCTCGTCGCCGAACTGCCCGTCCTCTCCGGCGTGCGGGTTCAGTCCGGCCACTGCGATCCGAGGCTTGTCGATGCCGAACCACTCCCGCAGGGCACGGTCGGCCAGGTCGATCGGATTGAACACGCACCCGATCGTGAACGAATTGCGGATGTCGAACAGCGCCTCGTGAATGGTGGCCAGGACGATCTTGAGCTTCGGTGAGACGAACATCATGGCGACCTGGTTTCGCTTGCGTCTGCAGCGTTTGGCCAGGAGTTCGGTGTGCCCGGGGAACTGCCTGTGCCCAGCCAGGGCCCACGACCTCTTCGAGATCGGCGCGGTGACGATCGCGTCGACCAGCCCGTCTTTCGCCGCCGATATCGCGCCCTCGCAGAACGCCATCGACGCCTGCCCGCCGACCGGGCTGGCCCCGCGAGGCATCGACGCCGGCTGGGCAATCTCGTCGTAGTCCATCACCGCCACGTCGTACGGGTAGCGCCGGATGTTCTCGTGGTGGTCGCGGAACACCGTCCACGACGCCTCCAACCTGTCGGCCGTGTACGACAACTGCTCGCTGAAGCCGAACACGACGTAGCGGGCCCGGCTGCGCAGGGACGCCTCCGACAGCGCCTTGACGACGATTTCCGCCCCGATACCGCAGGGGTCGCCCATCGTCACGCCGATAATCGGTCGATTGGCATCCATGGTCGTTCGGGCCCGGCCGAGCCCTAGAATCCCGCCTGGCGCAGCGTATCGAGGGTCAGTCCTCCGCTGCCGGCGGGCCCGAGGTTCCGGAGGTATCGCAGCACGTACTTGCCGATGACGTCGGTCTCGATATTGACGCTCTGGGCGACGCGCAGGTCGCCCAGGGTGGTTTCGGCCAGCGTCGTGGGAATCAGCGCCACGGAGAAGCTTTCGGCCTCGACGCGAACGACCGTCAGCGAGACGCCCGCGACGGCCACCGAGCCCTTGGGCACGAGTTGGGCGGCCAGCTCGCGCGGCGCGGCGAAGGTCCACTCGTCGCCGGCGACGGCCTTGACGGTGCCCACGCCGTCGACGTGCCCCTGCACCAGGTGCCCGTCCAGCGCCGCGGCCAGCGACAGAGACCGCTCGAGGTTCACGCGCGAACCGGTCGCCAGCGCGCCCAGCGTCGTCCGCCGAAGCGTCTCGTGGACGACGTCGAAGGTGACGTCGGCGGCGTCGATGGCCGTCGCCGTCAGGCACGCGCCGTCCACGGCCACGCTGTCGCCCGGCGAGAGTCCCTCGGCCAGGGGACCGAGGTCAATCGTCAGCCTCGCCCCGGCCGCCGTGCCCGCCGAGGAACGCACGGTGCCTACATGTCGTATGATGCCGGTGAACATCGCCCTGGATCATACCTCATCGCCCCTGCACTTGCGAGTGGGCGTTGATCCTGTCGGGGGCGAGTCGTGTCCGGGCGTCCCCCCCGGGGCCGAACCCGGGGGCGTTGGCGGTGTGTTCGTGCTCGGAGCGGGAGATGTGTTGTCGGCTCCGGGCTGGTGCTTCAGCACGATCACCGCGCCGGTGATCAGCAGGGCGCAGGCGGGATACAGGGCCCAGATCGGAAGCTTGCGCCAGATCAGGTACGCCATGATGCCCACGAAGACGAATTGGAAGAGGCTCAGGATGCTGACGACCTGCCCGCGCATGTGGCGCATGCAGTAGTTCAGCGTCGAGTGGCCGACCACCGTCGGAATGACGCCCAGCCCGAGAATCAGCAGGACCTCCCTGGTGGTGAACGTCTCCCACGTGACCGGCCCGCCGGGCAGGACGGTTGCAGGCAGGACGGCCGCAGCCAGGAGGCACACCGCAGAGCCGACGGCGTACACCGGAACGACGTACAGCCAGATGCTGCCGACGTGGCGGTACTTTCGGCTGAGCGCCAGGTAGTACGTCAGGAAGAGCATCGAGATCAGGCAGATCATGTCGCCCTGGAAGTGTGCGGCGCTGACGTTCTTGTCGGCGGCGGCCAGGAGGACTACTCCCGCGACGGCCAGCACCGTCCCGGCCAGCTCGGGGCGCGTGATCTTCTCGCGGATCATGAAGAACATGAAGAACGGCATGGCGATGGGGACCATGTTGACGATGAGCGAGCAGTTGGCCGCCTCGGTCATGCGGGCGCCGATGATCCAGGAGATGAAGTGGAGTGCGAGTATAGCACCCGGCAGCAGGGCGTGGCGCAGGTCTCGCCGGGCGAAGCTCTTCCCCGCGCGGGCCAGGTCGCGCACGAACAACGGCGACAAGACCGCCACGGCCACCGCCATCCGAAGCCCCGCCATCAGCACCGGCGGCGTGACGGACATCTGGATCATGATCGGCGCCGTCGCACACGCAAACACCCCGATCAGCAGCAAGACAAGATTAAAAGCCACGTCGGTTGGTTTCCTTTGGCAGGACACACGGGCGTGTTCATAGTACCGAATGCCCAGTCTCGTGGAAAGCGGTCTGCGGATTGATTCTCCCGGCCGCAGTAGCGGCGACGAACCCCACGGAGGAAACGTTCGTATGTGCTTCGATGACACAACCTTATGCTCTGATGACCACGTGGTCGATACGTTCTTCGGGTAGGCTGTTGCCGCGGTGGCCGACAGAAGGTCCTTGCCGCGACCGCGACCGGTTCGTAGTATGTTAGGTAGTCACTCTTGAAAGGGTGTCCCATGGCAACGGCGCAGTGCTTACAAACGCAAGAGTATGAGCGCATCGCTGAGAGCATGCGGGCTGTCTACATCCGCGCGCGCGAGGCCGACGGCACCTGGCGCAAAGAGCTTGTTCCCGCGCCCATCACCGGGCTGCCGCGGGACACGTACGTCTACCGCACGCCGCGCAAGACCGATCCGCTGACGTTCTCGTGGCATGGTGACAGGCAGACATTCTGCCCGCCGCTTTGGTGGGATTTGGCCATCGGGAGCGGGTCGTGTGGTTTCGGTTGTCGGGCGTGTTTCCTTATCCTTACCTTCCGTGCGATGCGAGATCCGTTCCGGCCGATTATCTACGACAACCTTGACCACATCTGGCGTTGCGTTGACAAGTGGCTGGTCTCGCCCAAGCGCAAAAAGAATCACACGCTTGGGCTGGGCATCGACCGCAGCGACAGCCTGCTCTATGAGGGGCTGACGGGCCATGCCAGAGAACTCATCCCGTGGTTTGCCGACCCGGCCAGGAACCCGAAACGCTGCCACTTGATTCTCCTGACGAAATCCACAAACGTGCACTACCTCGACGGGCTGCCCGCGGCCGACGCGCCCGTGGCCGTCACGTTTTCCGTGAACCCCGAGCCGGTCGCCGACCTGTGGGAGGGCAAGTACCCCGATACGCTCGAACGCATCAGCCCGCCGATGTCCGAACGCTTGCGGGCATGCAGAGAGGCCCAGCGGATGGGTTTCGAAACGCGTTTCCGCCTGGACCCGATCCTCACGCCGGAGGGCTGGGAAAACATGTACGCTGACTTCTTCGCCGAGGTGAAGCGCCTGGGCGTTCGCCCCAGCCGCATTACCCTCGGCACCTACCGCGAGAAGAACGCCCAGCTCGACACCTGGCGCCAGAAATGGGGCCTGCCGCCGATGGAATGGGAACCGCCCGAACTGACCAAAGAGGGCACCCATCGGCATCTGTCCACAGAACGGCGCGTGAGCATCTACACAGCGATTCGGAACATGGTTGCAGAAGCCATGCCGGGGACCCCCGTTGCGCTATGCAAAGAAACGCACGTTGTGCGCAGATTGACTGAGCTGTGCCAGGGATGCTGCAACTGCTTGACCTGAACGAGAAGGGGGCAGAGATGCCTGCGAAGCCAGAAGATGGCACGCCGTTCGACAGCCCAGACTTGGAGGCTGGCTCGGATGGCCTGCCAATCCGCCCGGTTGGTGCATGGTCCAAGGACAAACATCACTTTCTGAACCGATACATCCATGCCTTCACGACGTCCATGAAGGGAAAGCCCGCTTGGTCTGGTCTGGGCTACGTTGACCTTTTCTCGGGGCCCGGCATGTGTCGGCTCAGGGAGACCGGAGAGGAAATAGACGGCTCTCCGCTCCTGGCTCTGGGTAGCTCCAAGCCATTTGATTCTCTCGTGTTTGCAGACATATCGCGTGATGCACTTCATGCCATCGAGGAGCGGTTCAAACGCAGGAATGCGGCCATAGTGCCGATGACAATGCCGGGAGACTGCAACCAGAACGCGCCGAAGATCGTCTCCCTGCTGCCACGCGGACATCTGCACTTGGCGTTTCTCGATCCAACCAGCCTTGACATTCACTTCAGCACGATCAGACAGCTTACGGCAGAGAGGCGGGTGGACCTCATTGTCTCTTTCATGGACCGGATAGATCTCGTCCGGAACATTAAGAAGAACTACTATCCGAACTCGAGATCGAATCTCGATATGTTCCTTGGCGAGGAAGTGGACTGGCGGAGGGAGTATGACTCTCTGCCGAATACGGACGCCACGCATGTCAGCAGGTTGATACTTGAACTCTACCAGACTCAGCTCCGCGAGATCGGTTACACGCATTTCGGCGACCGCAAGAGGATTGCCGGTGCCGTGCCTTACTATCTCCTGTTCTTTGCCAGCAAGCACAGGCTTGGTGCAGACCTGTGGAACAGGACGTCAAGCACTGGTCCAGGAGGACAACGTTCATTCCAGTGGTGAGTTCGCGCGGTATTCCTCACCGGGGGGGGCTTGGCGCGCGATAAGCGGGCCGCGCCGGGGGGCGGCGCGGCCCGGGGTACGAAGATGAACGCGGTCGCATGGAGCGACCTGTACGTCATGACGCCCCGGCGGGGGGCTATGTCTTCTTGGCCTTCTTCGTCCTTCTCTTGGGGAAGTTGATGGCGGCCTGGGCGGCGGCCAGGCGGGCTACCGGGACGCGGTAGGGCGAGCAGGAGACGTAGTTCAGGCCGGTGATGTGGCAGAACTCGATGCTGCTGGGGTCACCGCCGTGCTCGCCGCAGATGCCGATCTTGAGGTTCCGCCGGGTGCCCCGGCCCTTCTCGCAGGCGATGCGGACCAGTTCGCCCACCCCGGTGCGGTCCAGCGTGGTGAACGGGTCGCCGTCGTAGATACCCATCTCGACGTACTGGGCGAGGAACTTGCCGGCGTCGTCTCGGCTGAACCCGCAGCCCATCTGCGTCAGGTCGTTGGTGCCGAAGGAGAAGAACTCGGCCTCGGTGGCCACTTCATCGGCGGTCAGCGCCCCGCGGGGCACCTCGATCATCGTGCCGATCTTCATGTAGCGCAGGGGTCGGCCCTTGGCCTTGCGGATCTCGTCGTAGACGTCCAGGACGATCTGCTTCTGGTGGGCCAGCTCCTTCACGTTCCCGACCAGCGGGATCATGATCTCGGGCCTGGCGCCCCTGACGGCGTAGGCGGCCTCGATGACGGCGCGGGCCTGCATCTCGGTGATTTCCGGGTAGGCGATGCCCAGCCGGCACCCGCGGTGGCCCAGCATCGGGTTGAACTCGTGCAGGCTGTCAACCTTCTCGGCGATGACCTTCGGCTTGACGCCCATGGCCTTGGCCATTTCGGCCTGTCCGGCCTTGTCGTGCGGCACGAACTCGTGCAGCGGGGGGTCGAGGAACCGGATGGTGGCGGGCCGGCCCTTGAGCGCCTTGAAGATGCCGATGAAGTCGCGCTTTTGGAGCGGCAGGAGGGCCTTGAGGGCCTTTCGCCGGCCTTTCTCGTCCTCGGCGAGGATCATCTTCCGCATCGCGATGATGCGCTTGCCCTCGAAGAACATGTGCTCGGTTCGGCACAGGCCGATGCCTTCGGCCCCGAACCTGACGGCGACTGCCGTGTCGTGCGGGGTGTCGGCGTTGGTCCGCACGCCGAGCTTGCGGTGCTTGTCGGCGAGCTTCATGATCGTGCCGAACGGCCCGGTCAGCTTCGGGGCCACGGTCTTGACCCTGGTGGCGTAGACGGCGCCGGTGGTTCCGTTGAGGCTGAGCCAGTCGCCTTCCTTCAGCGTGACACCTCCGGCGGCGAGGGTCTTCTTCTTGTAGTCGATCTTGCAGTCCCCGCACCCGGCGACGCAGCACGTGCCCATCCCGCGGGCGACGACGGCGGCGTGGCTGGTCATGCCGCCCCGGCTGGTCAGGATGCCCTTGGCCACGTGCATGCCCCCGATGTCCTCGGGGCTGGTCTCGACGCGGACGAGAATGACGCGCTCGCCGAGGTCGTTCCACTCCTCGGCCTCGTGCGCGGTGAAGACGATCCGCCCGGTGGCGGCGCCGGGACTGGCGGGCAGACCCTTGGCGATGGTACGGGCGGCCTTTTCGCTCTTGGGATCGAACGTCGGGTGCAGCAGTTGGTCGAGGCTCTTGGGTTCGACCCGGCAGACGGCCTGCTTCTCGGTGATCAGGCCCTCCCGCATCATGTCGACGGCGATTTTAACCGCGGCGGCCGCCGTCCGCTTGCCCGTGCGGGTTTGAAGCATGTACAGCGTGCCCTTCTCGATCGTGAACTCGATGTCCTGCACGTCGCGGTAATGCTTCTCGAGGGTCACGCGGATATCGAGCAGTTGGCGGTAGCACCTGGCGTCGTACTTCCTGAGTTCCTTGACCGGCAGCGGCGTGCGGATGCCGGCCACCACGTCCTCGCCCTGGGCGTTCATCAGGAACTCCCCGTAGAAGACGTTCTTCCCGGAGGCCGGGTCGCGCGTGAACGCCACGCCCGTGCCGCAGTCGCCGCCCATGTTCCCGAAGACCATGGTCTGGACGTTGACGGCCGTGCCGAGCAGCCCGCGGATATCGTTCAGTTGGCGGTACTTGACCGCCCGGGGGTTGTTCCAGGAGCCGAACACCGCGTCGATGGCGGCCTGGAGCTGCTTGCGGGCGTCCTGGGGGAAGCTCTTTCGGGCCTTCTTGTAGACCTTCTTGTACTCGGCGACGACGTCCCGCAGCCCGTCGACGTCGAGGTCGGTGTCGCTGGCGGCCTTTCGGGCCTTCTTGACCTTGTCCAGGGCGTGCTCGAAGTCGTGGTGCTTCATGCCGAGCACCACGTCCCCGAACATCTGCATGAACCGCCGGTACGAGTCCCAGACGAACCGCTCGTTGCCCGTCAGGTCGATCATGGCCTGGAGGGTCTCCTCGTTCAGCCCGAGGTTCAGCACCGTGTCCATCATGCCGGGCATGGACACCGCCGCCCCGGAGCGGACGGAGACCAGCAGGGGGTTGGGCCCGCGCCCGAAGGTCTTTCCGGTGACTTTCTCGATCTTCCTGATGTTCGCGTCGATCTGGCCGGCCAGTTCCCTGGGGTACTTGCGTCCGAGCCTGTAGAACGCGTCGCAGGTTTCTGTGGTGATCGTGAACCCGGGCGGCACGGGCAGTCCGAGACTGGACATCTCCGCGAGGTTGGCGCCTTTTCCGCCGAGGAGTTCCTTCATGGCGGCGCGGCCTTCGCTCTTGCCGCCGCCGAAGAAGTACACGTACTTCGCCTTTTTCTTGGCCATTGAATCTTTCTCCATCACCAGCCTGTCTTGCGGTTCTCGCCGGGTCATCCGCCGCAGCACGCTGCCTCGGCCCGGGATGTCGTCGGCGAACCGTGTGATTCTCGCCGTTCGCTGCTGCGCCCCCGCAAGCCCGGGCTCGCCTGCGCGACGCGCAGCGCCCGGGACGGGTGCGAGAGTGTAGGCCCGCTCCGGTGACGTGTCAATCCCGTTTTGGTACAGTTGGGCAGCGAGAGGCAGGATGAGTCATCGACAGCCAGTCAAAACACGCGATCGCACCGTGACGGCACCGGCTTCGACCCGACCGCGGATCGGCTGGCGCTGGCTGGCGACGATCTTCGCCGTGGCGCTCGTGTATCGGGCCGCCGCGTTCGTCGTGATCGGGGAGGACCCGCTGCTGACCCATCCGGTGGTCGACGCAGGGTATCATGACGCCTGGGCCGGGCGGATCGTTGCGGGGGACACGCTCGGCCATGGCCCGGACGACGTGTTCAAGCCCCCGGGATATGCGTACATCCTGGCGGGCCTGTACGGCGCGTTCGGTCCAGGCGTGGCGGTCGTCCAGTGGGCACAATACCTGCTCGGGGCGTTGTCGGCCGTGCTGACGGCCGTGATTGCGGCGCGTCTTCTCGGTCCGACGTGCGGGCGGATAGCCGGGCTGTTGAGCGCAGTATACGCGCCGTACGTGTTTTTCGAATCGCAGCTTCTGACGCCCGCCGTGAGCATCGCGCTGAACCTGTCGGCCCTGGCGCTGCTGTGGGACGCCTGGCAAGGCCATCGGACCCTTCGCCTGTTGTCGGCGGGGCTTCTGGGCGGGCTGTCGGTGGTGGTTCGCCCGGACGCGGCGGCCGCGGGGGCTCTGGTGGCGGGGTGGATTCTCTGGCAGCGGCGCGCCGACGGGCGACGACAACTCGCCGCAGCCGCGGCGATACTCGCCTGTGGCGCCGCCGTCGCGCCGCTGGCCGTCATCCTCAGAAACGCCCACCTGACCGGGGCGTTTGTTCCGATCTCCAGCAACGCGGGAATCAACGTCTACGTCGGCAACGCCCGCGACGCCGACGGCGTCTCCGCTGTGCCGGTCGGCCTGCGGTGGGAACGCCTCGTCTCGCGCGTCGACCAGGACGTCCTGACCAGGCCCGCCGACGCCGGCCGATGGTGGCGGCGCCAGGCCTGGGACGAGATCGCCGGCGATCCCCTTCGCGCCGTCGCGCGCGTCGGGCGCAAGGCCGTCGCCCTGGTCAACCGGCGGGAGTTCCGCAACAACATCTGCTTTCACTTCATGCAGGCGCGTGCCTGGCCCCTGCGGGCGCCGTTCGCGCAGTACGCTGCGATCCTCCCGCTGGCCGCGGTCGGGTTTGTGGGGCTGTGGTGCGGCCGGTCCGGCCGGTCGGCGGCCACGCTGCTGGCGCTGGGGGTGGCGGGGTACTGGGCCGTGGCACTGGTGTTCTTCGTCACGGCGCGGTTTCGCCTGCCGGCCGTGCCCCTGCTGATCATCGCGGCGTCGGCGGGTCTCGTGCACAGTGTGGCCGCGGTGCGCCGGCGAGACCGCCGGGTGGTTTCGGCTCTGGCCTGTGCGGGGCTCCTGGCGTGCGTGGCGTGCTGGCCGGCGTGGCTGGGCACGCCCCGCGGCGGGTGGGTGCGCGACCACGTGAACAGGGGCAACGCCCTGGCCGCGGCCCAGGCGTCGCCGGGGGACATCATGCGGGCCTACCGCGCGGCGCTGAACATCTGTCCCGACGACCCGGACGCGAACTACCTTCTGGCGCGGACCCTTCTGGCGGCGGGTCGGGCCGGCGAGGCCCGAACGCGACTGGCCCATGCGCGAAAGGCGATACGCGACAGCCCCGACGTTCTGCTGCTCTCGGCCAAGGCAGCGCTGGCCCGGCCCGACCCCGACCCGGACGCCGCCCGGAGATACCTCCGGGCCATTGTGGCGCTGGCCGACGAGTGCAATCTCTGGCCCAAGCGGGCCGTCTGGGCCCAGGCGCTGGTCATGCTGGCGGACCTCGAACCGGACGCCGGCGCCGAACACTGGGAGCGTGCCTGGCAGGTGCACGCGGCGACCGCTGCCGAGATCGCGCTGCTGCGAGACACGTACCCGCAGCGCACCTTGGCTGCGCTGGCGGACGAGGCCCGCCGGGAGCCGTGGAACTGGTACGCCCAGGCCAACCACGGGCTGGCGCTGCTGAAGGCCTCTCGCCCCCGCGAGGCCGTCGCGCCCCTTCGGCGTGCCCTCGACGCGGCGCCACGGGGCAAGGAGGGCGTGGGGCTGGAACTGGCGCGGGCGTTGTCGGCGAGCGGCCGGCCGGGCGAGGCCCGCGACGTGCTCGACGAACTGGACGCCTCGCTGCCGGACTGCCCCTTGCGCAGGCGTGTCCGGCAGATGCGATCGGACCTGGGCCCGGGTGCGAGATAGGCCGGCCGCGGTCGCGGACACCGGGCGGCCCTGGGTGGGGCCGCCCGGTCGCGAACGCTCAGCAGTGCTTGGGCTTCGCCGGTGCGGTCAGGTCCGCCGTCGTCGCCGAAGGGCAACCAGCCCGCCGAGGGCCAGCAGGCCCATCGTGGCCGGCTCCGGACAGAACGTGCCGGCGTCAATGCTGGCGATGTGGACGGCCCCGCCGTCCGGGCCCGTGGTGAGTTTGAAGGTGATCATCTCCCACCCCGGCTGCGGGCGGATGTCCCAGTAGGCCTCGTAGATACCCCACTCGCCTTCCATGTCGACCAGCTTGACCTCCCCGCCGCTGACGTCAGCGGTGCTCTCGGTATCGAGAGAGACCTCACACTCGGCGTCGCCCTCTGTCATCATTCTGAACTGGAGGAAGACCTCCTTGACGAGCGTCGGATCGGCGATATTCTCGAGGAAGACGTCGATATAGCCTTCCTTGCTCTGGCTCCTGACGCCCCAGGCGCCCACCTCGGGGTCGTACTCGATGTCTCCGCGTTTGCTGATGGTGGATTCATTGTACGACGTCGTATTCGGACCGTTGGGCAAGTCTCGGGGCGGGACTTGCTTCTCGTAGGGGGCCCAGTCCCACTGCGGGGTCCGCAGGTCCCATCGGAAGGCAAACTTCCACCACGGCGGCTCGATAGGCATATGCCACCACAGCGGCGGCTCCCTGAGGATGAACGCCGCGCTGCCGCCGGTCATCGTGGCGCACGTGACGCCCCAGTGGCCCAGCGTGTCCGCGCCGTAGGGATAGCTCGTACCCCACTGGAACTGGCCGGGGTTCTGGCCGTTGGGGTCCCAGGTGTCGTAGACGTAGACCGTCTCGTTTGCGCCGTCATCATTGTACCCGTAGCCGCACATCGAATGGCCCTCGATGTGGATCATCACGGGTCTGCCGTTGTCGATCTCGGTCTTGTAGTCGTTGAAGGTGAAGCCGGTCGTTGAGACGTTCCCATCCCCGTCGGGGTCCTTCCCGGGCAGCAACTGGGTGTAGAAATTGGTGTCCGTCTGCGGGTTGCCGGACCCGTAGCCCCGGTAGTCCGTGTAGTCACACATGCCGTACATGCCGTCATCCCCGGCGACGGCCCACCCGACGATGTCGCTCGGATAGGTCTTGGCCCCGCTGCCCTTGAACCAGAAGGACGTCCCGCCGTCGCTATTGCCGTGGGCGGCCATGCTGGTGCCCATGAAGTCGGCCAGGCAGTCGTGGTCGTCGGGCAGGGTGCGTCCGGACGCCAGCGGATCCGGCCCCGCGTGCCCGTAGGAGACCCAGTAGTCGGCGATGTGCCCGGTGCTGGCGATGGCGTCGTTCGCTATGAAAGGCCCGCCCCCGCCAAAAGTACTCAGTTCGGCAGCCCCGCCCGGCACCAGGTGATAGTACGTCCGCGCGTTCCACATGAACATGCGGTCGTAGTACCCCATTATCATCCCCGCGGATGTCGGCGAGCAGCCGTACCACCAGTCGTAGTTCGGCGTGCCAAGCTGTACATCCGCCCCCTGTTTGACAAACCCGGCCACCTCGCCGTTCGCCATGATGGCGGTGCCTCTTCGGACGCTCGGGTCGCGCCAGTTGACGGCTGCCTCGGCCGGGGCACACAGGCCCAGCATGAGGCCTGCCAACACAATGACGGCGAGCCGTCTCCACGTGGGGGTGCAGAACGTGATACTCATTGTTCTTTCCTTCCTTCTCGTCGCTCTCCAGGCCCAGAGAGAGACCCTCAATGTGCGCGGCGCCTCCTGCGACGGCCGGCCAAGCCGCCACCGGCCCGCCGGGAACACCCCGCCGGGCATGGCTCAATGCACGGCACCGCTCTCGATCCTGTTCTTGTCCCGGAACAGGCAGACGTCCACCCGCTCCGTGCGCGCAGAGACTCCCTGCGCGCAAACGAGACATCCGGGGACCGTCCGGCGCCCTGCACCGTGACAGGCAATTCGGCTGCTGCAGACCAACCGCGCCATCACAGCACGAGCGCGTCGGGGACCGGAACCGGTCCGTTACTGCCAGCCACCCTCGAGTTGAGCACCTCTCGTGAGTGCTTCACCCTCCTCCAGGCTTGCATGAATAATACACGTGCCGCCCCCGCTGTGTCAAGTCAAAACCGGTGTCGACGGCAAATTTATTTCAGGTGACGCGAGGCCGCCCCGGGCCGGCGCGCCGCGCTCAGCGGCTTGATGCTCTCCGTCCAGCCGCGAGGACGAGGGATCACGAACACGCTGCCGGAGAACCTCACGTCCGTCTTGACGTTGGAGAACACCACGGTGGTCTTCCTGCGGCTCTTGTCGAAGGCCACGATCTTGACCGGCAGGTGCGTGGTGCGGTCGATCCACTGCTCTATCCACACGACGCTCAGTTCCCGCCGACGTGCAGGCAGCGTGGTGAACTTGAGGTAGTCGGCGTTCTTCGGGTCCTTCTTCGAGACCTTTCGATCCGGCTGGGTGACCTTGAAGTACTCCAGGATGTCCTCGACGTCCTGCCCGAACGGCAGCGGAAACGGGCCCTTGCCCAGGCGCAGCGGCTGGACGCGCTCGCCCTTGGCGGCGACCTGGTAACGCTCGATCTTCTTCAGGCGGTGCCGGGCCACCGTCAGCCACATCCCGTCGAACGCCCAGTCCACCACGGACTTGAGCTTGCGCCCCCCGTCCATGCGGAGGGTGTCGAAGTGGGCGCGAAACTTGTCGGGCGCCGTGGCGGTGCGCTTGAGGTACTTGACGTACCCGGTCCGCTGCTCGGTCTCCCCGGTGAGCATGCGGTCGATGAGGTAGTCGACGTCGGCCTGTATGGCGGGGAACTTGGCCCCGGCGGCCTCGAGGTCCTTGAGGATCTTCATGATTGCCGGCGCCGGGGCGTCGCCGGCCGGCCGGGTCGTGGGCGCAGCGGGGGTGTTCCGTCCCCGGGCGGCGCATCCGACCGCCAGAATCGCCAGCATGACCGACAGTGCCCTGTGCCTCATGGCTGTTGCTCTCCTGCATGTACTACGTAACGTCGGGGCGTTTTCGGTCGCCCCGCCCGATGATCCTGCCGGCGGCGCCCGGCACGGCGCGGGCCAGCACGAGCGCCGCGGCCAGGCCCAGAAGGACCACCACCGCGACCCACCCGAGGTTCCAGTGGAAGGTCACGAAGGCGATGGCGGCGTAGCGCACGAACCGCCCCACGAAGTTCGCCGCGGCAAACGGCCCTCGCGGGTATCGGCACGTCACCGCCAGCATCCGAATGACGTCCACGGGTATCGGGATGATATTGAACAGCACGAGTATCGTAAACGGACTCCCGGCCAGCCAGCGCGACGAGACGTCGTACAGCCGCGTGTGACGTACTCGCTTGATGTGCCGCTGACGAAGGGCCAGCGTGAACAGGTGATAGTCGTTGAGGTTGGCGACGGTGCTGGCCGCGGCGCCCACCAGGGCGACGGCCAGCACGGTGGTCCACAGTTCGCCGGTGACGGCGGCCTCGCGCGTGGCGACGGCCGCCACGATCGCGTTGGCGGGCAGCGGCAGAACCGTGCAGCACATCGAGATGTACACCCCGAAGACCACCAGCTTGACGCCGGGGCGCATCGCCTGGAGCTGCCTGCCGATCTCGGCCGGACGCCACGTCCAGGTCCACGGCTGCCCGCGGAGCATGATCGCCAGGGCGGCGGCTGCGGCGGCCAGGCCCAGCCCGTAGGCCAGGAACCACTTCCCGACGGAGATGCCGTCGTGGTCGGGAAGGGCCTCGGCTGCGGTGTCAGCTTGCGGTGTCGACACGTCTTCCATCCTTCATGTGGACGAGGCGGTCGGCGTAGCCGGCGGCCCGTTCGGAATGCGTGATCATCACGATGGTCTGGCCCCGCGCGCCGTTCAGCCGCCGGAACAGCTCCAGCAGCGCCCCCGAACTGCCCGAATCGAGGTTGCCCGTCGGTTCGTCGGCCAGGACGATCGCCGGGCCGTGCGCCAGGGCCCGAACCGCCGCCACACGCTGCTGCTCCCCGATGGACATCTGCCCGGGCTTGCGGCGCTTGACGTGCGCCACGCCCATCGTTTCGAACAGCTCGTCCACGCGTCCGTCGGCCTTCAGGCCGCGAATCTTCAGCGAGAGCGCCACGTTGTCGAACGCGGTGAGCTGGCCGAGCAGGTTGAACCGCTGGAAGACGAAGCCTATCTCCTCTCGCCGGATCCTCGTGCGTTCGTTCTGCCCGCCGCCGACGGCTTGCCCGCGGACGTACACCGTGCCGAGGTACCGGTTCGTGTCCGGGTCGCGGTCGGTCGGCGTCATGAGCCCCAGCACGTGCAGCAGGGTGCTCTTTCCGCATCCGCTGGGCCCCATGACGGCCAGGAACTCCCCGGCCCGCACGGCCAGGTCCAGGCCGTGCAGCACCGTGACCCGCGCCGGGCCCTGCCCGAACGATTTGACCAGCGCGCGCCCTTCGAGGATGACGTTGTTCTCATTCATGCGTCGGTCCGTCGCCAGGTCCGGGCAGTAGATCACTCCAGTGTAAGGGCCGTCACGATATCCACGCGCGTCGCCCGCCAGGCCGGGTATACCGCGCTGACGACCGCACCGGCGAACGACGCGCCGATCGCGATGACCACCCACTTCGGGGTAATGGTCACGGTCAGCAGGGGCTTGACGGTCTCGATCGCCCAGGCCGCCAGCGGACTGAGCGCAATGCCCGTCGCCGCCCCCATCGCCGTCAGGATCATGGATTCGCCGAGCACCTGCCTGAGGATGAACCAGTTTCCGGCCCCGTTGGCCTTGAGAATGGCGATCTCCCGCGTCTGCTGGAGCACCATCGTGTACAGCGTGATCATGACGAACAGGAAGGCGATGACCAGGGCGATGACGTTCACCGCGTCGACGTACAGGAACATGACGCCGAACTTGTCCAGGAGCATCTGCCGCTGCGCGTTCAGGGGCAGGACGTCCCGGTTGGTGGTCCGGGCGATCTTCCGGGCCGCCGGGCCGATCGTCACGCCCGGCTTGAGCTTCACGAAAATCAGCGTGCAGTGCCTGATATTCTGGCTGCCGAACAGGTACGCCGCCGTGCGGCGGGGCATGAAGACCCGGGTCATGGCCCCGGCCTCGACGATGCCGACGATCGTCCAGGTGTGCTCGTGCATCACGACCTTCTGGTCGATCGCGTATCCCCCGGCCCGGGCCAGCCGCGTGTCGATGACCAGTTCCAGCCCGCCCCTGGCGGCCAGGAGGTCCGCCGACAGGTCCACTTCGCCCTTCCCGTCCGGCAGCTTCGGGTTCTGGTCCGGCGAGCCGGCGCGGCCGGGCCCGCCCAGCAGCTTGTCCTTTATCCAGACGGTGAACGTGCCGTGCGGGTCGAACGGGCGGCCGTCTATCACCCCGCGACCGGCGGTGAGGGTCTTCCACTGGTGGGGGTCCACGCCGGCGACCGTCTGGTCCTGCCCGGCCATCTTCATCGGCCAGAGGAACACCGGCACGACGCGCTCGACGATGTCGCCATGCTCGCCCAGGATGACCCGTCCGACGCCGTCGGACAGCCCCACGCCCCGGGCCAGCCCCGCGTTCTCCCGGGTGCCCTTGGCGCAGACGGTCAGGTCCGCGTCGACGGATTCCCAGCGATCGGCGATCTCGTACACGCTGCCCCGCGCCAGCCCGCTCAGCGTCACGAGCATGCAGATCCCGATGCCGATCCCCAGCGCCGACAAGGTGCTGCGGAGCTTGTGGTGCATGATGTTGGCCAGCGGCAGGTACGCCATGGCGACATCATACCGGAACTTGCCCTTGCGTGCAGCATCGCAGCCCAACGCCCCCGGGTTCCACCCCGGGGGGTGTCAACGGACGAGCATCATTCTCCGGAATCTCGTCAGAAAAGGGAGTCTCCATTGTAGACACCTTCCGGGGTGGAACCCGGGGGCGTTGTGGGGTTGTGGCGCAATTAGACCCTGACGGGGCCAGGTGGGCTGCTGTAGAATAGGTGGCGTGATGGGAACGCGACTGCCTCGATATCTCGGTGCCGTGGTTGCCGCGGCGCTGGCGGCGGCGCCCGCTTGCGCCGCAACGGCCTGGTGGAACTACGACTGGAAATGCCGTCGAGGCGTCGCCATCGCCAAGGCCGCCCCGACCGGGCTGCCGGGAGACGACGTCGCGGTAGTCTCGATGTCCACCGGCGGGCGGACCCGGTCCGACGCCAGGGACGTTCGCGTGGTCACCGCCAGGCGCCGCGAGGTGCCTTCGCAGGTGCTCATGATCGGGCCGGGCGACCAGGTCCGCGTGGCGTTCGCCCTTCGCCCCGGGACGAAGGACTACTACGTCTACTTCGGCAACCCGGCGCCCCCGCGGGCGCCCGGGCAACTGGCCATCACACGCGGCGTGCTGCTGAGCACGTGGAAGCATCCCGGGGGCAACGCGCGAACGCTGAGCCAGGCCAAGGGCATCCTGGCAAAGGCCAAAACGTTCATCGGGCGCGACTTCCGCGACAGGATATTCATGGGGCACAACCCGTTCGGCCCGGAGCAGGCCCTGGCCAGCACCTTCGTGGGCTACGTGAACTGCCCCAAGGCCGGCGCGTACACCTTCTCGACCTCCAGCCAGAACGCCTCGTTCCTGACGGTTGACGACACGCTCGTCGTGGCCAACGGAGGCAGCCACGGCCCGCAGCGCGACATCCGCAAGCGGGGCCAGGTCACCCTGAAGGCCGGGCTGCACAAGCTGACGTTCTACCACGTCAGCCCGTGGGGCAGCCCGATTGCGGTGGTGGCCTGGCAGCCGCCCGGCGAAAAGCGCATCCGCGTGATTTCCCCCAAGGCCTTCGCCCCCGTCGTTTTCGCCACGGCCGGCGCCATGGAGGAACTGGGCAAGGCGTGCGTCGACTTCACCCCCGTCCACGCCGGGGAGGCCTTCATGATAAACCGCTATTACCAGCGGTACACCTTCGAGGCCGTCCAGACCGGTGCGACGGTCGGAAAGCAGGTAACCTCCTGGCGGTGGGACTTCGGGGACGGGGAGACGGGCTCCGGGAAGACGAGTGAACACGTCTACTTCCAGGACGGCATGGTGACAGTGACGCTGACGGGCAAGACGCGGACCGGCACGCTGACGTGCCGCAACGCCATCTACATCACCCGCCCGTGGCGGACCGTCACGCGCAACCGCCTCGACAGCACCAGGGCCTACGCCAACATTGCCGCCGGGTACGCCTTCAACAAGCTCAGCTCGGCGGCGATGGTCGACGCGGCCTGCCTGTTCCAGCGCACCGGGCACACGAACGGCCTGATGAAGGTCGGGGCGGCGTTCGTGTCGCGGCGGTCGGCCGAGAAAAAGACCGCGTCGGTGCTGGTCCCGATCTACGCCAAGGCGCTGGTCTCGGCCGGGCAAGCCGACAAGGCGCTCAAGGCCCTCGTCGCCGGGGCGAAGCTCGAGTCGGACGCGGCGGGGTCGGCCCAACTGCTCGTGCTGGCCGGACGCGTCTGCGTGGAGCACCTCAACGACGCCCGCGGGGGAATGACGCTGTTCAAGCAGGTCGTCGCGCGCTACGGGAAGCAGACGTCGGTCTGGGTTCGGCGTGCGCGGATCGGTGTGGGTGACGCGTACCGGCTGGTCGGCGACGCGGCCAAGGCCGCCGAGGCGTACCGCGCCGCCGGAACGGCCCCCCCCAGAAAGGCCGGCGGGCAGGTGCTCAGCCGAGGAAACTTCGCCCGGCAGATCGAGGACTACGTCAGGCGGGGCGACCTGGAGGAGGCCAAGGACGTGCTCGAGCAGTGGCAGGACGCCTTTCCGGGGAACAAGCTCGACGGGTACTGGTCGCTGCTGCGGGTCAAGACGCTGGTGCGGGGCAAGGCGTACCTGCCCGCCGCTCGCGAGGCCGAGGTCCTCGCCCGCGTCAGCCCCACCAGCCACCACGTGCCGGAACTGCTCATGCTCGCGGTCGAGGCGTACCGCCAGGCCGGCCGGCGCGCCCAGGCCGACGCCACGCTCAAACGCATCATCACCGACTACGCCGAGTCGGGCATGGCCGCCAAGGCCGCCGCTATGCTCAAGCGGTAGCGATTGTCGATTTCCGACCGGGCGGAGTCTCTTCTCACGTCTCGAGGGGTGTGCTGAGGGTCGGCTTGCGGGTTGGTGCGGTGGGCGTGATAATGTCAGGCAGCGATGTCGACGCGTGTGATCAAGGTAGCCGGTGCGGACCAGATTCCTCCCGCCGCCCGCAAGGGGGCCAAGGCCCTGCGCGCGGGCAAGCTGGTGGCGTTCGCCACGGAGACGGTATACGGTCTGGCCGCCGCCGCAGACCGGCCCGAGGCCATGGCTCGTCTGCGCCGGATCAAGGACCGCCCCAGCCGTCCGTTCACGGTGCACGTGCCGGCCCCCGAGGCCGCCGAACGCTACGTCCGCCCGCTGCCTTCGCAGGCCGATCGGCTGATCGGGCGGTGCTGGCCGGGTCCGGTGACGGTGCTCCTGGCGACGGGGGGTCGGCTGGCCGAGGACGCCCTGGACGGCGCCGGGTTGGGCCAGGTGCTCTGCTTGGGGGGGGTGATCGGGCTGCGGTGCCCCGACGAGCCGACCGCCGCCGCGACACTGGCGGGCGTCTCGTCGCCGGTGGTTGCCGCCAGCGCGAACCCGGCCGGAGGGGCGTCACCGCGAACGGCCGACGCGGTTCTGGCCGCCCTGGACGGGCAGATCGACCTGGTGATCGACAGCGGCCCGGCTCGCCTGGGCGCCGACAGCACGATCGTTCGCTTCGGCGAGGAGAGTTGGCAGATGGTCCGCCCCGGGCCGTGGGACGAGCAGATGATTCGCAGGGCGATCCGCCGGCGGATCCTGTTCGTCTGCACCGGGAACACCTGCCGGAGCGCCATGGCCGGTGGTCTGGCGAAGACGATCTGGGCCGAGATGCACGGCTGCCGGGTGGGCGCGCTGCGTGGGCGCGGTTTGGAGGTGGCCACGGCGGGCGTGTTCGCCTCGGTCGGGGCCAAGGCCACACCCGACGCCGTCCAGGCCGCCAAGGCCCTCGGGGCCGATATCTCCAGGCACCGCAGCAGGCCCTTGAGCCCGGAGCTGATCGCCTCGGCCGACGCGGTGTTCTGCATGACCGAGCGTCACGCGGCGCAGGTCAGAGCGCTTGTGCCGTCGGCCGGGAACAAGGTGAAACGGCTTGACAGGCGAACGGATATACCGGACCCTATTGGAGGCGGGTTCGAGATATACCGCCAGACGGCCGAGCATATCGCCGACGCCGTACGCGAACGCTTGAGCAAAGGAATACCATGAAGATCGCACTTGTAGCCGATCATCGCGGCCATGCCGCCAAGGAGAAGGTCGCCGTCCTTCTCCAGGAGCGCGGCCACGAGGTCCTCGACATGGGCACCAACAGCTCCAAGAGCTGCGACTACCCGGACCTGGCGTATCCGGCGGCGAAGGCCGTCACCGACGCGATCGTGGACCGCGCGGTGATGATATGCGGCAGTGGGATCGGGATGTCGATTTCGGCGAACAAGGTCTGCGGGGTGCGGGCGGCGCTGTGCCACGACGAACTGACCGCACAACTGTCCCGCAGGCACAACGACGCCAACGCACTGTGCCTGGCCGCCGACGTGCTCGGCGATGAGCTGATGCGGCGGATTGTCGCCAGTTGGCTCGAATCGGAGTTTGAGGCCGGGGGCAGGCACGAGCGGCGCGTCAAGAAGATGACCGCCATCGAAAGCGGGGACGACCCCAGGTTGGTCTACAACGAGGAAGCGGCGCTCGAGGACAGCGACAGCAACTGACTTGTTCCTCCAGTTGATGTTTAGCGGGCGAGCAACGCTCGCCACTTGTTGTTCGAACGACGAGCGGCGAGCGTTGCTCGCCCGCTAAACGTGGAGTGAACGACAAGTTATTATTCCGTAATCGTTATCAGGCTGCTGTCAGATATGGCCTCGATGAACGGGGAATACATGGCCTCCCCGGCCGCGGGCAACACGCGGAAGGTGCCCGGTTGTTCGCAGCGGAGCTTGTAGGCGATGGACCGCTTGCCCTCGGGCATCCACGTGGCAAAGAAGACCACACGCGTGTCGCGCAGCTCCATGTTTGCGTAGGTCCCGCCGCCGTACGTTCCGCCGCTTCGCAGCCGATGCGGCTCGCACCCGGAGGGCTTGGGGTCCTCGAACATCATGTACTCGAAGTTGTGGTCGCTCGTGATGTCCAGCCGCACCTCGATCAGCTCGCCGCTGGCGATCTCGTCGCCGAACTTCAGCGGCGTCTTCTTGTATCGCGTGTCGGGGAACTTCTCGGTAATGGTCGCTCCATTCTTCCAGACGCGCCGCGTGTTGGTGAACTTCTCCCGCGTGAGCTTGAAGTACTTCCGCTCGATGGCCACCTGGTTGCCGCCGCCCTTGATCCGCTCGCCCGTGTCGACGTAACGCAAGTGCGCCCCCCAGTACAGCGCCCCGGCGCCCTTGCGGACGACCTTGACGGTGTGCTTGCCCGGGGCCAGGGCCTCGGCGTCCAGCAGGATACGGTCGTCGAAGGTGAACACGTTCTGCCGCGTGACGCGGACGGTGCGGCTGATCTGCCCGTCGACGGTGATCTCGTACGTCTGGTCACAGTCGAGTTCGCCCGTTTGCCTGGCGTACCGCGCCAGGGCCAGTATGGCCATCGCGGTGGCCTTGGTGTTCCGCCAGTACAGCCCGCGTCGGCTGCGGACGAGATAGTTGACCGCCAGTGGCACGTACTTGCTGGTCGGGTCCACGGTGAGCATTGCCTGGAGGACCCACGAGGTGCTCTCGTCGGACCCGTGATACCAGTACCACCAGCCGTGCGTCCGGCCCCAGTGCGCGTCGTTGTGCTTGGCGTTGAAGTTGGCCGTGTTGTCGAAGTTCTCGATGACGATCTTCGCGTCCTTCTTCCGTCCGGCGATGTGCAGCGCCATGGCCAGGTACGCCCGCCCGTAGTCGGTCAGCCTGTCGCGCCCTTCCCAGATGCGGTCGAGATGTTCGGCCAGGGCCTTCTGCTTCAGGGCGGCGGGGGTGATGTGACCGATGACGAACAGCGAGTAGATTCGCGTGTTATCGTTGTCCAGGTGGCGATACCACCAGCTTGCCCTGTCGTCCAGCTTGGCCCTTGAAGCCGTGCGGACCAGGTGGGCCACACCGCGGTCGATCATGGCGGCGTCGACCTTGATGTCGCACGCCCGGGCCGTGGCCAGGCCGTACAGAACGTACGCCGTCATGTACGCGTCCCCGCTGCCATACCGCCACCAGCCCCAGCCCCCGTCCGGCTGCTGGAAGCTCTTGAGGCGCTTGAGGCCCAGGGCGATCATCTTGTCGGCCTCGGCGTTGGAGTAGACCGGATTGTGCCCCATCCGCTTGCGGATGAACGTGTACTTCGCGGCGAGCTTGGGGTCCTTGGCCGACTCGTGCTCGACGAAGCGGCGGATCTCGTCGAGGTTCACGCCGGACTCCTGGAGCGTCTTTCTCATGACCACCAGCGGCAGGAAGCGGCTCATAGTCTGCTCGACGCACCCGTAGGGGTATGCCGCCAAGTAGGGCAGGGAGTCCATCGCCACCGCGGCGATCGACGGGTTCAGCGTGACGGTCAGCGACTGGGAGCCTTTCTTGATGGCCTTGGGCACGGTGACGACGAACTCGGCCGACTGCGTCGAGGCGACCTTGGGCTTTGCCCCGCGCAGGGTTCCGGCGTTTGAGGCGATCTTCCCCGCGCCCCACGGCACGATGGGCTTGGTCAGTTGGATGGCGTCGGACTCGCGGACGCCGCGGGCACGGGCCGTCATCGTCACGTCGCCCGGGCTGACGGCCGTGGTCCTGAAGTCGATCCGCACCTCGCCGGCGGCCGGGACGTTCACCTTGAGATCCTGGCCCGAGACGTAGCTGATCCACTTGCCGGCGACCTTGGCCTTGCGGAGGGTCAGGTTGCCCTTGACGGCGAGGTCTATCGTCAGATCCTGGGCCTGCTTGAAGTAGTTGTGGGCGATGACCGTGACGTAGGAGTGGTCGCCCTCGGTGAAGAACCGCCCGCTCTCGAGCCGGCAGATGATGCGCTTGGCGGTGATGATGTCCGCACGCGCCTGGCCGACGCGGGTGGCCTTGTCGATGGCTATCGCGTGCAAGGCGAACGTCGTCAACTGGTCCGGCATGGAGACCTTGACCTTGGCACGCCCGTCGGCGTCGGTGGTTACCATGCCCGCCCACAGCACCGTATCGCGGAACCGGCTGCGGACGATGGTCTCGGCGAGCTTCGCCTCGCCGCCCTCCTTGCCGTCCATCAGCTTGTCCTTCTTCATGCCCTTGGCCGAGAACCTGGACAGGGCCTCGTCGGCCGAAGCTGCGCCGGGGGCAGGGACCTGCCGACCATAGTAGTACCCGCTGTACGGTGTGAGGTACGCCGGACCGTGATAGCTGCCCGTCGTCGAGACACGCTGGTACCGCGAGAAGCCGTAGAAGTCCTTCTCGATGGCCTGGCGGAACTCGCCCTGAATGTAGTACACGCTGGCGTCGACGAGCATGAGGGCGACCTGCCCGGCGACGGGCTTCTTCGTGTGCATGTCGGTTATCTTGACGTTCAGCGTGGTCTTCTCGCGAGGCTGGTAGGTGTTGCCCTCGCCGCCGCCCATCGAGCCCTTGGCCGCCTGGACCTCCACCTTCAGGAACCGGTGCGTCGGGGGGACGATGATCTTCTTGACGTCCGAGAGGATCTTGTTGTCGCGGATCTGCGTGACGGTCAGGAAGAAGTTCGGGCTGTGGCTGTCGTCGATGGGGATCTCGACGAGCTTCGAATTCTTCGCCACGTGGACCACGCGGTGGAAGATCAGGCTGTCGGCCTCGCCGGTAAGCAGTACGCGGGTGTTGGGCTTGTTGGTGTTGACCAGGACCTTGAGCGTCTGGCCGACCTCGTACTGGTCCTTTGCGGGGACGAGTTGGAGGTCGTTGTAGGCGTAGTGTGCCTCGGCTCCCGTTTTCGAGGCGACCCACAGCGTGCAGGAGCCTTCCACGGGCTTGGCCTTGGCATCGGGAAGGACCTGGCGGACGATGACCTTGATGTGCCCCGTAACGTCGGGCACAAACCTCACGGCGGCCCGGCCGGTGGGGCCGATGTCGACGGCCTTGTCGTGCAGCTTCTGGGCGAGCTTGTCCTCGAACTTGCCGTCGGGCTTGAGGATGCGTTCGATCCGCCAGGCCTGGACGTTGAACTTCCCCGCGACCGGCTGGGCGTTGGGGTTCTCCGTCTTGATGTTGGTCTCGACACTGTCACCGGGCCCGTAAACGGCCAAGGCCGGTTTCGGATAGATGAAGAACGGCGAATGGGTGACCTTCACCTCGCCGGTGCCCTTTATCACTCGGCGGGAAGAATCCGTTACGGTCGTCGCGACGGTGAACTTCAGGTCGAGCTTCTCGTGGCCCTTGAACGGGACGGCCTTGACGATGACGAACGCCTCACCCTTGGCATCGGTCTTTATCGTGCCGGACGTGACGGCCTCGTTGAACCGCGGACGCCACCACGGGCGGTAGCGCCTGTAGTAGCCGCGCCGGTACGGGCTGCCGTAGCCGTAGTACACACTGTCGTAGTACCACCGCCACGGTCGCGGCCACTGGTAGCGGTGATGGTAGTCCTGCTTGCGGATCTCGTACCTGACGGCCGCACCGGCCACGGGCTGGCCGTAGTAGTACTTCGCGGCGATCTTGATCTTCATCTCGTCGCCCACGCGGTAGTCGGGCTTTGCCGGAGAGACGGTCACCTTGAACTCCGGCTTCTTGTATTCCTCGACGCGGAAGCGGTTGCCCGCGCAGTACGCGTGCGTACCCCCGACGGCCACCTGGATCGAGTACACGCCCAGCGGCGGTTCGGCCTTGAGCTTGAAGT
>Ga0180432_10003000_pt1 | contig 24664 bp, 23 predicted proteins | sample SS_ome_10_FD_132414 | JGI IMG/M metagenome (GOLD analysis project Ga0180432, IMG submission 132414) | Hypersaline lake sediment archaeal communities from the Salton Sea, California, USA - SS_1_MS_2 metaG | ecosystem: Environmental > Aquatic > Non-marine Saline and Alkaline > Hypersaline >... | reverse complement strand
TTCGAGGCCGCGCATGCCCAGCACCCCGACGGCGAAGCCCGCCAGACCTCCGGCGCCGCCCAGAATCACGCTCTCGGCCAGCATCTGGCGCACGATCGCCCCGGCTCCGCCCCCCAGAGCCAGACGGGTCGAGATCTCGGTCCGGCGGGCCAGGGCCCGGTTCAGCATCAGACTGGCCAGGTTGGCGGCGCCTACCGCGAGCAGTACCAGCGTCGCTCCGAAGAGGATCAGGAGGGGGGAACGCAGATCGAAGGCGAGGCTCTTTTTCAGCGGTTCCAGACCGAGGCGACCCCGTTCGGGAGCCGTTTCGGAGACGGGCGGGTCGAGGGGAACGGCCGCCAGCCGGGCTTCGGTTTCGGCGGCACTCGATCCCGGCGGGATCCGGACCGCGAACTGGTAGTTGGTGCCCGAGCCCTCACCCGAGGGCGAGGGGCGCAGGGGGGTCCAGAGATCGGCGGGCGAGCTCGAGACGAAGTCTTCGGGCATGACGCCGATGACGGTGTGAGTCTGGCCCTTGAGCCGGATCGAGCGGCCGAGGATGGTTTCATCGGACGCGAAAGCCCGACGCCAGAGGGCGTGGGAGAGGATCACCACCGGCTCGCCGCCGGGGCGGTCCTCATCGGCGCTGAACTCCCGTCCCAGGGCGGGCGGCACCCCCAGGACCGCAAAGAATCCGGCCGAGACCCGCTGCTGCCGGACGTGATCGGTCAATCCGGGGCCGACCAGGTTCACCCCCTGGACCCAGTCGCTGAAGGCCGCGCAGGGAATCGATCCGGCGTGCTCGACGAGCCGCTGCCAGGTCCGGCCGTCGTGAAAGTAGCCGCCGGTCGAAAAGCGGCCCTGGAAATCGCGTTCGACGACGAGTCCCAGCCGATCGGGCTCGGGGTAGGGCGCCGGACGCCAGAGTACGGCGTCGGCCACCGCGAACACCGCCATGCCGGCCCCGATGCACAGCCCGAGGGTCAGCACCACCGTCAGGGTGAAGAGGGGATTGCGGCGCGCCGTGCGCAGGGCCAGGCGCAGATTGCGTCCGGTTTCATCGAGCAGAGACATGCGGGTCCTCCGCATAGGGTTCCGTCCTGTCAGGCTATGATACCAGGTCTATCAGGGATAGGTTGCTCCGGTCGGGAACCGGCCGCCGGGATACAGAGAGTCGCTGCAGAATCGGGTGGCGGCGGCGCTCAGGCGAAACGCTCGAAACGGTCCTTGTCGACGTGGCAGATGGGGCACTTGCGTGGCGGTTCGGGACGCGCGCAGAGATAGCCGCAGACGGTGCAGCGCCAGACCGGCAGTCCCCCCTGGAGGGTGCCGACCCGTTCTTCTTCCTCCTCCGGTTCCTCGCCGCCGCTCTGCGCACCCCAGCCCCGGGCGCCTTCGGTGCCCCGTCGTTCGGGCACGGGGGCGACTTCCTTCTCCCCCTTGACGATTTCCTGGGTGACATAGAGGGCGCAGTAGCAGGCGTCGTATTCGTCCAGATCGGGATCGCGGTAGTCGCAGGGGCAGATGATGTCGAGGTCGGCTTCGCGCTCGCCCTCGGCCAGCCGGCAGGGGCAGGCCCGGTAGCCGTAGCGTTCTTCGTTGGTGAGCAGGCCCTCCATGAGATCGAGTACGAACTCGACGTCGGGATTCAGAAAATAGCCCGCGGCTTCGGCTTCGGCCTTGAGCCGCTCATAGAGCTCGACCGCCTCGGGGCTGCGGGTCGCTTCGCCGGTCATAGTTCCAGAACCTCCTTCAGACGGTCGGGGTTGAATCCGACGACCACGGTCTCTCCGTCCACGACGATGGTCGGATAGGAGCCGGCGGGATTGAAGCTCTTGAGTTCTTCTTTCGTGCGGCGGCGCTCGTCGGGATCGAGCAGATCGACATCCACGAAGTCAAAAGCGACCTCGTTGTCCCGCAGGAATTTCTTGGTCCGACGGCACCAGGCGCAGGTGCTCAGGGCGTACATCTTGACCGTCTTCATCGTGGGGCTCCTCGGTGTTGATTGCTCTGTGATCCTGCCGCCCGGCGGAGTCGGCCCGCCGTTCGTCGGCCCTACAGAATATGTCCTCATCCCCTTCCGGTCGACCCCCGGTTGTTTCTGTGTTTCCACCACCGATCGGCGAGCACGGCCAGGACGATGAACAGAACGGCGCCGATGGCCAGGCGGGGGCTCAACCCGGTTCCGGCCGAGGCTCCCAGCTGGGCGAAAACGAAGAACCAGGGCAGACAACCGGCGAGCGAGCCGATCAGATAGGGCAGCAACGGCATCCGGGTCAGACCGAGAACGTAGTTCTGGGCGCCGATCGGCACGGGCGCGAAACGGGCCAGGAAAGCGACCTGCAGCGCAGAGGCGGCCTCGATCCGGGTCAGGATCCCGCTCCAGCCGAAGCGCTCGAGCAGGTCGACGACGGCCTCGCGGGCCAGCCAGGCGCTCACGGCGTAGCCAAGCAGGTGAGCGGCGATCCCGGCGGCGATGGTATAGAGGAAACCGGCCGGCCAGCCGAACACCAGACCGGCGGCGATGACCTGCAGGCTGGTCGGGACCATGAGGTTGGTCAGAATCGCGCACCCGACAATATAGGCCAGAGGTGCGGACCAGCCGGCGGCGTCGAGCCACGCTTCGAAGGTGGCGGTCGAGAGGGTGACGCCCACCAGGCCGCTGCGCAGGGCGACTACCGCACCGAGCAGGATTGCCACGAAGAGCACCAGGCGCAGGGTGGCGTGAGGTCGGGGGGCCCGGTTCACGGGCGGTTCTCCGGCGTCAGCTCTGTTCGAGCCAGGTGCGGGCATTGCGGAACAGGAGCAGACCGGGACCTTCGGCGGGCAGGGTCTGAGCCCGCTGCTGATGCGGCCAGAGGGGATGGAGCCAGGGGGAGTGATAGGCCTCGGGGTGCGGCATGAGGCCGAACACCCGGCCGGTTGGATCGCACAATCCCGCCATGCCCCCGGGGCTGCCGTTGGGATTGAAGGGGAACGTCTCGGTCGGCTCGCCCCCGGCATCGACGTACCGGACCGGTACCAGATGCCGGGCGGCAATCTCTTCAGACAACTCGGGTGAGGCGATGACGATCTTTCCCTCGCCGTGACGGACCGGCAGGTCGAGAGTGTCCAGACCGCGGGTGAACACACAGGGCGAATCGGGGTCGCCCTTGAGCGTGATCCAGCCGTCGTGGAAAACCCCCCGGTCGTTCTGGGTCACCGTCACGCTCTGCCCGGCGGCGGGGTCGAGACGGGGAAGCAGTTCCATCTTGGCCAGGGTCTGAAAGCCGTTGCAGATGCCGAGCAACAGACCGCCTTGGTCCACGAACTCGCCCAGCGACTCGGGCAGACGGGTTCTGAGACGGATGGCCAGGGCCCGCCCGGCGCCGAGGTGATCGCCGAAGGAAAAGCCGCCGATCAGGATGACCAGACCGTAGCCCGAGAGCGAGACCGATCCGGCCGCCAGGTCGCTGATGTGGACCAGGTCGGGCTCGAGCCCGGCCTGTCGACAGGCATGGGCCGTCTCCCGCTCGCAGTTCAGGCCGAATCCGGTCGGTATGAGAACGCGCGGGGCGTGTGTCGGCGGCATCTGTTTCCCTCTCTTTTCCGGACTCTCGTCCGACAGCCTCTGCCGTGGCGGCCGGTTCTGTTACAGCGCGGCGAAGGGTGCCTGCCACACCTGTTTGAGGTTCAGGATATCCTCGTCGATGATCCGCTCCCCGTTCCAGGTGAGGACGAGCCGGGGCTCGGGGGTGACGAGGCCGATCGGAGCCAGGGGCTGGTCTGCGAGAGCCGCCTCGAAAGCCTCGGCCCGGTCGGACTCGACGGTGAAAACGAACCGCCCCGTACTCTCGGCAAAAAGCCGTTCCCAGAGATCGAGCTCGCCCTCCACCGGTTGGGAATCCAGATCGATCGCGAGACCCCGCTCGGCGCCGAAGGCCATGAACGTCAGGGCGATTGCCAGACCGCCGAGGGTGGGGGTCTTGACGCTGGCGGGCAGACCCGCGGCGATGGCCTGGTGGACCGCGATGTAGCGCTCAGCCAGTTCGGCCAGCGGGACGGCCGGTAGCGCTCCCCCGACAGCGGCGTCGGTCACCGTTTCGGGACCGATGAGCCCGGCCAAGGCGGTATCGGCTCCTTCTACCGGTGCGGTTCCGGTCCAGCCGGAGGTGGTTTCGGCCCGGCGGGCGAATTCCGAGCCCCCCAGTTCGGCCCGTGTCAGGCCCAGCAGGTAGACGATATCGCCGGCCGCCTTCGGTTCGGGGGTTCGGGCCTGACGCGCATCGTCGATCCGCCCCATCGCGCTGAGGAGCAGAGTGGGGGGAATGCTGATCTTCACCCCGCCCCGGGTGGAATCGTTCTTCATCGAATCCTTGCCCGAGATCAGCGGTACACCGTAGGCCACGCAGGCCTCATGCAGCCCCTCGCAGGCCCGGACGAGCTGGGCCAGCTTGTAGCGTCCGTCGGGCGTGGTCTCGCTCTCGACCGGATCGGGCCAGCAGAAATTGTCCAGGGCGGCGATCGTCCCGGGGCGCGCCCCGGCGGCGACGAGCCGGCGCACCGCTTCGTCGACCACGACCAGGGCCATACCGCGGGTATCGATGTCGCTGTAATAGGGGTTGATCCCCTCGGCCAGGACCACTCCCTCGGGACGATCGTAATCGACCAGGAAGACGGTGGCGTCGGCCGGAGTGTCGGCGGCGATTCCGGTCAGGGGCTTGACGACGGTGCGGGCTTTGACCTCGTGGTCGTACTGCCGGCAGGTGTATTCCTTGCTGGCCAGATTGGGGGCGGTCAGCAGGTCGCGGAGGACATCGCCCGGGGTTGCCTCGATCGGCGGCAGGGGACGCACCTGCGGTGCTTCCCAGCGGGCCGGCAGGACCGGCTTGGGCCAGCCGTCGTGCAGGAACTCCATGTCGAGCAGGGCCACCGTCCGGTCGCCGTAGCGGACATGGAAATAACCCGAGGCGGTGAATTCCCCCAGCGGTGTGGCCTCGACCTCGCGCCGGGCCGCCAGGGACAGGAAAGCCTCCAGTTTCTCCTGCGGCACCCCCACCGTCATCCGTTCCTGGGCCTCGGACAGCAGGATCTCCCACGGCATCAGACCGGGGTATTTCAGGGGCGCGCGGGCCAGATCGAGTTCGGCTCCGCCGGTAGCCCGGGCCATCTCCCCCACGCTCGAGGACAGACCGCCGGCGCCGTTGTCGGTGATCGTGGTGAACAGACCTTCGGCCAGGGCCTCGAGCAGGAAGTCGGTCATTTTCTTCTGGGTGATCGGATCGCCGATCTGGACCGCCTGGCTGGGGGACTCGGCGTGCAGTTCCTGACTCGAGAAGGTGGCCCCGTGGATGCCGTCGGCTCCGATCCGGCCTCCGACCATGACGATCGCATCGCCCGGGTGCACGATTTTCTCGTGCGAGGGCGAGCCGTCGGGCAGAGCGGCCGGCATGATACCGACCGTGCCGCAGTAGACCAGGGGCTTGCCGAGATAGCGTTCGTCGAACAGCTCCCACCCCCGGCCATAGGGGATTCCCGACTGGTTGCCGCCGTCGATCACGCCCTGGTGCACCCCGTCGCGGATCCGACGCGGGGGCATCAGTCCTTCGGGTACCTCGCCCTCGTAGAAGGGCGACGCAAAGCAGTAGCCCCAGGTGTTGATGAGCAGGTCGGCCCCCCGCCCGGTTCCGAAGGGATCACGGTTCACCCCCACGATGCCGGTCATGGCCCCGCCGTACGGGTCGAGCGCGCTCGGGGTGTTGTGCGTCTCGACCTTGTAGACCAGGTTGGTATCGGGGGTGAACCGGATCACCCCGGCATTGTCGGTAAAGACCGACAGGAGCCAGTCCGCAGCACAGGAAACCACCTCGGTCGCGCCTCTGATAAAGGTATCGAAGAGCCCGGGTATGCTCCGGCGCTCGTGGGCGACGGTGTCCTCGTAATCGAGGGTGGAGTTGAAGATCTTGTGTTTGCAGTGCTCCGACCAGGTCTGGGCCAGGGTTTCGATCTCGACATCGGTCGGTTCGGAACCCAGGCCGTGGACCCGGCGAGCGGTGGCCTGTTCGGGAGCGGCGAAGTGATCGCGGATGGCGTGCAATTCGCCCGGGGTCAGGGCCCACAGACTCGAGCGGCTCAGGGCGATGAGTTCGTCATCGGGCAGGGCCAGGTCGATCAGGGCGACCTCGGGCTCGTACCGCGACGTGATGCGGGGCACGCCGGTATCGGGAGTCTGCGTGCGCCACTCCTCGTAACTGTGCAGTTCGATCGATTGGATGAGAGGATTGGCGAGAACGTCGACGGCGATTCTCATGGCCTGGTCGCGATCGATCTCGCCCCGTATGAGATAGAGAACCGAAGCATAGACCGCTTCGTCCTCGGCCAGGGGGCGCCCCACGACGTCGGCGACCGCCACCCGGGCTGTCGAACCTACGTTGTCGGTCACTCCCGGTTTGTAGCCGACCCCGATGGCCCAGGTGAAGGGCTCGGCCGGCGCACACCCGAGCCGGGCCTGCTGTACGACCGGATCCTCGAGGGCGGCGACAACGAGTTCCGGTTCGGTCCCGGTGAGGTCGCAGTCGAGCAGGTAGACATCGCGGCTCTCCACCCCCGTCAGCTCGAGGTCGAGATCGCGGCGACAGCGGTGAGCGGCGGCTTCTCCCCGCGGGTCGCGGGCGCCGGGCAGGGGGGCGATCTCGAGGCGGAAAGGTCGTTCGCGGGGCGGGGTCGGCGGCATCGATTGAGTCACGGCTCAGCTCCTCTGCATCATGGGGCCAACATACTCCCTGCCTCCGGCCGATTCCACTCCAACGGAGAGGGAAATGCCGGGTGAGCCGCGGCCGGCTCCGGGATTGCGGTTCCGGCGACGTTCCGGCTCGCCTGCGCCGGGCGGCTGCCGGTCCGGCTTTCGGTGATGACGGGGAGGTTGCACGACCATCGAAGCCGACCGGAATTGTTACAATACCGTACAAGATAAAGAACAATAATGTATCATAGTTACGTATACGTACTATATTTTCTTCCCGCCGGGTCGGATAGGACAGCCGGGAGAGATCCGCAGCAAGGCCGCCTGATCGCGTAAGATGTTGTTCGGTAATGTGTTGGCCGGAGAGCACGGTTGTCGATCGGGCAGGCGGAGAGTTCTGGCACAAAGCTTGCGATTATGAGAGCCGGGAATCGGAGAGAACGCATGGTTGCCGCGGCCGGGAACGGTCGCTCGATCCGGTCCCCGAATGAGTGATTGTGAAGAGGAGGGTACACGAGATGAGCGCAGCCGTGGCCGCACAGATCGATCGCCGGGTGCAGGCTCGCCGCCTGCGCTGGCGCCTGGTCGCAACCGGCGGAATGATCATCGCCCTGACCGGCATCCTGGCCGGCGCCGCCGATCTCTCCTCGGTCATCCCTCTGCCCACCTGGGGGCTCGGAGCTGCGGCTCTGGCAGGACTTGCTCTCATGACCGGCGCCGGCCTCAGGCTGCTGGCGCTGCGCAGCTCGACCCGGGGGGACAAAGCCCAGCCGGCGGCCGCAGCGGGGGAAGTCTCCGAGGCCTGGACGGCTATCAGCCATGCCTTCGAAGGCCTGAGGACGGGCGCGATACCGATCCTCATGCCTCCGGTGGAAGCGGTGAGCAGCGAACGGGAAGCATTCGAGCGGGGTAACGAAGCGTTTCAGTTCCTCGCGAGGCGCCAGAAAGTTGTGAGGGCCGCGATCGACGAGCTTCGCGAGGAACTGAACATCTATCACCGGTATTTGACAAAGAGTCAGGTCGGACTCATCGGAGCCAATAGCGTCGCGGAGCGGCTTGAGGACCTTGACAAGCGGCTGGCCAAGATCCGTTCCGTGGTGTGAGGCTCCGACCTTTCGGACGCACGAGTTTGGTCGGGAACGGTTAAGCCCTGGGAACCGGAACCGCTGGACTGGTGTGGGAACGCGTCCCGGGACGGAGAGGATTGCACCCCCTCTCCGACCGGGGCGCGTTTGTTTTGTGCGATCCGCAGCGGCACTTCGGTACCGGCCGGCCGCAGCCCGCGGCGTCAGTCCTCTTCAAAAGGAACGTTCACCCGCCATGAAGGGTGGGTGAGGCCGTACTTGGAGATCCGGTAATTCAGCGCCCGGCGGCTGATACCCAGCCGGCGGGCGGCCCGGCTCTGCACCCAGGCCGAAGCTTCCAGCGCGGCGACGATGGCCCGCTTCTCCACCTCTTCGAGACTCTCACCCGACGTTTCATCCGGAGTCTCCGGAGGTACCCGGGCCGCAGTCGGTACGGGCGCAGGCGCGGCAACGGTCTCGGGTTTGCCGGGGGAAACGATCAGGGTCAGATCGGAGATCTCGATCAGTTCGCCCTCGGCCAGCAGGACGGCCCGGTAGACCGTATTCTCGAGCTCGCGCACGTTTCCGGGCCAGCTGTAGGATTGAAGAAAGGCCAGCGCGTCGGGGGTGAAATCGACGACCATCTTGCGTTCTTCAAAACGGGCTTTCTTCAGGAAGAAGCGGGCCAGCAGGGGGATATCGACCGGGCGGGAGCGCAGGGGCGGAATGTCGATCGCGACCACGTTCAAACGGTAGTAGAGGTCTTCGCGGAACTGCCCGGCGGCGATCGCATCTTCGAGCACCCGGTTGGTGGCGGCGATGATGCGCACATCCACCTTGATCAGGCGGGTGCCTCCCACCCGCTCGAATTCCTGAGACTGCAGAACCCGCAGAACCTTGGCCTGGGTGGCCGGACTCATGTCACCGATCTCGTCGAGGAAGAGAGTGCCGTGATGGGCCTGTTCGAAACGGCCGATCCGCTGTTTGACCGCTCCGGTGAAAGCCCCCTTCTCATGACCGAATAGCTCCGATTCGAGCAGCGTATCCTGCAGGGCGGCGCAGTTGACCTTGATGAAAGCCTGCTCCCGGCGCGGGCTGTTGTAGTGAACGGCGGCGGCCAGAAGCTCCTTGCCGACTCCCGTTTCTCCGGTTACCAGGACCGGACTGCGGCTGGCCGCCACCTTGCCGACCTGTTCGAAGACCCCTGTCATGGCTTCGCTCTCGCCAACCAGGTCGCCGAGACGGAAGATATGACCGCTCTGGCCGACGAAGTAATTGCGCTGCGCCAGCCAGGCGTAGATCTCCCCGGCCCGCTCGAGCCGCAGTCTGAGTTCATCCAGACTGAACGGCGCCCGGACGACGTCGTGCACGCCGGCGGTGATCAGGGATTCGATATCCTCATCCTCGGGAACCTCGAAGATGATGATTCGGGCATGCGAGTTGGCTTCGAGGGCGTCATCGATGAGCCGGTTGACCAGGGTTCGGTCGCAATTCCCCGTGTCGTCGGTCAGCAGGTTGTACTCGACCGCGATGAGACCGAAAGCGATCTGGGACACGAGGTGTTCGAAGGCTTCCCAGGCGGGGGCGGTGGCGAGATAGGCGGGGGTGTCGGAAAAAGCACCCTTCAGAGCCTGCTCGATCCGGCGGTCGGCGGTGAAGAAGAGGGTCGGTCCCGACAGGCTCATCGCTTACCTCCGGTTGAGATCATGATCCCTGCCTCGAGCAGAGCCGCCCCCAGCAGCAGCGGCAGGGTCACCCGGGTCAGGAAGGCCTTGGCCCAGACGGTGTCGGCCAGCAGATCGAACCAGTCCACTCCCAACCGGGCCAGGCCCGCCTGGGTGGCGGCGGCGGCGGCGGTGATGATCGCCGGCAACTCGATCCAGGCGTGCGGAGCAGCCAGGACGATCCAGGCCCGCTTGCCGGCGGTGCGACGAGCCATCACTCCGGTGTTGATCCCGGCGGCCAGGAGCACGATCAAGGGCAGCGGTCCGAGCCAGGCCGAGAGGATGATCATCGCTGCGGTCAAACCGTTGATACTCCAGATCAGGAAAACCAGCGCAGCGAAGGATGGCTCCGAGCGGGCCAGCCAGGCTTCGAGCCGTGCCAGTACCCACCGGCCGCAGGCGGTGAGCCAGCCGATATCGCGGTCCTCAGCCGCCGAACCGACGACGATACCCACCGCGAAGATCAGCGCCGCTCCCGCCACGCTCGCCCAGCTCATCGGCCCCCAGATGAATATCCAGGGTCGAGACCACCACCATAAAACCGTTGACACCGGGAGGCTCCTCCCTTTCACTTCAGCTGCGGTCGGTCGATCCCGACCGGCCGGCGGTCCGAGAACCGCCGCGGCGGCTTCCCTCGTATCAGGGGAGCCGTTTTCTGTTCACGACTGCAGTCGGTGAGGCTCACTACATGGTAAAGCCGACCTACCTCAGCAGGAAAGCTCTTGAAAAACTCAGAGCCGAACTGCACGACATGAAATACGTTCAGAGGCCCCGGGTGAGCAAGGCGATCGAGCAGGCCCGGGCCCACGGCGATCTGAGCGAGAATGCGGAATATGACGCCGCCAAAGAAGAACAGAGCAACCTGCTGCGCCGGATCGCCCGGCTCGAAGAGACCCTTGCGGCCGCGCGTCCCCTTGAAGAAATGGACCTGCCCGATGATACCTGTTATATCGGGTGCACGGTGACCCTGCTCGATCTCGAGGACGAAAGCGAGGAGATCTACACCCTCGTGGCCCCGCCCGAAGCCGACCCCCGCCGGGGCACCCTGAGTGTGGAGAGCCCGATCGGTAAGGGCCTCCTGGGAACTCGGACAGGCGAGGAAGTCGAGATCGATATCCCGGCCGGTACGGTGCATTACCGCATCATTTCGGTACAGCGCTGAAACCGAGACGGCATTACTTTGCAGGAGGAATGCTCCGGCGGCTGAATCGGGCCGCCGTTCCCTTTACACAACCACCGATCCCTGGAGGGTAGCTCCGTGCCGTCACGCGTCGTCATCATGGGAGCAGCAGGACGGGATTTCCACAATTTCAACTGCATGTACCGCGACAACGAGGCCGCCGAGATCGTGGCCTTTACCGCCACCCAGATTCCCGATATCGAAGGACGGGTCTATCCCGCCGAACTGGCCGGCAGACTGTACCCTGAAGGGATCCCGATCCGCGCCGAGTCCGAACTGGCCGGGATCATCGCCGAGCAGGCGGTGGATCAGGTCGTCTTCAGCTATTCCGATGTGAGCTACGACTACCTGGGCAGCCGGGTGGCGCTGGTCAATGCCGCCGGGGCCTCCTTCACCCTGCTCGGGGTCGACGATACCATGGTCAAAGCCACCGTACCGGTCATCGCGGTGTGTGCCGTGCGGACCGGGTGCGGCAAGAGCCAGACGACCCGCCGGGTGGCGACAATTCTGCGCGAAGCCGGCAAGAAAGTGGTGGCGATCCGCCACCCGATGCCCTACGGCGATCTGGTGAAGCAGGCTGTACAGCGCTTCGAGACGATCGAGGATCTGGAACGGCACGAGTGCACCATCGAGGAGATGGAGGAGTACGAACCGCATATCGTGAACGGGGTCATCGTGTACGCCGGGGTGGATTACCACGCCATTCTCGAACAGGCCCAGGCCGAAGCCGACATCATTCTCTGGGACGGCGGCAATAACGACACCCCCTTCTACCGTCCCGATCTGCTCATTACCGTCGCCGACCCCCACCGGCCGGGGCACGAACTGACCTACTACCCCGGCGAAACCAACCTGCGTCTGGCCGATGCGGTCGTGATCAACAAGGTCGTCACGGCCGACTTCGCGGATATCGAGACCGTGCGGCGCAATACCCGGGAGGTCAATCCGGAAGCGGTCATCATCGATGCCGCCAGTCCGCTCGTCGTCGAAGATCCCGCCGTCATCACCGGCAAGCGGGTGCTGGTCGTCGAAGACGGCCCGACCCTGACTCACGGCGGCATGAAGTACGGCGCCGGGGTGGTCGCGGCCGAGCGGTTCGGAGCCGCCGAACTGATCGATCCCCGTCCCTTCGCGGTGCGTTCGATCGCCGAGACCTACGAGAAATACCCCGGAATCGGCATTCTGCTGCCCGCCATGGGGTACGGACCCGAGCAGGTGCGCGATCTCGAGGAAACGATTGCGGCTTCGGGCGCCGAGGCGGTCGTCATCGGTACTCCGATCGATCTGCGGCGGGTGGTCGACATCGCTCAGCCGAGCGCGCGGGTGAGCTACGATCTGCAGGAAGTCGGCCGACCCGATCTGACCGAAATACTGGCACCGTTTGTCTGAGTTCGGGCCTGGACAGGGAGCTGATCGACGTGAGTACAGGGACCGGACATCTGGTGGTGGCCCTGGGGGGCAACGCCATCACCCGTCAGCAGGATACGGGGGCGATACCCGAGCAGTTCGCCAACACCCGGGAAAGCCTGGCGCCGATCGCCGACCTGATCGCAGCCGGTCGAAGTGTAGTCCTGACCCACGGGAACGGGCCGCAGGTGGGAAACTATCTGATCCGGGTCGAGCGGGCCCGCGATGAAGTCCCCTACCTGCCCCTGCCGATCATCGTGGCCGATCTGCAGGGCGGGATGGGCTACATGATCTCGCAGGTTCTGCAGGGCCTGCTGGCCCAGCGGGAGGCGTTCCGCCCGGTCACGACCGTTCTGACCCAGGTTCTGATCGACGAAACCGACCCCTCGCTGACCGATCCTTCCAAGTATGTCGGACCCTTCTACGACGAAGCGGAAGCGAAAGCGCTTGCGCAGCAGCGGGGCTGGATAGTAAAGAAAGACAGTAATCGCGGCTGGCGCAGGGTCGTTCCCTCGCCCCGGCCGCTGGAAATCGTCGAAGCCGGCATTATCCGCGGCCTTATCGAACAGGATACGGTGGTTGTGGCTGCGGGTGGCGGCGGCATCCCGGTCCGCCGCTCGGGGGCGGGTTTCCTCGAGGGAGTGGACGGGGTGATCGACAAGGATCGGGCGTCAGCGGTGCTGGGTCTCGATATACAGGCTACAGACCTGCTGATCCTGACGAGTGTCCCTCATGTCTCATTGTGGTTCGGAACTCCGCAGCAACGGGATCTGGATCATATGACCAGCCACGAGGCCCGGCGGTATATGGACGAGGGACACTTCCCCCCCGGGAGTATGGGACCGAAGATCGAAGCGGCTCTCAGGTTCCTGGATGGGGGGGGTGAGAGAGTGTTTATCGGAGCCGTCGACCGGGCAGGTGATATCCTGAACGGTCGGACGGGAACGTGTCTGACGAAGTCGTAGGCCCATCCTGACGGAAGGGGGGCACGCACTCGATGTCTGAGGCGGCCCTCGATGGGACTGCGCAGCCGGTGGGGCAATCCTGCCGGTACCACACAACGGGAGGCAAAGCAATGGCTTTAAAGGCTGGGCTGTATGTTGATGCGGCCAATCTGTATCGCAAGGATGGGCCGTCGATCAACTATCGGATCCTGAAGGACTTCGTAGCCGGTGAGCGAGAGCTGATCCGCTGCAACGCGTACGTGACCGTCGATCCGGAGAACCCGAAGCCTGTCAAGGGTTTCATCAGCGCGTTGCGGGATATCGGCTTCAAAGTGATCGAGAAAGAATGGTCGCGCTCTCCCGACGGGCGGGTGAAGGCCAACATGGACATGGAGCTGGCCGTGGATGTGTTGATGCAGGCCGACAATCTCGATGTCCTGATTCTGGCCTCGGGCGATTCCGATTTCGTCCGTCTGGTCCGCGCCATTCAGAATCTGGGGAAGCGGGTCGAGGTCGTCGCCTTCCAGGACCGGGTCGGTTTCGACCTGATCAAGGAAGCCGACGGATTCACGGCTCTGGAGAGCCTCGAAGACATCTTCATGGCTACTCCCGATCCGCCTCAACCCCTGACCAACGAGACTCCGGCTCTGCAGAACCTGAACAAGTCCGAAGAGCGTATCAGCCGGTTCTTCCGGCGCTGATGTGCATCGCGCGCGACACCGGGTCGCGACTCCCCCGGAGGGCGACCCGGTGATCGGAGACAGGTGAGACTGACACCAGGGAAGGATTGAGGGATGAAGGTCCACGAATTCCAGGCCAAGGAGGTCCTGCGTCGCTACGGTGTGGCCGTACCCGAGAGCGGGGTGGCCGCCACGGCTGACGAAGCCGAAGCCATGGCCCGCGAGCTGGGCGGCGGCACGGTCGTCGTCAAGGCCCAGATCCACGCCGGCGGACGGGGCAAGGGAGGTGGGGTGAAGGTCGTCAAGAATCCCGCCGAAGCCCGGGCGGCGGCCGAAGCAATGCTCGGGGTTCCGCTCGTCACCCACCAGACCGGTCCCGAGGGTCGGGTGGTGCGGCGCGTCCTCGTGGAGAGCGGGATGGACATCGCCCGCGAACTGTACGCCGGTATCGTCCTCGACCGGGCCCGCGAACTCTACGTCTTCATGGCCTCGGCCGAAGGCGGGGTGGAGATCGAAGAGGTGGCGGCGAAGAGTCCCGAGAAGATCATCAAGCAGTGGTTCGATCCCGACCGGGGGCTGATGCCCTATCAGGCCCGCGAGCTGGCCTATGCCATCGGCCTGGAGGGCAAGCAGGCCGCCAATGCGGCGAAGTTCTTCCGAGCCCTGGCCCGCGCCACGGTCGAGACCGACGCCAGCCTGGCCGAGATCAACCCGCTGGTTGTGACCGGCCAGGGCGAGGTTCTGGCCCTGGATGCCAAGATGAACTTCGACGACAACGCCCTGGGCCGGCATCCCGAGATCGCGGAGTACCACGATCCGCACGAAGAGGAACCGCTCGAGGTCGAGGCCCACGAATTCGATCTGAACTACATCAAGCTCGACGGCAACATCGGCTGTATGGTCAACGGGGCCGGGCTGGCCATGGCGACCATGGACCTGATCAAGTACGCCGGCGGAGAGCCGGCCAACTTTCTGGATGTCGGTGGAGCGGCCGATGTCGATACCGTGGCCAACGGCTTCCGGATACTGATGAGCGATCCCAACGTCAGGGCGGTCCTGATCAACATCTTCGGCGGCATCGTCCGCTGCGACCGGGTCGCTCTCGGCGTGGTCGAGGCGATGTCGAAAGTCGAGGTGAAGGTGCCGGTAGTGGTCCGCCTGGAGGGGACCAACGCCGAAGAAGCGGCGAAGATCCTGGCCGGTTCAGACCTCGAATTCGGGGTCGCGACAAGTTTCAAAGAAGCGGCTGAGATGGCCGTCAAAGCCCTGAACGCCTGAGAGGAGGCGAGTCGTGAGTATTCTGGTGAACAGCGAGACCCGGCTCCTCGTACAGGGGATCACCGGTGGTGAGGGAACCTTCCACACCGAACAGATGATCGCCTACGGCACGCCGGTCGTGGCCGGCGTGACCCCCGGCAAGGGCGGTGGCGAACACCTCGGAATACCGGTTTTCAATACCGTCCGGGAAGGGGTCGAGCAGGCCGGCGCCAATACCAGCGTCATTTTCGTGCCGCCCCCCTTTGCGGCTGATGCCGTCGCTGAAGCGGCTGCGGCCGGAATCGAGCTGATCGTCTGCATCACCGAGGGGATCCCGGCCCGCGACATGGTCACGGCCAAGCAGGCCGTGGTCGCGGCCGGCGCCCGGCTCGTCGGTCCCAACTGCCCCGGTGTGATCACCCCCGGCGAAGCGAAAGTGGGCATCATGCCCGGCTTCATCCACACCCCGGGCAGGATCGGCATCATCAGCCGCAGCGGCACCCTGACCTACGAAGCGGTGGGTCAGCTCGGAGCCGCGGGTCTGGGACAGTCGACCGCCATCGGAATCGGCGGTGATCCGATCATCGGTTCGACCTTCCTCGATCTGCTGCCCCTCTTCGAGGCCGATGAAGCCACCGACGCGGTGGTGCTGATCGGCGAAATCGGCGGCACCGCCGAGCAGGAAGCAGCGGCCTGGATCGCCGAACACATGAACAAACCGGTCGTGGCCTTTATTGCCGGCCAGACCGCACCTCCGGGGCGCCGGATGGGGCATGCCGGTGCGATCATCAGCGGCAGCAGCGGTACCGCTGCGGAGAAGATGGAAGCCCTGACCGGGGCCGGAGTGGCGGTCTGCGACTCGCCGGCCGTGATCGGCACGACTGTCGCTGCAGCCCTCGGCTGAAGGAGAGGGCGAGATGGAACTGACCTGTCTGCTGATCAAACCGGACGGCGTAGCCGGTGGGCATTGCGGCGAGATCATGGCCCGGATCGAGAGCGAAGGCTTTACCCTGCGGGGCCTGCGTCAGGTGCGCCTGACGCAGGCTGCCGCCGAAGCTTTTTACGCCATCCACGCCGACCAGGCCTTCTTCGAAGATCTGGTCGCATACATGACCGGGGGGCCGATCGTGGCCTGTGCCCTGGAACGCGAGAATGCCGTGGCGCACCTGCGTGAGGTCATCGGCGCGACCGATCCCGCCAGGGCCGCTCCCGGCACGATCAGGGCATTGTTCGGTACCGATATCGGTACCAATACGGTGCATGGCTCCGACTCGCCCGCCAACGGGAAGCGGGAAGTACTCTTCTTCTTCACCGAGCGGGAACTGGCGGAGACCGGGGCCGCCGTATAAATTGCGGAATTCTCCCGGTACGGGATGGTGAGTACGGTGGATGTGGATCTCTTTTCCGTAAGCCTGCACGGGCTGGCCGAGGGGCGGCATCGTCACACCCTGATCGAAGGGGGCGAGGAGCTGTCCCTGCCGGGCTCCGAACTCACGAGCGCCGGTGAGGTCGAACTCGAACTCACCCTCGACCGGACCGGTTCTCTGCTCACCGCCCGGGGGACCGTCTCGACCCGGGTGAACCTGGTGTGTGCCCGCTGCCTCGAAGCGTTCGGGTACGTTCTGGAAGGTGAATTTGAAACCGCTCTGCGCCTCGGACCGGACACAACCGCCCTGGATGATGCCGGGGATACGCCCGTCATCACCCGGGATGACCGGATATCGTTCGCTCCCTCGGTCCGCGAGGCCCTGATCCTCGCGGTGCCGATGAAACCGCTCTGCACCCCCGGTTGCCGGGGTTTGTGTCCGCAGTGCGGAGCAAATTTGAACACGACCACCTGCAGCTGCGAAGCCGCACCGGCCGATTCCCGCTGGGCGGCTCTGCAGGACCTGCGGGAGAAGATGTAAGGAGAACCGGCCCATGGCCGTTCCGAAAAGACGACATTCGCTGGCGCGCAAGGGCAAGCGGCGCAGCCATCAGGCGGTGACATCCCCTGGCCTCGGGGTCTGCGATCATTGCGGTCACCCGAAGCTTTCTCACCGCGCCTGCCCGAACTGCGGTTATTATCGAGGTCGACAGGTCATCTTCCCCCGCGAGGTCTGATCGGCGTCCCCCATGAGGGTTGCTGTGGACGCCATGGGGGGCGACTACGCTCCCGATCGGATTGTCGCCGGGGCGGTCGAAGCGGCGGCGGCTGCCGCCGGTGCCTATGAGATCGTCCTGGTCGGGGATCGGACCCGGCTCACCGAACACTACGGTACCCTGCTCTATGGATTGCCGATCGAGATCGCCCACGCCGGCGAGGTCGTGGCGATGGACGAAGCCCCCGCGGTGGCCCTGCGCCGCAAGCGCGAATCCTCAATCAGTGTAGCCATGGAACTGCACCGGACCGGCGACGTCCAGGCCGTGGTCACGGCGGGGAATACCGGAGCGGCGATGGCCGCGGCCCTGCTGACTCTCGGCCGGCTGGCCGGAGTTTCGCGACCGGCGATCGGAACCCTCTTTCCCTCAACCCGCGGCGCCACCCTGGTGCTCGATGTCGGGGCCAACAGCGAGTGTACGGCCGGCAATCTGGTGGAATTCGCCGTTATGGGCAGCCTGTGCGCCGAGCGCGTTTTCGAGAAGTCGGAGCCCGCGGTCGGGCTTCTTTCCATCGGAGAGGAAAGCAGTAAGGGCTCGGAAGGTGTGGTCGAGGCCCACGCCCGGTTGCGTGCCGCCGGCTTGAACTTCATCGGCAACGTTCAGGGGCAGGATATCCTTACTGGTGAAGCCGACGTCATCGTCTGCGACGGTTTCACCGGGAACGTGATTCTGAAATTCACCGAGGGGATCACCACCTTTCTGACAGCCGGGCTCCGCAACGGGTTGCGGCGCAGTCCGGTCGCCAACATCGGGGCGCTGCTCATGAGCCCGGTCTTCGCGGCCGTGAAGAAGAAGCTCGACTACGAGGAATACGGCGGGGCACCGTTGCTTGGGATCAACGGAGCCGTGATCATCTGTCACGGGGGTTCGACCGCCCGGGCGATCCACCGGGCCGTACAGGTCGCCTGCCGGATGGCCGGTCAGGGGCTGAACGAACACATCAAAGCACGATTGGACGAGATGCATGCAGCCGACCTTCAGCAATAAAGCCCGTGGAGCCAGTCGCATCCTGGGTACCGGGCGGGGTATCCCCGAACGCATTCTGACCAACCAGGATTTCGAGCAGATGGTCGACACCAGCGACGAGTGGATCGTCACCCGCACCGGCATGAAACGGCGCCATGTGGTCGCCGAGGATCAGGCCACCAGCGATCTGGCCGCCCTGGCCCTGCGCGACGCCGTGGCCGACGCCGGTCTCGAACTCGACGACCTCGAGGCGGTCATCGTGGCCACGGCCACCCCCGATATGCCCTTTCCCAGCACCGCCTGTATGGTCCAGGACCACCTCGGCATCCTCGACATTCCGGTCTTCGATGTCTCGGCCGCCTGTTCGGGGTTCATCTACGGGTCCACCCTGGCCAACAGTCTCATCGCGGCCGGGATGTACGAACGGGTCGCGGTCATCGGGGCCGAGACCCTGACCCGGATCACCAACTACGAGGACCGCTCGACCTGCGTGCTCTTCGGCGACGGCGCCGGAGCGGCGGTCTACGGGCCGGGCAACGGCGAAGCGGGGGTGCTGGCCGCCTATATCGGGGCCGACGGCAGCCTGAGCCACCTGCTGAACATGCCCGCCGGCGGCTCGCGCCTGCCGGCTTCGCACGAGACGGTGGACCGGCGCCTGCACTCGATCCACATGGCGGGCTCCGAGGTCTTCAAAGCGGCCGTCCGGGCGATGGAATCCTCGGCCGAGAAAGCGCTCGAACTCGCGGGCCTGGATGCGGACGAGATCGACCTGCTGATCACCCACCAGGCCAATATCCGCATCATCAACGCCACCGCCACCCGGGTGCACCTGCCCCCCGAAAAGGTCTTCATCAACGTCGACGAGTACGGCAACACGTCAGCCGCCTCGATCCCGATCGCACTCGACGAGGCGATCGAGCAGGGCTGTGTCGGACCCGGCTCGGTGGTCCTGATGGTGGCTTTCGGCGGCGGTTTCACCTGGGGCTCGCTGGTGGTGAGACTCTAGATGTCGGGCGCGCCGAAGATCGCCTTTCTCTTTCCCGGCCAGAGTGCCCAGCATGTCGGTATGGCCGCTTCTCTGTACCGCAAGGGACCGGCTCTGGTCAAAGAACTCTACGCCGAGGCCTCAGAGATCCTCGGGATCGATCTGGCCCGCCTGTCCTTCACGGGGCCGGAGGAGGAACTGCGGCAGACCCGGAACACCCAGCCGGCCATCCTGGTCCACTCCATCGCCGTCGCCCGCCTGCTCGAAGCCGAAGGGGTACGCCCCGATTTCGCAGCCGGGCACAGCCTGGGGGAATTCAGCGCCCTGGTGACAGCCGGCGCGCTCTCCTTCGCCGACGCGGTTCAGGTCGTGCGGGTGCGGGCTGAGTCGATGCAGCGGGCCGGGGAGGAGAATCCGGGTGGTATGAGCGCCGTGATCGGGCTCGTATCCGACAAGGTCCGGGCCGCCTGTCAGAAGGCTGCGAAGAGCGGGATCGTGCAGCCGGCCAATTACAACGCCCCGGAACAGACCGTCATCTCGGGCGAGAAGAAAGCCGTGAAAGCGGCGGGCGAGGCCTGTTCGAAGGCGGGAGCCCGTAAAGTCGTTACCCTCAAGGTCCACGGGGCGTTCCATTCCCCGCTCATGGAGAGTGCGGTGGAACCGCTGCGTAACATTCTGCGCCAGGTCGAGGTGCGGCAGGCGATGGTGCCGGTTGTCTCCAATGTCACCGCCCGTCCGGCGGTGCGTCCCGAAGAGATCCGGGAACTGCTGGGCCTGCAGGTGGTCTACCCGATCCGCTGGGTCGAATCGATGCAGGAGCTTGACCGGATGGGTACCATCCTCTATGTGGAATGCGGACCGGGAGCGGTCCTGCGCGGTCTTCTCAAACGGTGCGTGAAAGGCGCCGCTTCGACCGGGGCCTCTGAACTGGACGAACTTCCGGAGGTCGTAACGGCGATTGAGCAACTCAACCCTTGACCTCGGGGGAGCAGAGGAGCTATCTGAGACATTCTGGAACGGGTGCCCGCGGGCGGCGTTCTCTGCCGGCGCGCGGAAAGCACCTCAGACACCTGTACGCAGGCGGGAGGAAGATCTGATGGCGAGTATCGAGGAACGCGTCAAGAACATCATCGTCGAGCAGCTCGGTGTGGATGCCGACCAGGTGACCCCCGACACCTCGTTCGTGGAGGATCTGGGAGCCGACTCGCTCGACACCGTCGAACTGGTCATGGCCTTCGAGGAAGAGTTCGACCTCGAGATTCCCGATGAGGAAGCCGAGAAAATGACCACCGTCGGTGATGCGATTACTCATCTATCGAGCATCCTCGAGGAGTAGGGAGCGCTGAACGATACCGTGCCGCGCAGAATAGTCATCACCGGGCTCGGCGCCGTCGCTCCGACCGGGCTGACAATGCCCGGGATATGGCAGGCGGCCGTGGCGGGCCGGAACGGGATCGGACCCATCACCCGGTTCGACGCCTCCGATCTCACGACCCGGATCGCCGGTGAGGTCACCGACTTCGATCCCACCGTCGATATGGATCCCAAGGAGGTCCGGCGCTCCGATCTGTTTCTGCAGTTCGCCCGGGTGGCGAGTGCCGAGGCGGTCGCCGACAGCGGTCTGTCGATCGAGCGGGAAGATCCATTCACGGTCGGGGTGATCGTGGCTTCGGGTATCGGGGGAATCGGGCTGCTCGAAGACCAGGCCGCTCTTTTCCGGGAAAAGGGCATGAACCGCATCACGCCCTTCTTCGTGCCGATGATGATCATCGATATGGCGGCGGGCGACATCAGCATCAGGCACGGTTTCAAGGGACCGAACTATGCCACCGTGTCGGCCTGCGCCTCTTCGGCTCATGCTCTGCTCGATGCCTGGAACGCCATCCAGCTCGGGTACGCCGATGTCATCGTCACCGGCGGGTGCGAAGCGCCCATTACACCTCTGGCCATGGCCGGGTTCTGCAAGATGAAGGCCATGAGCACGCGCAATGACGAACCGGAGCGCTCCAGCCGGCCCTTCGATCTCGAACGCGACGGTTTCGTGATCAGTGAGGGGGCGGCGATGGTCGTACTCGAAGAACTCGAACACGCCCGGGCTCGCGGAGCGAGGATCTACGGTGAATTTCTCGGCGGCGGCATGACCGCCGACGCCCATCATATGACCGCTCCCGAACCGGAGGGCGAAGGAGCCCTGCGCAGCATGGGTATGGCTCTGCGTCTCTGTGAGCTCGAACCTGAAGACATTGACTATATCAACGCCCACGGCACCTCCACCCCGCTCAACGATGCCATGGAGAGCCGGGCCATCCGGCGGGTTTTCGGCGATCACGCCGATGAACTGGCCATCAGCAGTACCAAGTCGATGACCGGTCACCTGTTGGGAGCCGCCGGAGCTCTCGAGTTCAATCTGCTGGCCCTGACGATCAGGGAGGGTGTCATTCCGCCCACGATCAACTATGAGAACCTCGATCCCGCATGCCCGCTGAACTATACCCCCAACGCCTGCACTGAACGGGCGCTGGAGGTGGGGTTGAGCAACAGCTTCGGGTTCGGGGGCCACAATGTGACTCTCGCAGTGAGGAGTTTCCACGAGGAAGCTTGACCCGCGCCGTCTCTTCGGACGGCTGATACAGACTCCGGCTCCGGACTCTGATCCCCTCAGAGTTCTCGAACGCGAGCTGGACTATCGCTTCAGGGACCGGACCCTGCTGCGCAGTGCGCTCTCACACCGCTCCTTCGTGGGTGTGCAGGGCGACGACCGGCTCGAATCGAACGAACGCCTCGAGTTTCTCGGCGATGCCGTTCTCGATCTCATCGTGGCCCACGAGCTCTTTCTGCGCTTTCCGCGCTGCTCGGAAGGCGAGCTGACCGAGCTGAAATCTCTGCTGGTCTCGCGACCCATTCTGGAGCGTACCGCCCGGGCGATCGATATCGGCAGCGCTCTGCTGCTGTCCTCGAACGAAGATTCGACCGGTGGACGCGAGCGGCCCAGCATTCTGGCCGATGCCTTCGAGGCGATCCTCGGAGCGATCTACCTCGACAGCGGACTCGAGGCGGTGCACCGGCTCGTCGACCGGTTGATTCTCGACCAGCTCCACCGGGTCGCCCGTCTGCCCGGGGCGGCCAACTACAAGAGCCAGCTCCTCGAGTACGTGCAGAAAGAACGTTCCGGCCGTCTGATCTACCGAACAGTGGAAGAGGTCGGACCCGATCACGACAAGACCTTCACGGTCGAGGTCGTGCTCGACGGCCGGGCCCTGGGCCGCGGCGTGGGAGAGTCGAAAAAGCAGGCTCAGCAGGAAGCAGCCCGGGCCGCTCTCGAAGAGCTGGAGGTCCAGATCAGCACGCCTCTGGTCGAGCAACAAGCCGGGGGAAAGGACTCCCGGTGAGCGAACGCTGGCGTTTGCTCATCGACGGGGCCGGCGCACCTGATTGGAACATGGCCCTGGATCGGGCCCTGCTCGATCTCGCCCCCGACAGCCGGTCGCTCCCCACACTGCGCCTCTATTGGTGGGTACCCCATGCCCTTTCGCTCGGAGCCAACCAGCGGGCCGAGGGACAGATCGACTGGCCGGCTCTGGAACGGGACGGCTACGGGGCGGTTCGCCGGCCGACCGGTGGACGGGCCATCCTGCACGCCGAAGAAGTAACCTACAGTGTGACCGCCCCCGCTCCCCCCGGCGGAATCGCGGCGGCCTACGCCTGGCTGGCCGAAGGTCTCGTTGCGGGTCTGCGCCGGGCCGGAGTCGAAGCCGAACTTCAACGCCTTCGACCGGCCCGCCCGGCGGGAGGCGCGGTGGCCCACAGCCGTTCGAACGGGGTGCTGGCGACCCGCCACCCCTGCTTCTCGGCCGCCGGACGGTACGAGATCACCGCCCGGGGCCGCAAGCTGGTCGGCAGTGCCCAGTGCCGCGCCCGGGGCTGGTTCATGCAGCACGGCTCGATTCTGCTCGGCCCCGAACACCTCAATCTGCCCCGCTACCTCTGCGGCGCCGATCACGAGAGCGAGATTGAGAAACTACGCCGGGCTACGATAGACTGCTCTTCTCTCCTGGGGCGTCCGCTCGCGCCCGACGATCTGGTCGGCCCCCTGACCGAGGGATTCGCCCGGGCCCTGGGTATCGAGTTCGAACCCGGGGTTCTGAACCGCACCGAACGCGACTCAGCCGAGCGGCTGTGCGCCGAACAGTTTGCCACCCGTGCCTGGACCCGGGCCGGAAACCGCGGTTCCGGGAAAGGAAAGGGCACCGCCCGCTGATGCCCACGATGTCGCCGCGATCGCTGCTCCGCGCCGGCCAACCGCCCCGCGGCCGGACCGCCCTTCTGTTGGGGGGGCTGCTTGTCGGCGTGTGGCTGTCGGGTGGTTCCCCCAACCCTGAAGCCGGGCGGTTCGCTCTGGCGACGGACGGGGCGGGGATTGCCGGTCCCCGGATCCCGGCGGCGGCCGAGGCCGGGTCGGGAGTCCTGCAGGGGCGGGCCGATACCTTGCATGTCGGCGTCATTCACCCGGGCGGTCTACGCCCCCTGCCGCCGTCTCTGCTCTCCGACGAGGTCGAACGCTGGGTCATGGCTCAAGTCTACGGCCCCGGTCTGCTGAGCCGGATCGCCAACGGCCGGAGCCGCGAACCGGAAGGAAGCACCCTTCAGTACCCTGCACCCCGGCTGGTCTCGGAGTATGTTCCGGATGAAGAAACGGGGGGGGGAGGAGGAATCACCTTCACCATCCAGTCCGGCATCCGGTTCCAGAACGGCGAGACCCTGACTGCCCGGAACCTGGAGGCTACCTTCGCGATCTACCGGGGACTGGCCCGGCTCGGATACCCGGCGATCGATCCCGCCTTTGCCTATATCGATTCCACCGAGAGCCCGAGCCCGGAGACCTTCATCCTCTGGATGCCACCGGGTATGCTCGAGCAGGGCTACCGCCTTGCCGCCGCGCCGATCCTGCCGACCGAGCTGACCGACACACTGCTTACGGCCGGGGACATGATCGCCGCCCTCGACCGGATCGTCGACGTCCCGATCGGCCTCGGGGGCTATCAGATCGCGAATCGCCCGGATCGGGTCCTTCTGACCGCTTTCCCCGATTACTTCGACGGCTCGCCCCGCATCCGCAATATCGTGGTGCACTTCTATGGCGATGATTCGGCGCTGATCCGGGCCTTCATGACCGGTGAGATCCAGTTCGCCCGGATGCCGACCTGGAAGGCCATCCAGCGGCTCAATGAAGAGGTCAAGAACAGCCCCGAGCTGTTGCGCCGCTCCAACGTGCGGTTCTACGCTCAACCCGATCACTTCTTTTACCTGGCCCTGAACAATACCATTGCGCCCCTCGACGATCCGGTCATGCGCCGGGTCTTCGGGAACATCATCCATCGCGAGCATTCCGAATTCCGCGACGAACCGTTCGCGCACAGCGTCATCACCGATATCCCCATCCATCCCAAGAGCGTCCTGGGAGACTACCTGCCCACTCCCACCCGGCGGCACCAGCCCCGCTCCTTCGTCCTGCGTCACCTGCGGGAGAGCGATCTGAACTTGACCCGGACCGGCTATCCCCGCGCCGCCGACGACAGCCGCTTCAGTCTCGAGCTAATCTATCCCGATCACATCGA
>Ga0180432_10002999_pt1 | contig 24664 bp, 18 predicted proteins | sample SS_ome_10_FD_132414 | JGI IMG/M metagenome (GOLD analysis project Ga0180432, IMG submission 132414) | Hypersaline lake sediment archaeal communities from the Salton Sea, California, USA - SS_1_MS_2 metaG | ecosystem: Environmental > Aquatic > Non-marine Saline and Alkaline > Hypersaline >... | reverse complement strand
ATCCCGGTGTCCAGGATGGCGATCTTCGTTCCCGCACCCGTAGTGAGTTGGTGTGCGCCCCGAAACCTCGCGGCGTCGAGGGCTGATTGGAGGTCGAACTCGGGGCTTATGTCGTTGGCATAGGGCTCTCTCTCGGGAACCTCCAGCTTCGCATCGTAACCGATTGACCGTATGACGAGGTCTACAGCATCGAGGTCGGCATATGTCTGGATGTTTGCTCTAAGAGTATCTGTCGCATCGTCGGTTTGAAAAAAACACTCTACGTACTGGTCTGCAGCAAGGTGCGCCAGGGCCAGATACTCGTCACGAAGCTGAGACCTGGCACTGCGACCGCCTCTCTCAATGAGTTGGCTGTGGAGCGGCTCATCTTTTTGATAGTACACGTTGAGCAAGATGTCGGGGAGCTTTTCATAACGTACTCGCGACTCAGTGATCTTTCTGATCTCAACATCTGTGAGTCGATCCCGTTCGGAGTGAACCGCAATCCGCTCTGCCACGGATGAAAAAAAGAGATCCCGCGCCTCGATGTGTAAGCCCTGCAGCCATGTCTCGTCTATCGGCGTTTGGCTACACGCTACACAACACAGAGGTGCTACCACCGTTAGGAGCACTGCTTTGTCGATAAGACCTCGATTGTGCACTGTCAGCTCTCCTTGAGGGCGAGTCATGGAGTTCAATCGATCAACTGTGGGAGGATCTTCGAGGCGCTCGCGTCCAGCACAAAATCGGCCATGTTGTCCAGAGGGGTCTCTCCAATGTTCACGATGATCAATTGTGCACCCCGTTGCTTAGCCAACACAGGTAGCTGCGCCGCCGGTTGGACAACCAGCGAACTGCCAACCACGATGAACACTTCGCATTCCAGGGCTGCATGCGAAGCCTCTTCGAGTGCATCCTCCGGAAGAGATTCACCGAAGAACACAACGTCAGGTCTTATCATGCCGCCGCACGTGCATCTAGGCGGGAGTTCCTGACTCAGGAGTTGATATGCCTCCCTCATGGTCAACGTGTGATGGCAATCCAAGCAATAGAACCGGCGTGTGTTTCCGTGTAACTCGATTACCTGTTTCTGACCAGCTTCCTGATGGAGGCCGTCAATGTTCTGTGTGATCACCGACCTGCATTTCCCCTGGCCTTCCATCTTTGCCAACGCAACGTGGCCTTCGTTGGGTTTAGCCTTCTTCAGTATCGGGTACCGCACGTCGCGGAAGAAACGCCAATAGTACGATGGGTCGCGCATGAAGTAGGAGATGTTGGCGTATTTGTCTGGGTCGTATTCGTTCCATAATCCACCGGCCCCACGATAAGTGGGGATGCCACTCTCCGCTGAGAGACCAGCGCCTGAGAAGGCGACAGTGTTGCTTGAATCCCAGAGGATGGTCTTGAGTGTATCGATGGACTTGTCAGACACGAGCACCTCTTGCGTTTGCCATTGGAGGCGGGGCCCGGTTGTTCTCTAACGTTGCCCCTACATCCGTAGGCGTCGCCGTTCACACGCGGTGGCTGACCAAATGCGTAACTTCCATGATGCCACTCAAGGCACGATCAACGCAAATCGCGATACGTCACCGTATTCTAGCGGAGGGCTCTTCTAACATGCGTCGCATTCTGCTGCTCCCGATGTTCCTTTGCTTGTTTTCCGGAATCTATGCGTTCTCGAGCTTTGCCGAAGCACAACAACGAGAACGTCCCAACATTGTGTTGATGTTTCCAGACAACCTCGGCTGGGGTGAGGTGGGTGTCTATGGAGGGGTCCGCGGCGTACCGACTCCGAGCATAGACCGCATAGCCGAGGAGGGAATTCGGCTGAACAACTTCAACGTGGAAAACTCGTGTACCATCTCGCGCATTGCCTTGCTGACGGGGCGCTACGCAGTCCGGACGGGCGGCGACCATATCGACGGCATGACGCTCTGGGAAGTCACGCTCGCCGAGGCGCTCCAGTCGTTGGGATACGCCACCGCTCTTTTCGGCAAGTGGCATCTGGGTGGTGAAAACTGGGTAGGACGTCGCGGACCAACTAATCAGGGGTTCGACGAGTGGTACGGGATTCCCGGCACGAGTCACACCGCACAGTTCACCACATTCGAGAACTTCGATACGACCACGATGCGTGTACCTTACATCTGGCAAAATCGGGTCGGGGAACAGCCTCAAATGGTGAAGCCGTACGACATGGACACGCGAAGAACGATCGACCGCGAAGCAGCGCAACGGGGCATCGAGTTCATGGAGCGAAATGTCGTAGACGACCGGCCGTTCTTCTTCTTCTATCCCATGACTCAGATTCACTTCCCAACGCTGCCGCATCCCGACTACGACGGCAGTACCGGTGCCGGTGACATCGGTGACGCGATGGCGGACGTGGATCACAACGTCAACCTGGTGCTTACCTCCATCGACCGACTCGGGATTGCGGACAACACGATAGTGGCGTGGTGCACCGACAACGGAGCGGAAGAGCGGCGTCCCTGGCGCGGTAATGCCGGGCCGTGGAGCGGATTCTACAATACGATGTTGGAGGGAGGCGTTCGAACGCCGTGCGTGATTCGCTGGCCTGGGCACATACCGGCGGGCCAAGTGTCGAACGAGATCGTTCACGCAGTCGATTTCTTTCCGACGCTGGCAGCAGCGGTTGGCGCGCCGGAGATCGTGCCGACGGACCGTGCGTTCGACGGGGTGAACCAGCTACCGTTCCTGGAGGGACAACAGGCCCACTCGAACCGCGAGACGGCGATGTACTGGGATTGGCGTGGAGGCTTGGAGGCGGTCAAGTGGAGGGATTGGAAGTTCTTCTTCTCGTACCGGTTCAGCTCCGTCGTGCCCAACCCTCCTGAGAGTATGAGGCTCTTCAACCTGCGGACAGATCCGAAAGAAGAGACAGACGTGAAAGACTTCTATCCATGGGTCATCGGCGTGATTGAACGGATCGTGGATGACTATGAGGCATCGACAGAGGCTTTTCCGAACACACCTCGTGGTACGGCTGACCCGTACACACCACCGTGGCGCAATCGGTAACCGGCAATGCACGATAAAATATCGGGGAGATTGACGATGAGACGATCAGCAGCCGTATTAATAGTGCTCGCCGTTTGCACGCTCGCCACTGGATTGACTGCACAGGAGAGGCCGAACTTCTCGGGGGCGTGGTCGGGGCCGCCACCCGGGCCGCCTGCGCAAAGCGGTGGACCAAGGGCCTCGCTCGGAAATGGTTGGGGTAACGAATTCACGATCATACAGCACTCGGACACACTCACCGTCGAAAGAGTCTTGTACCGTCCGAGAGACTACCAACCAACCATGAAATTCCACTACGCACTGGATGGGTCGGAGAATAGAAATACGATCGTAATGGGGCGCGGAATGCAGGTGCAGAAATCGACTGCCGTGTGGGAAGACGGCAAGCTCATCCTCACGATGTTCTATGATGTCGCAGACGCCGGATCAACGCAACCGATCGAGTGCGAGGTGACGCAGAGGCTTTCTCTCCAGAATCCCCGGCAGGCAGTGGGTGAGGTTTCGCTCGTCATTGAAACAACTCGTTGCGGAGTTCTCGGTGGTCTGCCCACGACGACACAAATGGTGTACACCAAGCGTTAACACACCAGGGCCGAGGCGATACAGCACCTCGGCCCCAAGGCTTACGTAGTACTCGCCACTCAGGTATTACGGCCAGTTCGGAATCCTCCCGCTCGTCCACGGAGCTCCGGCCGCCTCTGCGGCATCCTCGATCCGTTTGAGATCGGTTTCGATCAATGTTCTGAGGCGCGCCAGTATTCCGCTGAACTCTCCCGCAACAATGTCGTACTGCTCTCTGTGGAAGCCGGTGACCTCGTGCAGCAGTGTGCCCCACCCACCCGTGAATCGACGCAACCGCGTTGTGAGGGACGGAGGCGTTGACTCGCGACGCCGCGCTACGGTTGGTTCACCATTCATTGCCCACTGCATTTCGCGAAGGCTGTTCTTCAGAGAGGCAAGGTCAGCGCGAATCTGTCGATCGGCATTTGGCGCCCGATCGAGGGCTTGCTCCAACAGTCCTATGCGCGACATCGCTTCACCAGCCGCCGCGTTGGCTCCGAGGACTGCTCTTGCGAGTTGGGCAGCCTGGCGTTCAAACGCGAGCACCTCCGCCGAGCGTGGCCTGGCCACGTCGTCCAGCAGGTACACCTCAAAACTCTGCGGCTCGCCAACCGGCGTCACCTCTCCGCGCACCTTCTTCGCGAGCGAAACCGCATATGTATCGGGAACGACGTATGGTCCACTACCACTGCCGCCACCGGACCTTATCGGGCTCAACGAAGGATACCTGAGGTCCCAGGTGACTTTGCTGACGCCAGATGACGTGGATCCAGTGAGTCGCCGCACGATCCTACCTTCTGGATCGGTAACGGTGAGGAGCATCTGCGGTGCCTCTTCCAGGTCTTCCGTGCGTAGCGAGTCCCACGAAGGATAGAATACGTCCTCACCACGCCGCGCCGCCGCCTGGTCAGCGCGCCGCCGCTCCTCGCGCTGCGACCGGATGGCGTCCTTCAAGTAGTAGTAGAATGTCGCTGCGATGGGCGGGTTCTCGCGCGCGAAAAACCGCGAACCCTGCCAGCTTGCGTCGGGGTTCGATGCAACGAATAACGGTGTACGATTGACCGGCAACAGCCCGCCGTCGCTGGCTAGCAACTCCGGCGTCAACGCGCGCAACATCTCGAGATCGTCGAGTACGTAGAAACCGCGCCCGAATGTGGCGATCACGAGATCGTCGTGTTGGGTCTGAAACGTCATGTCGCGCACCATTATCGTCGGCAAGTCTCCGCGGATGCGGTGCCAGCTATCTCCGCCGTTGTTCGAGAAGTAGATGCCGAATTCGGTGCCCGCGAACAGAAGGTTCGGGTTCTGGTAGTCTTCGAGAATCGTGTAGACTGTGCCACGCTCTGGAAGATCGTTCTGGATTACTTCCCAGGTCCTGCCCAGGTCAGTGCTCTTGGCGATGTATGGCTTGTAGTCGCCGGCCTTGTGGTTGTCGAAAGCGACATAGACAGTGTTTGCATCGTGCCATGAGGCCTGTATATCGGTCACGAATGTCGTATCGGGAATACCATTGCCCACTGAAGGAATGCCTCGCCAGTTTTCACCGCCGTCTTCACTGATCTGGATTATTCCGTCGTCAGTGCCGGCGATTAGTAGGCCTTCCTGCAACGGTGACTCGACCAGGCTGACAACAGCCCCCCAGACCGAAGTCGAAGCGTTCTTCGCCACAGCATCTACACCCCACACACGTCCCATCACCTTCAACCGATTCCGGTCGATCTGCTTAGTGAGGTCAGGACTCACCGACCGCCAGCTGCTGCCGCGATCATCGCTTCGGAAGATTCGATTGGCGGCAAAGTAGAGTCGCGACGGTGAATGCGGGCTGATGATCAGTGGCGCATCCCAATGCCACGTGAGCGCGCCCTCACCGGGTGCCGGCTCAGGACGAATAGAAACGCGCTCGCCAGTCGCGAGGTTGAAACGTGATATGCCCGCATGCTGTGATTCGGCATACAAGATGTTTGGATCGACAGGGTCAACTCGGGAATAGAAGCCATCACCACCCTGAGTGAGCATCCAGTCGGCGTTCCTGCTTCCCATTCGTGTTCTTGTGCGCGACGGGCCGATGAATGAACTGTTGTCCTGCGTGCCGCCCATTACACGGTAGAAGGGGCGCACGCTGTCTACGTCCACACGGTAGAACTGACCTAGCGGCAGATTCTGGAAGAAGTCGTACGTCCTACCCCTGTCGAACGTTTCGTATAGACCACCATCGCAGCCTATGAGCAGGTGGTCGTTGTTGTCTGGATCGATCCAGATGGCTTGGTTGTCGACGTGTTTGTTGGTCTCACCCAACCGTACGAAATTCCGCCCGCCGTCTTCGCTTATCCAATTGTACGTGTCCATTGAATAGACACGGTCGACCTTGACGGGATCGGCCTCGATCTCCTGGTAGTAGAGCCCGATGGTAACCTGGTCGCTCATCCTCTCCCATGTCACACCGTTGTTCTGCGATCGGTAGAAGCCGCCATTTCTGGCCGCTTCGACAATGGCATAAACAACGTCAGGATCGACCGGTGATATGGCGAGTCCAATGCGGCCCAGATCGCCGGTTGGGAGCCCTCGCTGTGATTTTGTCCAAGTTGCGCCACCGTCGGTGGAACGGTGTATGCCTGATTCAGGGCCGCCCGCGATGTAGGCGAATTGACGCCGAGCGCGCTGCCACGTTGACGCAATCAACACGTCGGGGTTGCGGGGGTCCATCACAAGGTCGCTTACACCCGCCCATTCGCCGCCGTCCAGAATCTTGTTCCAAGTCTGTCCGCCGTCCGTAGTTTTGTAGAGTCCGCGGTCGCCTCCGCCACTGAACACCGGACCCTGTGAGGCTACATAAACGACATCGGAATTGCGCGGGTCAATAGTGATCCGACCAATGTGCTCCGAATTGGGCAGGCCCATGTTGGTCCAGCTGCGACCGCCGTCGATCGATTTGTAGACGCCGTCGCCATAGGACACCGAACGCTGGGCGTTGTTTTCACCAGTGCCCACCCAGATGACGTTCGGGTTGTTCGGATCGATTACCACTTCTCCGATGGAATAGGACTTCTCACCATCAAAGATCGGCGTGAACGTGGTTCCGGCGTTGGTGGTTTTCCAAAGGCCACCTGAGGCCGCCGCCACGAACCACGTGTACTTGTCATTCGGGTGGACGGCGATGTCGCTGATGCGACCTGAGACTACGGCTGGGCCGATAGACCTAAACCTGACGGCTCCAATTGCGGAAGCCAAGGGATCGCGTTGGCCGTTGGACTCCGAGTCTTCCTGACCGCCCGGTTGCCCACGCTGTGCGTCGACTGGGACGAGCGGTATCAGGGTCATCACCACTAGAGCAAATAGTAACGACAGAGGAGATCTAGTTGAGGGCATAATCGTTCAGACCTCGCGTGTATTATGTGGAACAACGCAGAGCCCGGCATCAAGCTGGGCCGAGGGTGTTTGAAAAGGTACTCGGCCTGCACAGACGATGCACGCTCTAGCCAAGGTCGCGCGGAGGTGATAAGCTAGACTCGAATTCAACCCAGGCATGTTCCCATGCTCAAACGTGCAATAATCCCCTCCCGCTTTGTCATATACGCCGTTGTCCTCACGGTTGTGTCTCTCGGGCTAGGCTGCACCTCCTCAAAAGCTCGTACCACGTACAGCCTCTATTTTCTCGGGGGTCAGTCGAACATGGATGGGTACGGATACGTTGGCGAGCTTCCCGCTGAACTGAACGCGCCTGTCTCAGGTGTAAGAATCTTCCATGGGAACTCGCTGCCTGATGATTCTTCTGGGGGAGGACTCGGGATCTGGTCCGAGCTACAGCCAGGTCACGGAGTCGGCTTCACTTACGACGGGACGGCAAATTCGTATTCAGAGCGGTTCGGGGTTGAGCTGACCTTCGGCCTAAGCCTCCGAGAGATGACACCAGATGCAAACATCGCAATCATCAAATACTCGCGCGGTGGTACGTCTATCGATGCTAAAGCGGCTCGTGATTTTGGATCGTGGGATCCCGGATACGACGACGGTGCGGGAGTCAATCAATTCGATCATTTCATCGAAACCGTCCAAAACGCGATGGCTGAGACTGATATAGATGGCGACGGTCGCGCGGACACGCTGGTACCGTCTGGGATCATCTGGATGCAGGGTGAGAGTGATGGCGATGTCTCGCAGGAGATAGCAGAGAGGTACTTGGAGAATCTCACGGAACTCATGGGGCTGATCAGGGACACGTTTGGCGCCGAGGAAATGCCTGTGGTGATCGGTCGCATATCCGACTCGGGGCAGGATGAAGAAACCGGGGTGGTCTGGGAATTCGGAGATGTCGTGCGCGCGGCACAGGCGGCATATGTGGAGGGCGACGGATTTGCGGCACTCGTTACATCGACTGACGAGTACGGTTACTCGGATCGGTGGCACTACGACACCGAGGGGTACATCGATCTGGGGCGGGAGTTTGCGGAGGCGGTTGTGGGAGTGGGTGGTGAGCGGTGATTTGTGATGAGCGATTTGTGATGTGTGATTCGAATGAGCAACCGGCGTCGAGATTGACGAGGGGGACAAAAATGTTGAGAGGCCAACGCACCATTCCATTCGTAGTTGCGGCTGTCACGTGTGCCGTTGTGTCATGCGGCCCGCAGTCGGACACCTACACATCGGGCGGGCGCACAATCGTCGATGCAGCAGCGGACCAAGACGGTGTCACGAAGATCTTGGTTTACTACGACATGGAAGGCATTTCGGGCCAGAACGATCTCAGGTCACTCAGCTATGGGAATCCAGAATACGAACCGGCGCGCGAGTGGCTTACAAACGACGTGAATGCCGTAATTGACGGACTCTTTTCGGGTGGAGCTGATGTAGTGGATGTTGTCGATGCGCACGGTAGTGGCAATCCTGAATCGGACATACTCGTCGACCGAATGGACTCACGCGCCAACCTGCTTGACAAAGCGGATCCCTTCCGGCCCTACGTCGATCTCACCGAGGCGGGGGTGTACGATGCGGTAGCGGTGGTCTGTATGCATTCGAAAACGGGAGGTGGCGGCTTCGGAGCGCATACGTACACGCTGGGCATGGATTGGATATTGAACGACATGTCCATCAACGAGACCGAGATCATCGCCTACGCGTGGGGGCAGGTTGGGGTGCCTGTGATCTTTGCCTCGGGTGACAACACGCTTGCGGAGCAACTGTCGTGGATGGATTGGCTGGAGTACGTGACTGTCAAGACGGCGATTGCGGCAGACGATGCGGAGCTTCGTCCGTTCGAAGATGTGCATGAAGAAATGCGCACAGCCGCTGCGAGGGCTGTAGAAAACGTGACTTCCAGCAAAGCAGTGACGCTGACGACACCGATCAAGGCACAGCTCAGGGCGGTTCCACCGGCAGGGCTCGACCAATTGGACGGTGTCCCGGGAATCGATTACCACGATCAGGCTGTGACATTTTATGCGGACAACTACCTCGAAGCGTACGATGGCATAGAGGCGCTGATAGGATTGGCGACGCAGTCATACATGCAACTCCTGAACTCCGCGGTAAACGGGCAACCCAACGGCGCTGACATACGGGAGCGGTTTGTAGAAGCGCTGTTTCGGCGCTGGGCGGATGTGGAATCGGGGAGGTGGGAGGCTCCGCCGTCATCTCCGCCTCAATCTGGTGATAGAACGTATTTCGGAGTCATGTGAGGCCGGGATGTCAGTAACACTACGAGAGCGGGTGATGACTGACGTGTCGAAGGACGACGTGTAAGAACAGGCGCATTTTTCCGACATCGCGACCCTGTTGCATTCACCGCTCGTCAGACTCTGAGAGCATGATCACTCATTACATACTGCACGCCACGCACATACTTTCATGAAACCATATCGTAATCCGATACGTAGTACGGAACACGATATGCAGTCTATCCAATGCCTGGAGAATCGATGACCAAGCCGTCTGCACGAGTCAGGGAGTCGCTGCCACTCCGCCCCGCCTTTCTTCACATCCTCGTGGTGCTTGCGAAGGGTGAGCGGCACGGCTACGCAATCAAACAGGAAGTGGAAAAGCGGACCGACGGTGTGGTGAAGATGGGGCCGGGGACGCTCTACGAATCCATCCAACGGATGCAGGACCGGGGGTTGATCGAAGAATTGTCCAGCCGGCCGCAACCGGAGAACGACCAGGCACAGAGGCGGTACTACAGGCTCTCGAAGTTTGGCCGCGAGGTGCTTTCAGCGGAGGTAGCGCGGCTGGGAGCGATTGTGGACGACGCGAAGGCATCACTGCTGGGTACCAAGCCGGCCTAATGAGCCACCAGAGTGTCCGTTCCGAAGGGCGTGTCGGATTGGCGGCTTTTCGCGTCCTGATGCTGCTCTACCCTAGGCGATTCCGAAGGGCATACAAGGCGCAGCTCGTTGAGGCATACCTGAAACAGAGAGACGAACCCCGCTACTGCGTCTCATTCGCGGGGAGAATGCTGTTCTTTTTTGACATTCTGGTGGACACTTTGTGTTCGGCCGCGCGGCAGCGGAGAGTCGCGTTGGCGCGTCCACACAATAGCTCGCGCGGGCAGTTTCCGCAGAACTCCGTTTCCCCGCGGCGAAGGTGCATAGGGATGATCGATTCTCTGAGAAGGGACCTTCAGGACGCAGTGCGTTCAATGCGACGCAGCCCGGCGTTTTGTGCGCTCGTGATTCTGATACTCGCTATTGGGATTGGAGCCAACGTGGCAATGTTCAGCGTCACGAACGCGGCGTTGCTCAAAGCCCTACCATTTCCGGAGCCCGACCGGCTTGTGTCAGGGCGGACCACATGGAGCGGGCGGATCGGGCCGTCGGTGTCCATCCCCGACTACCGCGACTACCGCGACCGCAACGACGTGTTCGAGTCACTTGCCCTAATGAGAGGCGGCACCGACGGGCACACCATCCTTGGAGGTGACACTCCAGAACGCGCCACGGGCCAAAGGGTTTCCGTCAACTTCTTCGAAACGCTCGGTGTGCGGCCGCAGCTGGGTAGAGGATTTTCTCCAGATGAAGGCGATGAAGATTCACCTCTGGTGATTGTACTAAGTGACGGGTATTGGCAGCGCCGGTTCGGCGGATCTCCCGACGTGATAGGGTCTAGCTTTGCGATCGACGGGCATCCCGTCACTATCGTTGGCGTCATGCCCCCCGGATTTCGGTTGTTGTTCGACGTGGATTTCTGGAGTCCAAACCGCTGGCGCGGCGCACGCGGATCGCACAGCTGGATCATCGTCGGAAGAATGAAGGATGAAGTGTCGATCGAGCAGGCACAGAGCCAGATGGACGTGATCTCACTGCAGCTTCAGGAGGCATACCCGGAGACGAACGAAAACAAAGCACTTCTGATCACCGATCTCCAAGACTCGCTGTCGGAGAGCTACCAGACCGGAGTCGTTTTGCTAATGGGAAGCATAGGGCTGGTGCTCCTGATCGCGTGCGGGAACATTGCGAGTCTCTTGTTGGCTCGCGGATCGGCCAGGTCGACGGAGCTTTCCGTCCGGGCGGCACTGGGGGCGTCGGGCAGCCGGCTGGCTCGCCTGTTGTTCATGGAGAGCCTTTTCCTTGCTCTGGTGGCGTGTGCACTCGGGGTGATGCTCGCGGTTTGGCTGCAGGGGGTAATCCTCGGGCTAATGCCTCTGGACAATCTTGGAATTGAACGGGTCGGCATTTCTGCCCCTATGTTGGCGTTCGCGCTCATTGTCTCACTCGGCACCGCGATTCTGAGCGGTGGGTTCCCTGCGCTCTCTGGGTCGCGCGCGAATCCTGCAGAGAAGCTGAATGGGGCATTGAGGATGTCCGCAGGCAGTGGCTCGACGCGGCTCAGGAGCGGGCTGGTTGTCCTTCAGGTCGCCCTGTCTGCGCTGCTGCTGATTGGTGCGGGCTTGTTACTGCGGAGCTTCGCCGGTCTTGCCGATGTTGATGTGGGCTTCGAGACGGAGAACCTACTCACCGCAGAGGTTCGGTTGCCGAGCAATGATTATCCTGATGCGACTTCACGAGCCCAGTTCTTCTCCGGGCTACTGGAAGACATTCTGGTGATCCCCGGTGTGAGTTCGGCTAGCGCTATCAACAAGCTCCCGATCCACTCGCCCTGGATGAACTGGGGCGTTTGGAATCCCGAGAACCCGCCGACAGGTTCCAGCGATTGGCAGTCGGCGTACTCTCGAACAGTTCTGCCCGGGTATTTCGAGACGATGGGCATCTCGCTCCTGACCGGGCGAGACATAGAGAACAGTGACGACCAGGAAGCGCCTGGGGTGGCCGTGATCAACGATGTGATGGCTAGGGCCCTGTATCCCAATCAGAACCCGATTGGATTGGAAGTGATTGTCGAGATGGGGGCCGTGGACCCGACACCGGTGCGTATCGTGGGTGTCGTTGCGGACGCTCGGGTCAACATGATTGCGCTGGAACCGGCCTTTCAGGTCTACTTCTCTGAGGCTCAGATGGGGTACACGACGTTGAGTCTCGTGGTCCGTACGAACGGTGATCCGGACATGGTATTGGGTCCCGTTCGTGACGCTCTCGCAAACCGAGACCGTAACATTCCGCTAGCGAACGTGAATACTATGGAAGACATCTTGGCGGAATCCATTGCGGCAACTCGAGTCATCAATGTCACGCTCGCGATCTTTGCTGCGGTAGCCGTTTTCCTCGCGGCGATCGGGTTGTACGGTGTACTTGCCTATCACGTGGCCCAACGGCTACACGAGATCGGTGTCCGAATGGCACTTGGTGCAACCGCGGCGAAGGTCATGCAGCTCGTCTTTAGGAAAGGGATGGTGCTGGTGGCTGTTGGACTCGTGTTGGGGTTAGTCCTTGCAGTCTGGGCAACTCGTGCACTCCAGCAGCAACTCTTCGGTGTAGAGCCAACTGATCCGGCAACATATGCCGGCGTCGCTACCTGCTTCCTGTTGGTTGGGGTTTTGGCGTGCCTGGTCCCGGCTGTGCGCGCTGTGAGGATTGATCCGGTGGAGGCGTTCAGGGGCGAATAGGGAGCAGGGAGCGGGCGTCGAGCCGCGATCAACGTGAAACGGCCGGTTCACAACATCCCTACGTGTATCCTCGGCCGCTGTACTCGTCGCATGCACTGCCGGGAACCGCTCTGCACCGCTCCCGGCTCCCGGCTCCCCGCTACCCGTGCCCCACTCCCCAGAACCTGAAACTTTCATCTCACATTGACGTATGTTTAGTCTACAAAGCCGACTCTGTCTGCAAAGGCAACGATCATGACACACAAGCACGGAATCCCTGGCGAATTCGAGCAACTCGTTCTGCTCGCCGTTCTGCAACTGAACTCTGAAGCGTACGGTCCGAACATCAGCGCTGAGCTCGAGGAGAAGGCGGGACGCAGAGTTTCTCGTGGCGCGCTCTACTCCAGTCTCGACCGCCTGCAGCAGAAGGGTCTTATCAGGTGGAAGATCGAGGCCGCGACTTCGGATCGTGGGGGGCACCCGAAACGGCTCTTTCAGGTCACGGCTGCCGGCGTGGCAACGCTTCGAACGGCAAGGAGCGCATTCGCCAGACTTTCCGCTGGGCTCGAGGAAGTCTTGGGCGAGATCGGCTGATGGACTACGGACGCAACCGACCGCCTCCGATTGCGCAGGCAACTCTCCGGCGATTCGTGGGGCGAGACCAACAGGACCGCAGCATAGTAGGGGATCTTCGTGAGGAGTATGCGCGTCGAACGCGAACAGGCCGAACCCGAGCACGCGCCTGGTATTGGCGCGAGGCTATTTCGATCGCCGTCTTCCGCACGCGTGACCGCTTTGTTCGAATGCTCCCCACATCAGGACAACACTGCTGGAAACATAGGAGGGGTGACGGGAAGATGCGGCAGCTATTCGCAGATCTACGATTTGGTGTGAGGACCTTGCGCAGGTCACCCGGTTTCACGCTGGTCGCGGCGATTACTCTAGCTTTAGGCGTAGGTGCCAACACGGCGATCTTCAGCGTGGTAGACAGCGTGTTGCTGAATCCACTGCCGTATCCCGAATCCGACCGAGTCGTCGGCATTTGGCACCACGCTCCTGGCTTGGGCTACGACCAGTTTGGAATCTCTCCCGGTGTTTATTTCCAGTACCTAGAACAGAACGACGTCTTTGAGAATATGGCGCTTTACCAAGGCGCTCAGCGAAATCTCACCGGCGACGGCGACCCGGAGCGGATATCAGGCGCGCGCGTGACCAGCAGTCTCTTCGACGTGCTGAGGGTGCCGCCGGCGCTCGGCCGGGCATTCGTGGAGGAGGAGGACTATCCCGACGTTCCTCGGACTGTGATCCTCAGCCACGCTCTCTGGTCGCGACGCTACGGCTCCGATCCAACGATGGTCGGGAAATCCGTTCAGCTAACTGGTGAATCGGTTGTGGTCATCGGTATCATGCCGGGCGGTTTTGCGTTTCCTGATGAAACAACGCAATTCTGGCTCTCACTAGCAATGGGAGAGGAACGGAATAATCCGGGCTCGTTCGGGTGGAACTCGATTGCGCGGATGAAGGTAGGGGTGTCGGTGGAACGAGCGCAGGCCCAAGCAGATCAGTTGTCGCTACGCTTGCGCGAGACGTATGCGGACGCGACTCAGTTGGCTGCGTTTTTCGAGGCAGGGAATTTCACTGCAATCATTGCAACCCTCAAAGACAACATGGTGAGCGAGCTATCCAACTCACTCTGGATACTACTCGGAACCGTTGGCTTCGTACTGCTCATCGCATGTGCGAATGTAGCGAATCTCACGCTCGTACGGTCCGAAGCACAACGCCGTGAGACGGCGGTTCGCACAGCGCTCGGAGCGGACCAGTGGATTCTCGCACGCCAACGCCTTTCCGAAAGCGTGTTGTTGGCAGTTGTGGGTGGGGCGATCGGGTTGTTTCTGGCGTGGGCGGGGATTGTCTCGATGGCGCGTGTCGCTCCGGCCAGCATTCCGCGGCTAGATGAAATCGGCATCGACGGCACCGTGCTAGCATTTACTGGTGCGGCAACTGTGCTTTCGGCGGTTCTTTTCGGCCTTGTGCCCGCACTGAAGCGAGTGTCTCCGACAATCCTCGGATCCCTCATTCAGAGCGGTGCGCGGAGCTCGGCAGGCCGGGAGCGGCAAATTACGCGCAGCACCTTGGTGGTGGCTCAAACGGCTCTGGCTCTGGTTCTCCTGGTCGGGTCCGGGCTGATGGTCAGGAGCTTCTGGGAAATCAAGAATGTCGATCCTGGCTTTGTGGCGGAAGACGTTCTCACGTTCAGGCTTTCACTTCCCACCTCGGAGTACCCCAGCCCCCAGGAAGTCGCGGGTTTTCACCAGCAGGCGCTCGATCGATTAAGTGCGCTGCCGGGGGTTCGAGGAGTGGGAGCGATTGAGCATCTGCCTCTAGGTGGCGCCGTGCACTATACTGGATTCGAGATAGAAGACCAGCCGACGCCGGAACATGGGTTACCCCCAATGTTGTTCTTCACGGCAGCGACGCCGGGCTATTTCGAGGCGATGCAGATTCCGCTGTTGAGCGGGCGCACGTTTGACCCAAGGGATCACGAAGCGGAGACGGGAAGTGTGGTTGTCAGTGCTGCGCTCGCGGACCGTCTGTGGCAGGGAGAATCACCTCTGGGAAAGCGCATCAGACTGTCGTTTGCGTCTGACGGATGGCTTACGATAGTCGGTGTCGTGGGAAGCGTGCGAAACCGAGGCCTCGACACGGGGCTGATGGAGGTTGTCTATGGCCCGGTGGTGGTCGTCGCGGGGTCAGGAGCACGGTTCGGGCGGTCGCTCGTCTACACCGTACGTGCACAGAACCCAACCAATCTCGTGCCGGCAATACGCTCGGTGATTTGGGGTCTCGACGCAACACTGCCAATTGCCGGCATAGAGTTAATGGAACGGATAGTAGCCAGGTCCGTTGCGCAGTTGTCCTTCACAATGCTGGCACTTGTGGTTGCCGCGGCGATGGCGCTCGTGCTCGGTACCGTGGGTTTGTACGGAGTGCTCTCCTACCTAGTGAGTCAACGCACTCAGGAAATCGGCGTGCGTTTGGCGTTGGGTGCCCAACCTGGCTTGGTCCGGAGGATGATCGTGCTCCAGGGTGTACGACTAGCTGGAGCCGGTATTGTCATCGGTGCGGTCGGCGCAGCGGGTTTGACGCGATTCATGCAGAGTATTCTCTTCGAAACGGAAGCTCTGGACGCTCTGGCGTTTGGAGCTACTTCGGTGTTGCTGCTGGTTGTCGGTCTCTTGGCAAGCTATATACCGGCGCGGCGGGCGTCCGCCGTCGACCCGATGAAATCGCTCCGCATGGACTGAGGAACATCCAACATCCGAACGGGGCACTTCGGGTTACATTTGGATGTTGTTACTTCGCGTCAATTGCGCTGTGGCTCTTTACACAACGCTGGCGCGCCGCTGCCCTTTTCCCCACCTTAATAGCTTGATGAAACAGCTCATGGTGTCGGGCGATGACTGTTGATCCACTCGAACATTTACGAACGCTTGGGTTGGAGGCTGGAGCTTCACGCGAGGCCGTGAAGAAGGCTTATCGCGATCTCAGCAAGGTTTGGCATCCAGATCGCTTCACCGGAGACCCTGCCTTGCAGCTCAAGGCCGAGGAACAGCTCAAGGCCATCAACGACGCGTACCGGCATCTCGAGTCCTACGAACCATCGCCAGACCATGTGGCTGCGAGTGGCTTACGTCCACCAGCGGGGCGACCAATGGATGACCGTGTGCTACGACCGCGCATTAGGTTCAACCCGACGGAGCGTTTACCATTTGTGATGGCGATCATAGCGATCGTCGTAGCACTGCTGTTAGTGTTGACGGCCCTATGAACAACGAATTACCGGAGGTTTGCGGATGTTCCCGTTTTCGCTCGGTGTACTGACAATTCTGCAGGGTCTCTACTCGCTGTTCTGGTTTGTGATCCTCTTGGACATCGGGTCGCCGGCCTTTGATCTCATGAACCTTCCGGATCTGAATGGCTGGCAGCGAATTCTGGCGATCATTGCGTTGACAACGATGGCGGCGGTCGTTGGCGTGATCATGCACACGGTGTCGCGTAATCTGTTTCGTCGACAGAAGGATCTGTGGGCCTTTAAAGTGCTGACCAGTCCAACAGTTCGGAAGCGCCTCAAAGTCACGGGTTCTCTCGATCCGGGTCTAGGCGGGGCGACGTTGCAGGATGTGTTGAATGAGGAGAACCCGAATCGCGTTAGGCATGCTGGCGAGTTCATGCACGCCATCGACTACCAAGTGATGGCACGTTCTCCTGAGGTATACAAGACCATCCAGGTCTACCGCGATCAGTATAGACTAGCGCGTGGGTTCATCCTACCGTCGTTGGCATTGGGTATTTTGCTTCCGCTCTGGGAACCGATCAGAGCGTTGGAAGGTGCTCGTACCTTCGGGCCCATCTCACTGATCGGAGCACAACTGCTGCTGCTCGGAGTGTTGTTTGCGGCTATCGCGTTCCTAGCGTTCAGGGAGAGAGCCTTTCGACATGCCGCGGCGAGGGTAATGAGCTTCTTGACATTGGCGGTAATTGAAAGGCGTTAAGAACTTCCTCAATTGTTGCTCTGGCTTTCTCAATCATCCCTCAAAACCGCGACCGGATCTGAGCGTGATGCACGCACACTTGGGATAAGGCATGCGAGGAACGCTGTCGCAGTGAGTAGCAAAGCGGTGCCGACGTAACTAGTGATGTCGTTCGGGCTGGTCCCGTAGAGCAGGTTACTCATGCCGCGCGCGAGCGCATAGGCTCCGCCAGAGCCAAGCACGACGCCGATTGCGGCCAACACCAAGCCCTCTCTGAGGACTCGCCCCACCACGCCGGCTCTTGGCGATCCCAGCGCCTGACGGATCGCAATGTCGCGGCGCTGAATGTTGACGTGATACGCGATTACTCCGTAGATGCCGGTTGCGGCGAGCACGAGTGCAACGAGGGCCAGCACAGAGAAAAGTGTGCTCAGCGATCGACCTGTCGCGGTTGATTCGCGCACCAGCCGATCCATTGTCCAGACATCATACATTGGCACCCGTGGGTCGTTCGCAACGATTTCCCTTCTGACTCGAGGGATAATCGTTTCGTTCAAGTGTTCGTACCGGACTACCATCCAGGGTGCGCGCCATCTGCCTGATTGCGCGTACGGGACGTAGACGGTTCGTTGACTTTCCTCGCGAATGCCGGCGTAGGTTACGTCGCCGACAACGCCGATGATTGTCATCCATGGGTTATCCGGATTCCATGCACCGCTTTGCAGGCGTTTCCCAACGGCGCTTTCGCCGGGAAAATGGAATCTCTCAAATGATTCATTCACGACCGCCACGCCGATTCCGCTATCTCTGTCTGCTACTTCGAATGTCCTGCCGCGTATGAGCGGGATGCCAAGGGTTTCGAAGTAGTTCTCGTCAGCGGCAAGCCACGGAGACACTGGCTGCACTCCACCAGGGGCGGGTTCCTGTCCCTCGACTGTGTAGTTGTTAGTCATGCCCAGGCGATCGGGCGGGACGGCTGTGGCGTAACCCAGCTTGACAACTCCTGTATTGCTTGCCAGGCGCTGTTCGAGATCCGCGAAAAACGCGTCAAACTCCTCGGGGCCTCGGTAAGGATCGGCCGGCAGCGCTAGACGGAATGCAACAACTCCATTGTGATCGAAGCCGAGTTCGGCCGATTGCATGCGCATCAGGCTGCGAATCAACAAACCGGAGGCGAGCAGGACCATGAGGGCCAGCGCAAACTCCGTTACTACCAAGGCCCGGCGCAGGTGACCTCGCCGCGAGCCCGTGCCACCTCCGCGTCTGACGCCTCCAAGCTGCGTGTTGAGATGCTTCCATGACATCGCAAGTGCAGGCACCACTCCCACTAAGAGACCTGATACGAGGCCGATGCTGAGTGCGAAAACGAGAACTCGGTTGTCCAAAGTCACGCTTTCCATTCTTGGGATGAACACCGACGCTGAAGCTTCCAACGCCTCCGCTCCAATCCAAGCCAACAACAAACCCAACGCCGCGCCGATCACCCCCAATACTGCGGACTCCGTGAGCATCTGCCTCACGAGCCGATTCCTGTTTGCACCCAGCGCCGATCGTAGGGCTACTTCACCTTCCCTCGCCGTTCCTCTAGCCAGAACTAGATTCGCGACGTTCGCGATCGCTATGAGTAATACACATCCAACCGCTGCGAACAGGAGCATCAGTATCCTGTTGGCATCCCCAACAACCGCTTCCTTGAGAGGGAGGACTGTGTACCTCCATTCGTCCGTTCCCTGCGGGTAAAGACTCTTGGTGCGCTCAGCTACGGCACTCAACTGTTCACTGAAAGACTCGGCGTCGACCTCTGCATCTACTCGCACCAGTGTGCGCAGGTAGAACGGGCCTCTGCGCGGAGGTTCATTGATCCGGAGAAGGGTGTAGACCTCCCCTTGCCCAGACCAAGGCAGTTGGAAATCTGATGGCAGAACGCCAACGATGCTGAACAGGCTACCGTCCAATTCCACACTGCGCTCAACTACATCTCTCGATCCCGAAAACCGCGACTGCCAGAATTCGTGGCTGATGATGGCGGCGAAGTCGTCATCTTCCGAGAATCGCCGCCCGATGACCGGGAAGACGTCCAAGACATCGAAAAACGTTTGGGTGACTTGGGCTCCAAACACCATTTCGGGTCCGTCCGCGGTTGGCATTGTGAAGCCCGCACCGTCATATGCACCAAACGCCGCAGCGTTGTTTTGCATTTCCGAAAGGCGAAGGAAGTCCGCATCCGAAAGGGCGCCATCAAAGGTCGGCCAGGCGATATTGGTTACGAAGAGCTCGTCTGCATCCGGGTAGGGAAGGGGCTCCAGTAGCACTCCGTTCACCACGCTGAAGATGGCTGTATTGGCACCGATACCGACGCCCAGAGAAATGAGTGCCGCAGCGGTGAAGACCGGAGTGCGCAACAATGCTCGTAATGCATATCGCGCGTCGCCAATTAGATCTTCAAGCCATCGGATTCCGCTTTCATCGCGCACCTCCTCCTTGGCGTTCTCCACGCTCCCGAATCTCAACATCGCCTGCCGACGAGCTTCGTCTCGAGTCATGCCCGCCTCTATGTTCTTCCTGGTGTCCAGTTCTATGTGGTACTGGATTTCCTCCTCGAGTTCCTGGGCTGCACGGTTGCGCCCCATGAGAACGCGAAGGCGGTGTGCGAGACCTCTGGTCAAGTGCATTTGTCTCTCCAGATTCTCCGCTATGTACTACAGCGATGCTTCCAAAACACGGTCTACCGCCACCGACGTCCGGCGCCAGCTCTTTGTCTCATGTTCGAGATGTTCTTTCCCCTTCGAAGCGAGGCAGTAATAGCGCGCTCTGCGGTTGTTCTCTGTTTTCCGCCATTCCGCGACGATCAGTCCCTTCCTCAGTAGTCGTTGCAGGGCGGGGTACAACGATCCTGTGGGTACTCGAAGCACGTCATCCGAGAAAAGCTGAATTCGCTCGGCTATTCCCCATCCGTGCATCGCTTCCAGATCGAGGGTTTTCAAGATCAGGAGATCGAGGGTTCCTTTGATTAGATCGTCCTTTTTGTTGGCCATTGCTGTTCCTGTAGAACGCCTACGTGACGTTGTGTAGATATTCTACGGGAAAGGCGGCAGGAAGTTTCAAGCGAGAATGGAAGATGGAGCGTTGAGATTCTGGCGGCAGCGATGCAGGACTGCAGATCGGCAGGCCTTTACGTTCGCAGCTCTGCATCTGCTGTTTCCTGCGCCTGTTTTTCAAAATCGATAGGTGTAGTTGATCTTCGTTGTCGCTCCGCGCGACAGGGTCTCGAGCCGGAACCTGTCGAACAACCCGCCATCCATGTTCTGCCAATTATGGGTGTAGACTACGAAGAGTTCGCTGCCGGGCGTGATGATCCAGCGGAACTTCGAGAATAGGCCTACAATATCGCTCACGTCGTCATACTGAACGTTATTGGTGAGCGACATCCACGGGCTCATCTGCCACTTGGCGTCGGCGCGCACGACGTTGGTGGTAAACTCGCCCTCACGCAATGAGACCGAGTTCCACTCGTACTCGGATTCCATGCTGATTCCCGGCATTGGTCGAAACGTCAGGTCTACCGAGTACTCTTTTTTGGTGCCGGACCAAAATTCTCCGCCCGACGCCCTGGCCCTGGTTGACACGATTCGCTTGCTGGCAGTCCTCAGAAAGGCCTGCCATTCGATGGTCTCATAGTCACCAATCGGAATCGTGACCCCGTCGTGAATCTCGAATTCTTCGTCCAATCTCTCACGCAGGTGTGTAACCGTGAAGCTAAAATCGTCGCCACTATGCATGTTCACGTTCAGAAGCGTGAAGTCGGTCTTTTGGGTCTCGCGTTCCCACTCGGTGTTCATCAGGTATTCGAACTGCAACCGCCACCGAAGCTGACGAATACCGAGAAAATCGGCAGGCCGCGGCGCGAACCCGATGGTTGGCTGTATTCTCTTCAATCCATTGCGACGCGTGAACCCGACGGCGGGGTCGAAGTCGTCACCGAGTTCTCGATAGGAGGTATGAATTTGTAAGATGTCGTTGGGGTAGTTGATACGAATGCCGCGCGCTGTGAGGTCGGCAAACGAGGATGTTCCCTCCGACTCCGGGTCGGTGTGGCCCAGAAAGAACGCTTCAGCCTGAAGGTTCTTGTCTCCCATGAACGTGGACGTGAACAGGTCCAAGTCCGCGCCGAAAGTATGACGGTCGGGGGGAGCATAGCCGGTATCGTCGACCGCTGTATGGCGCCTCGTGTAGATGAAACCAAGCGTCGATTGCTCGAACATCGAACGCTTGATGCGCGCGATCGTAAAGTCTTCCGGCTGGATGTCTGTCGTGTCGTTCTCTTCTTCATCAATGAGGAGGTCGCTAGCTGTGTGAACGTGCACCAAGCCAAGCTCGTACATTCCCATCTGCCCACCGAGGCGCGCACCGTAGGTGATCGGGACGGGTTCGCCCTCGTAGAGTCCTATGTTTCTGCTGAAGTACGGGTATATCCCGCTAGTTGGGGAAAAGCTGAACACGCCAGATCCTTCCAGAAAGAAATCACGTTTTTCTGGGAAGTACATTGGGAATCTCGTGAGATTGACACGACGCTCGTCGGACTCTACTTCGGCAAAGTCAGTATTTACCGTCACTGCCGCTCTGAGGCTCGGAGTGACGTTGTAGGACACATCGATACCAGCGTCGGCAGGAAACTCAGTCGGATCGTCATTTTCGGGTGTGTGGGTCCAACCAAACAGACCGTACGGCACGGCTTCCAACCCCAACCCTTGCGACATACCCTGCAAACCAGTCAAGCGGCCAGCATGCACTGGACGCGTGAACTGTTGATTGCGCCTGTGGCCGGTCCAGCGCGATTCCTCCTGTTTGCGACGAACGGTTCGGTGGAAGTTTATGCCCCAGGTGTCTTGTTCGGGATTGAAATTGAGAGTGCGAAAGGGAATTCGAATTTCAGCGGACCAACCTTCTCCGTTCCGTTCGACACGCGCCTCCCATATTCCATCCCATGATTTGTTGACACCAAACCCACGGCCACCGCCGCCCCCAAAACCACCACCGCCTCCGCCACCACCACCGCGCCCGCCGCCGCCTCCACCGAGCAGTCCGTCACCCATCAAACCCGCTGGATTTATCTCGAAGTAGTACCCTGTTCGACCATCGAGGAAGGTGTCGAGGATCCACATGAACCGGTCATCCGCAAAGATCATCCCATCTCGTTCCATCTGATTCCCAAGTATGCCACTTGGATCCGAATCGTAGAGAATAGCACCGATGTAGAGGTTGTCGGCGTCATAGGCGACGTAGACTTCAGTTACCTCAGTTGCTGGTTCGCCCTCGTTTGGGTTCTCCTGTAGAAAGCCAGATGCCGGTGTGCCGCGACGCCAGAACTGTTCGTCCACACGTCCATCCAGATGCACGGTTTCTTCTTGCCCTAGCTGAATTGCGATGATCGTTGATCTGTCCTCGTTCTCAGTTCCAGATTCCTGAGCGGCCGCCTCGGCTCGAGGAGTTATTGCGACAGCGGCAGTCACCATTGTAGCAACAACCACCAAATGCGGCCTCAGTCGCCGCCAACACGCTAAAAGTGATATTTCAGTTTGTGTGGTTTGATCTATTGTGCTGAGTTCAACGTGAGCAGAGTAAACCGTAGGCACCGCACCCCCACATTTATCTAAAAAGAGATCCAATTGTCCAATGGTTTCGCTATTAATACGCAGACGCGAGAAGTTGCGTTGAGCTTTCCTCATGCTTCGCGAAACCGTTACAATCGTTGTGAAACATACCGCAGGCACCACTGGCGCCAGTCGGTTCCGACTACCAATTTGCGTGCTACGCCCAATTCTCATTCACCTATCCATAGGAGCCCCGGATGACTCGACGATACACCCGCCGTGATTTCGTAAGAAGCGGTGCGTCAATGCTGGGAACATTCGTGCTTCCTCGGTATCGAGTTGGTGTGGTTCAGGAGTTTGATCTCGTGCTGAAGAACGGCACGATATTGGATGGTACCGGGGGACCGGAGTGGCGGGCAGATCTGGGAGTGATCGGAGACACGATCTCGGCGATCGGGTCGATAGACTCGGCACGAGGCTCCAGAATTCTCGACGCGTCTGGTCTCCACGTATCGCCAGGCTTCATCGACATCCACTCGCACTCGGACAGTAGCATTTTTGCCTACCCGACTGCTGACAGTAGAAGTCGGCAGGGAATTACAACCGAGGTGACCGGTCAATGCGGTTTCTCGGTAGCACCGCTGGAAGGTATCGATGCGGATATCCGCCGGACGAACCTCGAAGAGGAAACCGGCGCACCGGTTGAGTGGACGAACGTGGCATCATATTTCGACACGCTCGAGGAAACCGGGATTTCCGTCAATCAAGCCTTCATGCTTGGGCACGGATCGATGAGACAGAACATTGCCGGGCTGGCTAACAGGCACCTCTCGGACGACGAGATGGCGAGGCTGCTACGGTATATCGAGGAAGGTATGGACGAAGGGGCGTTCGGCCTCACGACAGGGCTGGAATACACACCTGGAGCTTTCACACCGACTGAAGAAATAGTAGCCCTTGCACGCGTAGTGGCTCGACGCGGCGGGTTTTACGGATCGCACATTCGCAACGAGGAGTCAGGTCTTTTGTCCGCGATACACGAGGCGATTGAAATCGGCAGGGAGGCCCGATTGCCGGTGGAGATTTCCCATTTGAAGGCTGCGGGAAGGCCCAACTGGTCCAAGCAGCGTGCCGCCCTCAATCTCATAGAATCTGCGCGGCGGGACGGTGTCGACGTCATGGCTGACGCTTATCCATATACAGCATATTCCACTAGCCTCACGATATTCGTTCCCCCGTGGGCATTGGCAGGAGGTTGGGACGGACTCGGAGCGCGATTGGACAATGCAGCCGACCGTTCGCGTATTCGTGATGAAGTTGTCGAATCCGTGATGGGAGATCCTGGGGAGTTCAGCCTGATTGTTATTTCAAGCACCAAAACGGAGGCGAACCGACACTTTGTTGGAAAGAATGTGACAGAGATTGGTGAGTTTTGGGGGTTAGCACCAGTTGATGCCGCACTGAGGTTGCTAGTGGAGGAAGAAGGGACCGTCAGCATGATTGGGCACGGCATGAGCCCCGAGAATGTCGAGATGGTGCTTTCTCATCCTCTAGTCATGGTAGGCTCGGACGGCGCGAGCATTGCCCCTACTGGCAAAGCAGCTGAGACTAGACCGCACCCGCGCCTTTACGGGTGCTGCGCGCGAATCCTGTCGCACTACTGTCGCGAGAGAGGAATCTTCGATCTACCCACAGCGATCAGGAAGATGACCGGGACTCCTGCGGATCAAGCAGGTATACACGACAGAGGTCGCGTTGCGAAAGGCAAGAAAGCCGATTTAGTTGTTTTCAACGCCGCCACCATCAAAGACGAAGCGACATTCGACGATCCGCATCAGTATGCGTCGGGGATTTCATATGTGGTGGTCAACGGTCAAATAGTTGTCGATCACGGTGAGCACACAGGTGCGAGGCCTGGGAGAGTCTTACGGAAGGCGTAAGAGGACGTCTGACGTCGAACAGCCAACATCCAACGGATCGTAGGT
>Ga0180432_10002998_pt1 | contig 24667 bp, 16 predicted proteins | sample SS_ome_10_FD_132414 | JGI IMG/M metagenome (GOLD analysis project Ga0180432, IMG submission 132414) | Hypersaline lake sediment archaeal communities from the Salton Sea, California, USA - SS_1_MS_2 metaG | ecosystem: Environmental > Aquatic > Non-marine Saline and Alkaline > Hypersaline >... | reverse complement strand
GTGTCAGGTCCCCGACCTGACCTGCTCTTCCTACTGGACAACCCTGCCCAACGGAATCGACGAAGCTGCGGTGGATGGGAGTCATCAGTGACTCTGTGCCTGTCTCGTCAGCGTTCCCTGAGAGGGGACCTGCCCGTCCAGGCGGGCCACCTCTTCCAGGCGAAGTCCTGGACGAGGCGTAGAAGCCTTGGAAGGGAGAGTGCCACAAAGAGGTAGCGAAGTTGGGATGTCTGGACACAGGGCGTGGTCAGGACAGCCGCAAATAGTACACGACCACCGAGCGGTCCGTTGACAACGCGCCTCCAGTGCGTCATTGCCTGGAAAACGGACAGAGGCCCTGGGTGGGGAGGCCGCACGGCGCTTACCGCAAGTGACCTCTCGGACAGAGCTGAAGCACCGTCGCTTGGAACTCCAGCCGAATACCTGGGCGAGAATGAGCGTGGACATTGACCTGATGGCTGACCTGGGTCATAGGCAAAAACGGATCGAGCCTGGAAAGGCTCTCCTACAGAAGCGATGTTTGCCGCGCGGGCTGGACTGCAGAACAAGGGGAGTGTCCCACGGTGAGTCTCCATGTCGCGCCTGGCGGACAGCATTGAGTAGCACTCCGACTGGCTGGTGGGACTCTTCGCCGGACTTCCAGAGACCTGCACTGTACACGCAGGTCCTGCATCCAGTGGACTCCCGGCTGGAAACCAGACCTTGTGGCTACGGGCTGGAATGGAAACAGGGGAGGGATCGTATCCCTCCCCTGTTCCTGGGCCAGCCAGAACGGCACCGGCTTGGGCAATGCTACCATCTCCATTGTCGTGTGCTATATCTATACACAATGTCCAGGACATCATCGTCACGTACTTGTGACCTCCTGTACACTCCAGGCCCCACTGCCTTTCTCGCTTGGGAGATATACTCATCAAATCTCTGAGCCGGTAGTATGTTGCTGAACCACTTCTCCTCACCACAGGATCTACAAACACCTTTGCTGGTGGGCCCCGTACCAGCCTCAATTACCCAGTAGTGGCAACATCGCTGTTGGTCTACGCTCTGTGCTATCGATGCATCCCCACTCATTTTTTCCACCTCCCCGGCCATGAAATGCTGTTTCTGAATGTAGTCTAGCACAGGACTGGTTACGAATCGGTTATTGCAAGTGAACGATAGGTATCAAATGCGTTACCCTACGGTCATGATTCATGATGTTGGAGGTGGAACAGAATAAGAAAGGTCTCGGACACATTGCCTGTCCTCCAATACGAGGACACGAAGCCATCGTCGCACCATTGAGAAGCGAAGCGAGTCATGCTCCATTTGTCGTGATACGGAGGATATCTTCTCAAGGCGACTCAGGGTCCCGTATATCAGCGCCCAGGCAGCTACTATGCGTATATCACTGTCGACACGCAGCCGGCCGGTTTGTCCATAGTCGCCCTGAAAAGCAGGTCTTGCGTGTTCGTCGCCAAGGGGTGGTGATACGGCCCAGGCGGCTCGGCCCATTTGCGCCATCTCCCCTGCTGCAGTTGGACCCCGATTTGTAGCTACTGCGTAACTGGGGGCATGCTGACCACGAGGCATGGTCTGCATGTGCTCGTTCACGATATGAAAACTATGTGCTCACCAGGAAAACACCATCTGCTGCCACTCGGCCTCCATGTGACCGGTCACTCTGCGAATCTGTATCACCACTGGCTCTCTCTCGCTCACGTAGAAAGTGACCTCGTCGGACCATTCTCATCCTTGGCTGGTGTCCCAAGGCGCGACGAAGGCATGCTATGCAAACAGACGTAGCTATCGCAATGCGCGCGGCATGGCCGGGTGGACCGATTCCGCTGCACAACGCCAGTCACGATTCTTCAAAGCATTGCCTCCGCTAGTCGCCTCTCCATGAGCGGCAGTTGTCCTACCTTCATACCATTCCGGCACGCCTGACGCTCACAGTTGACCTGCCACGGAGAATACCGCTGCGTGAGCCAGGGCAATCGCCCCGATCGATTATTGCCATATCGGGCACACTTTCTCTGGCAGTGCTTGCCCCTGCACTGAGAGTGCATGCCCTGCCAGCTTGAACATCAGGTTTTCTTCCGGGAGATACCGTTGGTGTTCGGCGCGGTGCTGTCAAGGACAGGGTATCAAGAGCACTCCGCCGGGGGGGTAATCGTTGAACGCTATGCTCAGCCGGACTTCGTGAACTGCCGGGAGCAAGCGCTTCTCGAAAGCCCGGTGGGAGTGGGAAGGTCCTTCCTGATCGCAGGCCCCCCTATCCTGGACTACGTGGGCCCTCGTCCCCTCACCGCTCAGCAGTGCACCATCCTCTACGAGTTCGTCCTCAGCCGTCGCTGCCGCTCCAGCGACCTGTCGCCATAGCCCTCACCACGAGCCTCTTCGCTACCCGCGGGGCTGCCGCTTCTGTTTGGTCAGGTCCCGCGCCTGTACCGCGAGCGTACCTTTTGGGCTGGTTTGGCCCCTGTCTAGCCTGATCCACCATCTACGAGACTGGCCCAGAAGCGTTCTTTCAGCACCCGCTGGGTGAAACGCCCCATCCAGCGGGCTTGATAGATGGTGGATCAGGGCTCCCCCGCCCAAAATGTAACCGGAGGGACGCTGATCTCATTTCCAGTTTCCACCGGGGTACGGCTCGGACCCTGGACCACGTGGTAGCGAACGGGACTGCCACCGTGTCGATCGAATGGAACCGTAGTCGGGGTGCTACTAACCCGGTCATCCCAGCCCTCCCCTGCGGGTAGATGGTGGATTTTTGTCTAACATCGCGCTTGACAAACCCATAGTTGTGTGATAATCGTTTACACATAATAGGTTACGCCAGCGAGAGCTATTCTGGCGGTACCTATCACTATATACCGGACAGGGCGAGAGGATCATTCGCTGAGAGCTGCATCGAATACCGCCAGTGGGGCCGTTTGTTGGGTTCTGGATCATGTGGTACGGATGAGCCTGCACGGGCGACCAGGTGGCCGGTAGGTAATGCCAGTATCCAGTTGGCGTAGCCAGCCCCCACAGCAGCCACGCAGGAGGCCGGTGCCGGGTTCGGAAGTACCATATGATCCTAAATACTGTCCAGAGGTGGTTGCGAGGGTTATGAAATGAAGGCGTTAGTGATTGACGACGACCCGGATGTGCTGCAAATAATAGACCTTGCCTTTCGGGTAGGTTGGCCCAATGCCACCGTAGTACCTTGCACTACCGGGTATGCAGGGATCGAGCTGGTGGAGACAGAGACCTTGGACGTGGTGCTGCTGGACCTCATGCTCCCGGATATGAGCGGTCTTGAAGTCCTCTCGCAGGTCCGCAGATTCTCCAATGTGCCAATCATTATCGTGACTGTGCGAGTAGAGGAAATGGAGCGTGTGAGAGGGCTGGAAATGGGGGCCGACGATTACATCTGCAAGCCCTTCAACTACTTGGAGCTTCTGGCCAGGGTAAGAGCGGTTCTGAGGCGTGGCGGCAGCGGCGAAGAGATCGATTCTCTGGCCAACATAGACGTTGGCGGTCTACATATCGACTTCAAAGCGCAGGAGGTGATCCTGCAGGGCAGGGAAGTCAGGCTTACTCCCACTGAGTACCGGTTGCTGTGTCAACTGGTACTGAACCAGGGGAAGGCAATGTCTCACAAAGCTCTGATAGAGAGAGTCTGGGGTCACGAGTACCTGGACACGCCAAGCGTCCTGAAAGTCCATATTCATCGTCTGAGGCAGAAGCTGTGCGATACGCGGCGGAATGCCTTGATTGTGACCGTACCCAGAAGGGGTTACAAGTTCAGTGCCCCGGTAGCTGAAGCTAGCGGCGGTTCGTAGCAAACAGCATTCCCTCTTTGCTCCCTCCAACGGCCCTGTCGGATTGATGCCAGAGGTGGGACCTGTTCCGTGCCTGAGCTCTTGCAGCGGGCATGTGCGCATGCCAAGGCCGTACCTGGACATGAACCGCCCCTCGAATCTGCGGGGAGAAGCAGGCGGTTGACCAGTGACGTCTCCGCAAAATACACGCTGGTCCGTTGGATTTGCGGAGAGAGAGACCACATGCAGCATCACGAACCCGCGTGCAGTCAGGATGACCTACCTTAGCCGTCCCCTTCCTGTAAGACCGCTCCGCTGCTCATAGAATAGGGCCCCGATGGGCTAGTCAGCTCCGCCTGCCGGCTGATGTGTGCTGACTATCTTGGACACCCACAGGAACCACAAGCCAATCGTTACCAGAATTAGCAGGAGTTGCCAGAGGAAGAAGTGGGCTATGTCCAGGAAGCCGGGGAAGGAGGAGGCGATATAGACCAGACTGACTATGCGGCCGATGTTTATGACAAACAGGGCGGTGCTGCCGAGAGTTATGCCAATCACCTTCTCCTTGACACTGCTCTTCCAGGCCAAGACGGCACTCACAAGAATGCCGGTCGGGACAAGGCTGGTACATTCGGCGATGATCTCAAAGAGCTGGCCGTTCGAGTGAAGGAATACACCGTCTGCCTCGACACCGGCTCCGAAGAGTCTCATGGTGGAACAGGCTACGCTGGCATTGAAAGAGAGAAAAGGAACAAGGGAACTGTCGTCTCGTATGATGACGTAGAACATGGCAAAGGCCGCCAGACATGCCACGAAGATTACGAAGAAACGGACCGACCTTCGTTCCATCTTGAGATCTTCTGTACTGAGACGCGTCATCTACCCACCGGAGCGCAGGCTACGGGCACCTCCAGCATGATTCTCAAGTCCGCCGTATTTGTACCGACTTGGTTGCAGCCGATTCATCCTCTTCCTCACAACAAGGAGGCCGGGCGCCGGCAGCTTGCGGCCCCTCGGTGCTGATACGTTGATTTCTCAGCTTGCTCAAGCGACGCCGTTCCGCTACTCGCAGCGCGGCCAGCCTCTTCTGGAGAGCCTGAATCATCAAGGCATGACGCTTCGTCAGGTCCTTGGCCATGGGGACTACCTACCGCTTCACTGCGAAGATGTGTGCACCAACACGCGGGCCGCGGCCGCTGTGGCAAACGTTGAAGGACTGCTACATATGCATTGCTCTCCTTCAGATTCAGTCTAGCACCAGATCAATTACGGAATGGTTAAGGAGAGTGAAACAGCGGTCTCGGCCCGGTCACGATATGGTGAGTGACCGCCGTTCCGTGCGAACAATGCATAGGGGCGGCTGGGGCTGGAGCGTGGCTGGGAAGAGGGAAAGATGATACACTGACTGTATCGTAGTCCCTACAGTCCTGCCGGTATGCACTTTTGGAGGGCGTGTCACTTGGATCAACGCAAGATGTCGACACTGGCCGTATCGCTGGTATCACTGGTCTTCTTGCTGGCCCTTGTTGTGATTGGTGCCACTGCTTCTGCTGTTGTCTCGGAGAAGTGGAGCAGGACCTTCGGCGGCCCCGAGATAGATGTAGGTACGTCTGTGCAGCAGACCTCCGACGGCGGCTACATCGTGACAGGATATACGAGATCGTTCGCCGGTGCTTTCGAGGACGTGCTCACGATCAAGACGGATTCCCAAGGCAATGAACAGTGGAGCAACACCTACGGGGGCTCGAGTTGGGACAACGGTTATTGTGTGCGCGGGACTCGTGACGGGGGCTATGTCATGACAGGGTTCACCCGCTCCTATGGAGTTGGTTGGGAGGATGTATGGCTGATAAAGACCGACGCTCACGGGGCCAAGGAATGGGACAGGAGCTTCGGCGGGCCGGAATCCGATTGGGGATTCTGGGTCGAGCAGACCCCGGATGATGGCTACATCATTGCGGGGTTCACGCGCTCCTATGGGGCCGGCCAGGAGGACGCGTGGCTCGTAAGAGCCGACTGCGATGGGAATCAACTCTGGAGCAGGGTGTTTGGTGGTCCGGATGCGGACCATGGTCTTTGTGTGCAGTGCACTTCCGAGGGAGGCTACATTTTGGCGGGTCGAACAGAATCCTACGGGGCTGGCGGCTCTGACGCCTGGTTGGTCAAGACAGACTCAGATGGAAACCGTGAATGGGACAGGACCTTCGGTGGGCCGGGTGACGATTGGATATGCTGTGTGCAGCAGGCCTCTGACGGGGGCTATGTCCTGACGGGGTCCACACAGGCGTCTGATACGGATAACGTCGACCTGTGGCTGATCAAGACAGACCCAGACGGAAATCCTCAGTGGGACAGGACCTTTGGTGGCTTGGAGTGGGACGAGGGTTCGTCAGTCGAGTGCACGTCTGATGGAGGCTACGTGGTGGTGGGGTGGACAAGCTCTTACGGCGCTGGGGACGAAGATGCGTGGCTCTTGAAGACCGACTCCAGGGGGATTGAGATGTGGAACCTCACCTTTGGCGGCCCGGACTGGGACAGGGGCAGGGCTGTTCAGCAGACGCTGGATGATGGCTATATCATTGTGGGGTCCACGCAGTCCTTCGGAGCCGGGCGGGTTGACGCCTGGTTGATCAAGGTAGACGCCTCTCCAGAACAACGTCCTTTCCCCTATCGTTGGGTGGGAGTCGGTGTCGCCGGTATAGCCGTTCTTGCGTGTTCAGCCATGGCGATGAGTCGTCTCAGGAAGGCTGGCAAGCCCTGAACCACCCGCGGTCAAGCTGGCAAGTGCAGGTGCCCCAATGGCCCCGATGGTCCCAAGCACGCTCCAATCAGGCCTCGATTTGATAGCGCGGCGGAACGGGTTCACCATCCCCTTTGGCGACGATCGATCCCAGATGCCGCAAGGCGCGACTTAGGCGGAAGCCACCAGCCAGGACTGCAGTCGGCCAGGGCTTACTTGCTGGCATGTCCACGGGGATGCCACTCCTGCAAAGGCCCTTCATAAGGAAGTCCACCGGATACCCCCCAGCTTGCCGAGGGGCGATTCACCGTCATTCAGGCTGTGTCACAATTGAAAGCCCGGGCTTCTCGTCGCACAAACGACTGGCTGTGAGACTATCTTCGATCTTCATGCCCCCCACCCCTATCGAGTCTGGAAAGGCTCTCTTACAGACATGCTACTGTGGGAGACCCCTTCCGGGGTCGATCTTTGCGGTAGTGGTGCCGGTCCATCGGGATGACGCCGACCTGGGGGCTGCAAGCCAGGCGCGGTAATGCGCTCTCGTGGACATTGTGACACAGCCTGATTGGGATGGCCCACCCCGCGACCCGTATGTCCGCCGCACATATGGCGTCCAGCGGGCCCATGTCGAGCGCTCCAGCCGCACTACCGCTCTCCCGGTACCATCTTCATACAGAAGGAGAGCGCCATTCTTCCCAACCTCCCCGTCTTTGGTCTGCATCTCACGGGGCTGCAGGCTCCTTGCGACGTCCTGCAAGATCAGTACGGGATATCTATGACTGCAACTTCAGGAGCCTGGACTACTTCGCTCCACCAGTTAGTGTGGTTGTAGAATACTCTGAACTTGTAGCTTCCCTCGCCCAAGTTGAATCGGGCACGTCCTGAGGCATCAGTCTTTGTACAACCCACGAAGGTGCCGTCCTCGGTATAGGCATAAACGTAGTAGTGGCTCAGCGGATCCTCTCCCGCTGTTACAGCAACAAGGGTAGAAGCCGTTATGTCTATGGTCGCCGTCCCCGGGACACTTGTCAGGTCACTCCACCAGGCCCTGCCGTCGTAGTAGACCAGGAACTTGTAGGTCCCATCCTCCAAGGTGAATTGGGCGTGTCCCAAGGGGTCGGTCATGGCACTCTGGCCCGCGTACGCTCCTGAACCGGTGCAGGCATAGACCAGACAATCCTTCAGCGGCTCACCCGATAGCCTGACGGTGACCCGGGTCCCTGAGATTACCTGTACGTCCTGGTACGACACATCCTGTGAACCGTCGGATTCGGTTACGGTAAGACTGACGACGTACAGTCCCTCCTCTCCATAAGTGTGCCGTGGATGCTGCATGGGGCTGGTCTGCCCGTCGCCGAAGCTCCACAGCCAGGAGGCGATGCCATCGTAGGAGGCCGACAGGTCGGTGAAGTCGACAGTGAGCGGCTCATCTCCGCCCAATGGGGCTGCCGAGAAATCAACGGCCGGTGCAGTGTCGTAGACTCTGACGTAGCTGGTCCTCGTCTTGGTGTGGATGTCACCGTCAACCTCGGTCACGGTGACTGATACCGTGTACAGGCCATCCTGGAGGTAAGTATGTACGGGGTTCTGCATGGAGCTGGTTTGCCCGTCGCCGAAGCTCCACAGCCAGGAGGCGGTGCCGTCGTACGAAGCCGACAGGTCGGTGAAGTCGACGGTGAGCGGCTCATCTCCGCCCAATGGGGCCGCTGAGAAATCAGCGACCGGCGCTGTGTCGTGCACTCTAACGTAGCCCGCCCTGGTCGCAGTGCGACTGTCTCCATCGACCTCGGTCACGGTGACTGATACCGTGTACAGGCCATCCTGGAGGTAGGTATGTGTGGGACTCTGCGCAGAGCTGGTCTCTCCGTCGCCGAAGCTCCACAGCCAGGAGGCGATGCCATCGTAGGAGGCGGACAGGTCGGTGAAGTCGACGGTGAGCGGCTCATCTCCGCTCAGGGGAGACGCCGAGAAATCAGCGACCGGTGCGGTGTCTTGCACTCTGATGTAGCTGGCCTTGGTCCTGGTGTGGGTGTCCCTATCGACCTCAGTCACGGTGAGAGATACCGTGTACAGGCCGTCCTGGAGGTAGGTATGTGCGGGGTTCTGCTCACGGCTTGTCTGGCCGTCGCCGAAGCTCCACAGCCAGGAGACGATGCCATCGTGGGAAGCCGACAGGTCGGTGAAGTCGACGGTGAGTGGCTCATCTCCGCTCAAAGGGACCGCCGAGAAATCTGCGACCGGCGAGGTGTCCCGCACCATCATGTAGCTCGTTCTGGTCTTCGTGCGGCTGTCGCCATCAACCTCGGTTACGGTAAGGGAGACGGTGTACATTCCGTCCTGAACGTAGGTATGTGCGGGGTTCTGCTCAGGGCTGGTCTGGCCGTCGCCGAAGCTCCACAGCCAGGAGACGATGCCATCGTAGGAAGCCGACAGGTCGGTGAAGTTGACAACGAGCGGCTCATCTCCGCTCAGGGGAGACGCCGAGAAATCAGCGACCGGCGCGGTGTCGTACACGCTGATGTAGTCGACCTTGGTCTCGGTGTGCGTATCGCCATCGGCCTCGGTTACGGTAAGCGAGACGGTGTACAGGCCGTCCCCGCTATAGGTGTGCGTCGGGTTCTGGCAGGGGCTGGTCTGGCCGTCGCCGAAGCTCCACAGCCAGGAGGCGATGCCATCGTAGGAAGCCGACAGGTCGGTGAAGCTGACGACGAGCGGCTCATCTCCGCTCAAAGGGACCGCCGAGAAATCTGCTGCCGGCGCGGTGTCGTACACGCTGATGTAATCGACCTTGGTCTCGGTGTTGGTGCCATCGGCCTCGGTTACGGTAAGCGAGACGGTGTACAGGCCGTCCCCGGCATAAGTATGGGTCGGGCTGCGGGAGACGCTGGTGCCTCCATCGCCGAAACTCCATAACCAGGACTCAATTCGGTCATAGGAGGTGGAGAAATCGGTGAAGGCAACCCTCAGGGGTTCGTCGCCTGCGAGGGGCAGGGCGGAGAAATCAGCCGTCGGCCCTGTGCTGTCGTCGGTACGTATGTCAATTGTGGTGCTGCCGGGTGTGCTTAGCACTTCGCTCCACCATGAGACCCGGTTGTAGTCCACCCTGAACTTGTATTCCCCTTCCGGCAAGAGGAAGGCAGCCTCTCCTGCGGCATTGGTGAACCTGTAACTGACGTAGACCCCTCCCACGGTGTAGCAGTACAACCGATAGGACTGTAGCGGCACGCCGGATACCGTCACCATCACCACGGTCTCGGCATAGATATCGACGCAAGCACTCCCCGGGACGGTCGCCACCTGGCTCCACCAGGCTGTGCCGTTGTAATAGACGAGGAACTTGTAGCTCCCGTCAGCAAGCGTGAACGTGGCCTTTCCCGCAGCGTCGGTGAACCTGCTCATGCCGGCGTAGGTCCCTGCACGGTTGCAGGCGTATACTTCACAGCCCTCCAGCGGGTCACCGGACAGCGTGACCGTTACCTCAATGCCCAGGATACCCACTCTCACCGGCTGGGCCATTGTGTCCTGCGAACCATCCTTTTCTGCCACAGTCAACGTCACATTGTAGAGACCTTCCCCTGCGTACGTATGTTGTGGGTTCTGCACAGTGCTCCTGTGCCCGTCGCCGAAGTCCCAAACCCAGGACACGATGCCATCGTAGGACTTCGAGGCATCTGCGAAGACCAGGGTCAGTGGCTCCTCGTCGCTCAGAGGAGTGGCGGAGAAGCCAGCGGCCGGTCCTGTGTCACGAACGCTTATGTAGTTGCGCCTGGTCTCTGTAGCTGCACTGCCATCGGCTTCGGTCACGGTGAGTGAGACCGTATATTGACCATCCTGCACGTATGTGTGGATAGGGTTCTGCACGGTGCTCCTGTACCCATCGCCGAAGCTCCACAGCCAGGACGCGGTATCATCGCAGCCCGACAGGTCGGTGAAGGCAACCGCCAGCGGCTCATCCCCTGTCACAGGCAGCGCTGAGAAACCTACATCCAGCGGCGCCCTGGTGGTGAAGTAGTAGGAATCCCTGGGCATCACATTGCCGCCCAGGTCAGAGGCGTCAACGGTGACATTCACCACCTGGGAGTGGCTGAAGTCCACTGTCGGAGCATAGGTCAGGGTGTAGTCAGCAGGAGTCCCCGTTATTGCAGGCGTCACCGGCAAGCCCTCAACCTTCATGACAATGCTGGACGCGTCAACGCCTTCGCTGTCATCTGCCACATGGACCACGATGTCAGTATCGAGGGGCACACCTGTCGCCCCAGGCACAGGCTGGTGGCCCCAGGTGTATGGAGGTGCAGGGCCGGGCTCCGGCTCGTATTCCACGTAGGCTACGAACTCGGCGAGGCGGAGGCTGCCATATTCAACGTTGCAGAAGCCGCCATAGCCGAAATTCGGCCCCCAGCTATTCTTCACTATCCAGTAGCCGCCGTTGCCGATACTGGGGTCGTCCTTGTAGCCAACGATGACAACTGCGTGGTTCACCGCCGCCACGGGGCCGGGGTATGGGTAGTAGTCATGGGGATATTTGTGCTCCCTCATCCAATCGGCGAAATGACTCGTGAAGTTTGCGTACGTTGCCAGCGGACCCTTCTCTCTCAACAGGCGCTTCACAGCATCCCTGTCGGACGGCAAGGAGGGATAGAGGTACCCGCAGCCGGATATCGGTATTAGCCAGGTCTCCCAGTCGGCGCATTTCGAGGAGCAGGGGATTGTGTCGCTAGCCTGATAGGGGAAGCAGTGCTCAGGAATGATCCCGTTGACGTAGTTGCCGTCAGCCCCTTTCGACCTGATGTACTCGTAGGTCATGTAGACTGTACCCCCGGAGCAGTTGCCAGCTTTGGAAAGGCAAGATAGTATGTACTGCTCCGAGAGGTCCATGTCCATGTCCGGCTCTCCATGCTTGATATTTATCACCGCCTCCAGGGCGCCAATAGCAGCGAACGCCCAGCAGCTACCGCAATTCCCCTGGCTCTTCGCCGGCGTGGTCCAGTCGCCGCCCAGGTGGTCTCGCCAACTGAATCCGCCATATGTCTCCGCCGCCATGCTCATGGTTTCAGGTATTGGATCAGCGCCTGAAGGGTCCGGCATCGGTGGGACCATGTCCATGACCGCACAGACGTATTCACTATCGTCCGTGCAGAAGCCACCGCAGCCGGTGATCCCAGCGCAGTCGCTGCACGAAGGAGTGGCTTCGACGTCGAGGCAACTGAAGCACTCCGAGGCGGCGATCTCTGCTGTGCCAGCCTCTTGCTGGTCTTCCACGTGGGCAATTCTCACCACCTCAGGCGACTGGTTCCCGACGCATTGGCCATCCCGGCCGGAAACGCCCGGAGCGCTCGTGATGGTTTGGAATGCGGGGCAAGCGGCCAGCGCAGAGTCGATTGCGGTCGTGCCTCGTGGCAGAACCAGGGCCAGCAAGGTCGCCAGTGCCACGACTGCCAGAGCCTTGGCGAACAGCTTACTATTCATAGCCTTTCCCCTCCTCGCCATACGGATTTCCGCGGGGGCTGTGCTGCCGGAATGTCTGCAGGGCCACGTCCGCTACCCGAACCCCACCAAAACCTATGCCCCGTGGGCGGTGGGCCCTGACTACGATGGAGTACGCTCTTGTCACGGGCACGATGCAGGCTGCACTCTGAAGAACTGGGATAGGTTGCCGGCTCACCTTGTACCTGGACAGCACAGAATACACTTGGGCGCTATAGGGAATCCACATGTACCATAATAGCGCGACGCAGTTACAGGTAGGTTAAGGAGGGTTAAGAAAGTGTCGACACACCGTCACATCATGGTCAGGAGCCAGTTGCATCTACGCGATGCTTCTGCTGGGATGCCCCCTGTCCTGGGCACAGCACATGACGAGAATACGCTTGCCTTCTTCTGTCGCCTGTGTCGCCCCGCTTCTTGTGCCCGTCATGTGTCTTGACGCCATCCCTGCATTCTCTGGTGCAACAGCCGCTTCACGGTTCAAATGCGGCTTCCAGGCAGCCGATGGTCATGTTCCCTGTATGGATGCCAAAAGCAGTTTGTCTAACACAGATCAGAAGATCGACGTTTTCCATCGCACCAAGGGCCAGCTTGTTGGGCAGGATAACGTCCTGGTACGGGTCATAGTACACGTCTTTGCATGGATCGCCTCCCAACCTTGCACCATAGCCGACGTTCCACTCCCTGTCATCGTCGGTGCCTGAGTACCCGAACCCCATGTCGTCCTGTACAATCGCGATCGAAACGTCGGTGTTTCCTATGTTGCGGATCGTTGCCGGGTTCGGATCCGGCGCGGCATCAACCGACTGGTCCCAGACTGCGTCGCCCCTGATCCATTTGGGGGCCCCGACTTCGACCGAGCCGTAGTCCAGGCTTTCGAAGTCGATCTCTATGCCGCTGGCTGCCAGATACGTGAAGTGGTTCTCCAGGCCCGTCCCGCTGTGACTGGCGCAAAGGCCATCGCTGCCACAGGCATCGGCAGCCACCCTGTAGTCTCCCGCCGGCGCGCAACCATCCAGGTGCCCCTGTGCCACATAGACCCCCGCTCTGCCTTCGCTCAGGTCATCCGACACCCTGGCACTGTCATATCCTGCCTGATAGGCGACCAGGCCAGCATCCCTGGCAGCCTGGTATGAGGGAATACCCAGAGCAGCTTTATCCACCTTGGTCAGAGCGATCCGGTGGATCATGGATCCGTACCCCGGCGACCCTGGCGGATGATAAACATCCACCTTAACCTCATCAACACAACCGGCACCCATGGGATGCTTCACTATCACCCAGTAGCCCACTTCCTTGGCAGCATCAAAGCGCAAAGGTGGCAGGAACTGTGCCCCAGGGGTCTCGTGGAGGGGATCGCCATCCTCCAGCAAAGGCTGACCGCTGACCGGTTGGGTGACCATGTCCGTCTCCCACATGCAGACCACGTCAGGCCCGTATCCCTGCGCCCCGGAAGGGCTCTCTGCCTCGTTCCACTGGACGGCCTCGATTTCCAGTGTGAAGGTGTAGTCCATGTTCTGGCTGGCCGCCTGCTTCACATGCAGTTGCAGGACACCGGAATCACTCTCACCAGGGTCCAGTTGTGTGCCCAACAGGCTGCCGTCCACCCATGATCCCCCAATCTCTATCACGTCAACGTCGTAGTCGTGAAGCAGGCGGGTTTCGACAATTCGGACTGGTATCGTGCCATTGTTGCGTACGGTTACTTCGAACTCGCACCTGTAACCCGGGTAGCCATTGGCGATCCTAAGTCTCACCAGATCAGCATCACCATCCTCGTCAGTGTCCACCAACTGGCAGTCGCACCAGCCAACGTCCTTGTCGTGGCCCGGGTCTACGGTGTTCGTCGGGTCGTTGCAGGTACAACAGGTGAACTCAATATCGACCTCTCCGGTGGAGACATGACCGCTCAGGTGAACCAGGGTTGCCCACCGTGCGTAGCCTGTGCCGGCAGCAACAAGAAGCACGGTGATGGTCAGCGTCAATGCCAATAGTCTCACGCCATGTCCTCACCAAGGTCCGGAATATCTTGCTCCCTATAGAAGGGGTGGCTGAGATGGATTGCCGGCGACCGGCAAACCTCAACCACCCTCACAGCCAGCAACCTGCATGGTCTCCAGGAGCGCGAGCGCTCCTCTGGAATAGAATAAGTGCTAGGCCGTCAACTAATTCACAAGCCGGATACCCGCATGTTCTTCACAGATCTCCTGTCGAACGGCGTCTCATCAGCCATCTTCTCTCCGGGCCACTACTGCTTGGCCAAACCATTTCTGCGCCTGTACGCGATGAAGCCCAATGCGGCAGCTATTGGAAGAATGCCACCGACCAGTCCGCCGACCATTGCCCAGTTCGTGGGTGATTCCAGGCGGCGCAGTGAAGCCAGCCCAAAGAAGGAGAGGCCACCTTCGGATATCCCTTCAAAGACGGCGCAGTCTTCCTCGTAGCCGACGAACACCGTAGGCAGTATCTCATGGGTGTCATCGGAAACTCGCAAGATGCGGATACTCTCTACACCATGGGCATCGGCCCACCCTCGTCCAACCTTCATGGTGACGACAACTCTGCCTACGTTGTCGGGAGTGAGGCTGCCCTTTTCCACAGTAAATACGTAAGCTATGTCTACTATCTCGAAACCAGAGTTTGCAGCAGCCAGGGCAAAGCCTGGACCGGCCTCATCTGGAGCCTGCTTTGTAGCCCGGAGGCTGATACTGGCACCCGCGGGTGCATTGCGGACCTCCACGCTCAGGTTCGCGGCGCATCTCCCCACCTCGGCGTCCTGCTCTGTGAAGTCCAGAGCAGGCGCGGTGATCACAATGGTGTCGGTGGTTCCTTCTCTTATCAGTGTTCCCACCACGTCTATGGCTACGCGTGACCCTCCCTGGAGATTGACGGCCTGCCCGCCTTCAGCGGAGTCGCTCGGTCCAGTCACGAAGACCAGTGTGCCAGTGGCGGTCCCAACCGGGGTACCATCGGGTATGACGAACTCAGCCATAACGTAGGTCCACTGCCTTCCGATCGCAGTGATCTCCTCTATCGGGGTATCCGGGTCGTCCAACCCATAGAACGTGACCCAGTCGGCGATATCACCCCTGGCGCTCAAATCGACAGTGCACTCGCCTTCACCGATGAACTTCATGGAGATGGTCTGCCTGTATTGCTCGCCTGCCAGAGACTCAACCACCTCGAAATGCGCCGGAGCGACACCGAAGCCTGCTGCGCTCATCGTTGTCGAAAGCAGCAGGACCACCAGAACGGATGCCATTGCTGTCAGTACGGCTTCTATTGGCCTTTTCGCCTTCACACTATGCTCCTCTGTCTTCCTGGTAGTCGTAGTCTTCCCTACTCTTTATGGGTAGGTGAGCAACGCTGGCGGCCCGCATACAACGGGCCGCCGGCGCGCTCCTGCTCTCTCTGCGGTCCCCGTCCGCAGTCTTCTGCCCGAGATGGGCGGGAATTAGCCCAAAACAGTGGTCCCCTGCGCTAGAACGAAGCCATTACGCAACCCAGCGTCATAACACCGCTGTGGGTCATCGCCATCGACTTCTGCACGTGGATCGAGAAGTCGAGTTCCTCTGTGTTGCAGAGCGGCAGTTTGTTTGGCAGTACCACTTCTTCATATGGTGCGTACACCACCTCATTTACCGTGTCGCTCCCCATCCTGGCATCGTACTCCACGTTCCAGTCCGGTTCACTGGCTGGACCTGAGAACCCGAAGCCCATGTCGTCTTGCGACACCGTGATCTGGATGTCACAGTTCCCAATGTTTCGCACGGTGGGCCGGTTCGGGACCGGCGCCGGGCCGACAGGGTCATCCCATTTCGTGTCCCCGGCAATCCACTTGTTCGTGTTTACTTCAACCGTGCCGTAGTCCAGGCTGTCGAAGTCGATCTCCATGCACGAGGTACACACGTACTCAAAGGTGTTCTCGAGGTGGGTCTCGGCCTGGCTGGCCCAGGCATTGCCGTTGTCACATGCGTCGGCGACCACCAGGTAGTCTCCGCATGGCTGATGGTAGTGCAGTTGGCCCACTCCCTTGTAGACGTCTGCCGTGCACTTGTCCAGCTCATCCCAGACCTCGGCATCATCGTACCCGTCGTTGTAGGCGATAAGGCCGGCATCGCGGGCAGCAATGTACGCCGGTATGCCATCCTCTGCCTTATTCACTTTCTCCAGGATGACCTGGTACTTCCAGCTGCCGAACAACGGTGGCCCGGCCGGATGGTACACATCCACAGTCACCTGCTTCACGGTGCCCACTCCCTCCGGGTCGGTCACTATCACCCAGTACTCCACGTCCATTTCGGCATCGTACTCGCAAGGTGGAAGGAACTGGGACCCGGGAACTGCATGCGTGGGGTCTGCCTCCTCCATGCACGGGGACGTGTCCCGCTCCCACTTGCACTTGATGATGGGTGGCGTGGTCGTGCCACCCTGCACCGTGACAGTGGTGGGAATATCCTCGGCCATGGCAGGCACAATCCCGATGGCCATAACCAGAGCCAGGGCCAGTACGACTGCAAGCGTTAGCCTCTTCATGTCTCAATTCTCCTTTCTTCTCGTCGCCCCCCGGTTTGCGGCGGGCTTTGCCTTGTTACCCTCATCGACCAGATCAGTCCAGATTGCTCTGTTGAATCTGAGGGCGCAGCGGCAGTTCCACTGCCGCGATCGGCCTCGCTCAAGTGTCCATTGCATAGTCGCAGTCTCGCTTGTCTTGTCGGGGAGAACCCGGAAAGGGCCGTTGCCGGAAGCGTTCCTGCATCTCAGATAGATAATGGGAGACTGTTAGTTCCATCTTCGCTTCCTGGCTGCTCCAGGTTCTGATTGGGACTCATTGATCTCTTCCGAAGTTGGCAAGGCCAGTCTATCACCGGGGCGGTTGACAACCGGTTAAGAAGGGTGAAGGAAAGGTCTCAGACCAGTGACAATAGGAAGAGAGACGGCTTACGTTATGGTGAGAGGCTTGGGAGCATTGAGCAGCATCAGGTCGGGGCAACCATGCCATCACAACATAGTGAACAAAGAAGCCAATCATCCCGTCGGAAACAAGGGACCGGTCGGCGACCGGTCCCTTGCGATAGTGCTCGGCATTTCCCCGTGTTTTCGGTTTGTGTCCTACTTACTACTCGTCCTGGTAAGCTTTTCTCTCCTTCGCACCATGACCATTGCCAGGCCGATCAGAGCTGCGGCACCTAGCAGGCTGCTCCAGATCGAGACGCCGGATATCCCTCCGCAGAAGATCCAGTTCTTAGTTGCGAAGACAGTCAGGACCTTTTCGCCTGTATCGACGCTGGCCTGGATGGTGTCAGTCCCGTCTGTGCCGCCTGTGTCCCCGTAGGTCCAGGTGGCCTCCCCCGCTGCGTCGGTGACATCGCTACCGCTCAGTCCGGCATTAGGCCCGTCGGTGATGAGGAAGTCCACCGTGTAGCCGGGCTGCGGGATGGCGTTCACCCTGTAGGTAGCTATAACCGTGTGCTCCGCTGGATCTCTGTTATAGCAGTTGGTGGCGTCGGGCGGTTCCAGGGTCAATTCGGGTGGAATCTCCCATATCTTGGTGACTACCTGGGAGAAGAGGTCATCGATGCCGTCATCGTTGGTGTCCGTGCTGGCATCGATGCTATCCGTGCCGCTGGCGGTGCCCACGTAGCTCCAAGTGGTGCAGCCCGTTGCGTCCGTAGTCCCGCTACCGGTCGTCCCGGCATGTGGTCCGGAGAGGACCTCGAAGTGTATCACCTGGCCTGCCACAGGCACGCCGTCCTCGGTGTAGCACGCGGTGACCGTGTGTGTCTCGCCCACGTAGTTTGTAGCCGTTATGGGATCCAGAGTCAGCCTGGGGAATATCCTTGCGAACTTGTCACTGATGGCTTCGGCGAACTCTTCAAAGGTTGCTACTTGACGTACCCAACCCTGCGATCCGGGCGGGTCCGGATACGGCGGTGCAAGAACGCCCGGCTCCGGGTACACGATATTGTCCCTCAGCCAGTCGCGCCACTCATCTGTGACACCGATGGCCTCAGCATCGATCTCGTCAATGCCGGCAGCGATGGCGAGGTTTCGCTGCTCTATGGCGTAGGCTACCTGAGCGGTGGGCTGGGGATAGCCATTGGTGATCAGGTTGATAAACTGCCGTGCCTCGGGATTCATATCTTCCACTATCTCATCTTTGGCCATTTCTATACCGGCGCCGGTCGGCGTGTATCCGCCCCGCTTCACTATCGCCCCTAACGCCGTTGCGAATGCATCGGCGGTCGCCGAACTGTCTATGAGAGTCCGGTCAATTTCCAGTGTGGCTATGGTGCCGGCGAACTGGATAGCCCACAGCTCCACGGTCCCATTGTGGGGCAGGGTGCCCGGGTCTTTAATCGCTGCCGCCAATCCACCAATCATCAGGTTCCATTCGCTGGTGCTGATGCTGCCCGACCCGTCTATCACAAAAGCCACCTGTGCCCGAACTGCTGGGCTTGCCTGTGCCGCAGGGGCTGTCCCCACAAAGGCCCCCAGCAGTGCCAGTACCAGGGCGACGGTCAGCAGACGGGTTGTCCTTTTCACCTTTCTTTTCATTACTTTCACCTCCGTAGTCTGTTTAGTGTCACCAACTCCGGTATCTACACTGGAGAGCGTTCCGCTGCATGACTGAGCGTATAGAAGGGCCCCTGCCCGCACACAGCCCGACAATCCTACGCACTCTTCTCCTCCATCGACTCTCCAGAGAAACGAGTTTTTAGGCAGGCGCACACTTGGTGCAACCACGCTGTCAGGCTATCATAGAGCGGATTAAGTGCTGGTTAAGAAGGGTCAAGGAAAGGTGTCAGAGTAGTCGCGAGTCGGCAAGCCCGTGGTGACATTACGGTGAGAGTGGCTGAAGGTGCCTGGGTGTACAACAAGCATGTCCCGCCCGGGCTGCACAACTCGCAGTGTTATCCTGGCTGCATGTAGCAGCAGGCCTCACGCGGTTTCCCGTCCCTATATCATGGCCCATAACTGGCTTGCTAACCCAGGCGGCAGCATTCTGCCGGAGCGAGAGCATGGTCAGATGACGCGTGGGTACGCTGCGCGAACCGTGGGTCGTCTTTGAAGGCGCCGCAGTGGACAGTGTTGAATCTGACTGCGGCAAGCAGTGTACCCTGTATCAGGCTTGGAGGAACTGGTCGGGCCGCGCGGCTTTTCTCTGGCTCTGTCGCTGGCCATTCACCTGCAGGACGATCGTTGCTGTCGTGCCCTACACCCCCTGTTGGCAATTGTGACAAGCCCGCCATCACGAGAGGCAGGCCAAGAAGCGAAAGTGGCTGGACAGCAATACTCATGCAGCCATCCCCGCAGTGCTCATGATTGCACCACGCTCATGAGCACTGCCGACTCCGTTATCACACGATCATACTGCTACCCGAACAGCCCTCTTCCCTTGGGTCCGGGAGGGCCCTCTTGTCCAGCCGGCCCTACGTCGCCCTTCTCACCTTTGGGTCCTGGTGGGCCTGCTGGCCCAGGCAGTCCTGGGTCTCCTTTCTCCCCCCGCGAACCCGTCTCCCCCTTCTCGCCTCGGGCCCCTTGTGGTCCGCGCAGGTCGACCAGGCTGAAGATGGCTGACGTCGTGTCCTCACCGCTCGCTGCCGAGATCGCATAATCGCCTGGTATACTTGATGGAAGCGTAATGATAGCCGCAAAGCTTCCGTCACGGTCTGTGCGAATGCGCACGGGCACGGTTGGAATCTCCCTGGCATCAACAGTCACGGTGACCGCAGAATCGCCTGCCAATCCGGAGCCGATCACTGTGGTGAATCCCGGTCCCTTCTCGGGCGAAAGCACCACCTGGGGCTCGACGGCAAAGGCTGCCCGCGTAGACTCAGGGGTTGTGCTCAGGTAATGCTTGCCGACGGTGCTCGGCGGTATTGTGACCCGCATCTGCAAATTGCCCCTGGTATCGGTGTTGCCCCGAGCGACCTCCCTGTCGTCATAGCAGATGGAGACGGCTCCCTGGGGTAGTCCGGCGGCGGAAATGATGATCGTCGTACCCACCGATCCGTTGCGAGGAGTGACGGTCATGCTGGGGATCGAGGTGAACACCGCCGTAGCCTTCTCCGGAGCGGTCGCCAATTGGTGTTCCCCTGCTACGCTTGGAGGGACGGCGAAGGTCCCTCGAAAGCTTCCCCTGCTATCAGCCAGTGCTTCGAGCATCTGCTCTGCGTCGAACTTGACTACAGTGGGCCCTGGGCGGAAGCCTGTTCCGATGGTGGTTAGACTGGAACCCACTGGTCCTTGAGCGGGTTCCACAACAAGGTGGGGAGCAACGGCAAAGGTGTGTTCAGTGGATGGCGGCTCGCTGGTTATGACGTGCTTCCCTGAGGTGCTGGCCGGTACCGTCATCCGAGCCTGGAATCCCCCCGTCGTATCAGCAATAACAGTAGCCATCTCTTCGTCATCATATCTCAGGGACACCCTCTTCTCAGAAGGGAAACCGGTGCCGTTCAGCCACAGTTCCGTCCCAACCGGTCCGGCAACGGGCTGTACGGCCAGTCTGGGAGTCACGGTGAAGCTCTCTTCAGTGGAAGGCGGTTCAGTGCTGACTTTGTGCTCCCCTGCAGCGCTGGCAGGAACCCTGAAAATGGCACGAAAGCTCCCAACTGTGTCCGTGGTTGCCGTGGTAACTTCCGTGTCATCATATCTGAGTGATATCTTCCTGGAGGGATCGTGGCCGGTGACATGTGCCTCAACTTCAATCCCGACCACTCCGCATGATGGTTCGACAGCGAGTTGCGGGGTTATGTTGTAGACCCGTTCAGCCGAGAAGGGGTCCGTGGTCACTTTGTGTTCGCCCGCAACCGAGACTGGCGTGGCGAAAACGGCCACGAATCCGCCGATAGTGTCGGCTTTAGCAGTTGTTACCTCTTTATCATCGTACCTGACGGAGACCCTTTGACCGGGAGAAAACCCGGTGCCCCTGGCCACAAGCTCAGTGGCTACAGGACCCTCCAGGGGCTCTATGTCCAGGTTCGGAGCAACAGTGAAGGTGCGCACTGACGACCGTGGTTCTGTGGATATCTTGTGTTCGCCGCGGGGGCTACCTGGAACAGCGATGATCCTGTCAAAACCCCCGTTGTCGTCGGCGACCGCGGTGGCGATTTCCGCATCGTCGTACCTGAGGGACACCACCTTGCCAGCGGCAAACCCGGAGCCGTGTACGCTCAGGCCCGTGCCTACAACTCCGGCACTGGGATCTATGGTGATGTTCGATTTCACTGTGAAAAGGCATAGTACCGATGGTGGGTCGGTAGACAGTTCATGAGCACCGGCAGTACTGGGGGGGACAGCAAAAGCTGCCCGAAAGCGACCATCACTGTCAGGTATAGCCGTTACAGCCTCTCTGCCATTGTACCTGATGGAAACCAGGTCCTTCGGGATGAAGTCCTCGCCGCCGATCGTCACTTCGGTCCCCACAATCCCTGATCCAGGTTCAACGGAGGAAATCCTCGGTATGAGGTTGAATACCTCAACATTAGACTCGGGACTGGTGGTAATAGAGTGCCTACCGGCAATGCCTGATGGCACTCTGATAGTAGTATCCAGAACACCCAGGCCGCTGGCCAAAACTGAGGCGATCTCCTTGCCATCGTAGTTGATCAATACCTCCCGGTTGGGAAACCCCGAGCCGCTGACCCTGACTTCCATAGCCGCGGTGCCTGAAGAAGTACCGATAGCTATTCTCGGGACTACGGTGAAGGGCACCTCAATTGAGGCCGGACTTGTGGTTATGCTGTGCTCTCCGGAAACGCTGGGAGGAACAACGAACTCAACCTTGAAAGCTCGCTTCTCACTTGCCTTAGCCGTGACAACCTCCTTTTGGTCGTACCTGATAGAGACTGGCCCTGGGGGAAAGTTGGAACCACTGACGCTTACCTTCGTGCCCACAGGTCCACTGTCTGCATCCACTTCGATTGCAGGTACTACGGTGAAATGTGCACCACTGGTGGCTTTCGTAATCAGGTCTTCCAGTATCACCTGATACTCACCGCTCTCCACGGAAGGCACAACAAAGTGATCATCGATTACACCTTTGGCGGCTTTGCCTACCCTCAACGGCTTGCTGCGGGGGTTATTCCAATATACGTGGTATTTGCCATCCGGGGTGCTCAACGCACCTGAAAGGGCCACTGACGTCCCTACCGGGCCCGAGTTGCGGTCCACCGTTATTGTGCATGTGCCTTGCTCAGTCATCTCAGTCATCTCTTCTGCTCCCCCTGGTTGGCTTCCTTGGCTCTGTGGATGTGGATATGGAAACTGTAGGCGGGTTCTCCGAAGGCGCGCTCGATGTCGTATCGGTCAAACCCAGACTCCCGCGCAGGACGCTTCACGAAGAGCCCTCAAGGCTCCGACATGAAGGCGAGTCAAAGCGCCCAAGCTGGTGCGGCGATGACATCCACTGCCTCTCCAACCAGTTCATTCCTCCGGGCGGCCCGGCCTGCAGTTCCGAAGTGATAGACGGCCAACTCCCCCTGTCATTCGGCCGTTATCCATTGCGGGGAATCGCCTAGGGAGCGCACATATACGTCCAACGGGAGATACCGTCTCGCTCCCAGTCTAGCACGGAGATGGTAAAGAGACGGTTACAGACAGTTGCGTAGTGGTAAACAATGAGTCCCGTTTGTGTGAGGTTATGCTCGCTCCGAAGCTGCCGTCACCTCAACCCCGTCATAAGTAACAGGTAATGTGACATGTTGGACTCAGGGCTAAGAAGAGAAGAAGCGAAGGGGCCGGTTCTACTGGAGTGCCATACTATCCAGCAGAGCAAGTCGTCAAGCTCCACCCCGCTGAGGCGCTGTTAGTCGAGGCCGTATGACGCTCGGTGCCGGTGCAAAGACTGGGGCATTGTGCCCTCTTCCTATTTCTTAACTGTTTGGATACGTTTTGTTCACCTAACACAACCCATTGTTAACCACGCGTCTGCTAGCCTATATGCATGGTCACGCGGCCATACAGTGGAGTTCGCGTGACTCCGTAGGAGAAAGTAGGCGACAGAGGGGTGGGCCGCAGCCTGGTGGGAACGTTGCCATCGCAGGACAGAATGGAAGGGACTCACCGGTCATGTCCCGCTGCTACTGCGGGGAAGGCAATCCGGCACAATGTTCTGGCAGAAAGTGAGAACCAAGACAAGGATGCGGGGCCCTCTGCTGCAGACCACCGGAACCGTCGGGATTCCGCTCGACCTCCTGGAGAAGGTGAAGTGACCGGGGGATGGGAGGGTTCGTGGGTTCACAGGAGTTGTATGAGGGTCCTTTTGCCAGGCTGATAATGCTCGTAGATGGCAAGGCCGATGATGACGTGCTGTCGGTACATGCCGGGCACGAGGGTGGGGCAGATTTGGTGCGGGAGGCATTGCTTGCTTTCTCCTTTGGCCTTTCTATGTGGCAGTGTGTGGCGTCCGGCAGTCGCTCGACAGACAATGAATCCCGCTCGTACACTGGGAGGTGAGTCGTGGCAATCAGGAAAGAGATCAGAGGCAGGTTGGAGTGCTACGATAGCGAGTTGCAGAAGTGGAAGCTGTTGAGAGAGGGAAGGGGGGAGAGAAGCGTCAGTGTCGATGACGCACTGAAGGACTTCTATGGGAAGAGGATCAAGATAGTGATAGAGGAGGTCTCTGTATGCTAGGTGGCGAGCATAAGGGCTGGCGCGATTAGCTTTGACCCGCCTCCCCGCCAGCCGGCCTGGGCCGAGTCCGGTCTCAGGGCTGACAGCGAAGGCTTCTGCGTGGAGGGAGTCGTGTGCGGCGATTGGCGAGCGATGTGTCCGGACTCCCTTCCCGGAATGGGATCCCCCGGCTGATAGGTGTCGAAGAGGCAAAGACGGAAGGGAGCGCACATGCACGAGTCGACTGAAGAGTTCTCCAAGATATTCACCGGCGGCAAGGACGAACTGGGGAAGGCCCTTGAGGGTTACATCTACAGCAGATGGCCAAGCCTGTACATATACCACTTGCGAAGCTTTGCACCTGACCCTGAGGTCACCCTCCGCTATCCCGAAGAAGCTGCGACACCTGAGGCTGACGAACTGGCGAGGTTGGCGGCAGAGAGGGTGATACCCACCCTGTTGAGCCGGGAGACGAGCACGTATCACGGCAAGGTGCTGAGATTGGACGAATCCAGGACGCTGATTGAACTCAATCGAGATGTGGAGCTAACCGACCTGGACACCGTCATCCCGTATAATTCTATATTGCATTCAAGATGGCACCAATCCATTTCCAGTTCGTCAGGCGTTTCAATGCTTCCCTGTTGGATGCCATGCATGCCAGTCTATTTTCTGCCTGATGAGTGGCAGCGTCGAGTGAGTCGAACACCTTGTTGGCAAAGTAATCTCGCCGAAGTATGTTCCATAGCTGTTCCGCTGGATTCAATTCCGGCGAATAGGATGGCAGGAACACAAGAGTGATGTTTGCAGGAACCGCAAGGTCTTTAGCTCTATGCGACGATGCTCCATCCAGCACCATGACTACGAAATCCTCTTTGTGGGCCTGGCTCACTTGTTTCACAAACAAGCCCATAGCCTCGGTGTTCATCTTTTCCGACGTCATATAGTCAAGGTGTCCATCCCAGGGGCTCACGGCAGCGTATTCATACCTGAACTCACGGACTATGGCCCGATTAACCACCGGTCTATGGGGCACCGG
>Ga0180432_10002997_pt1 | contig 24668 bp, 34 predicted proteins | sample SS_ome_10_FD_132414 | JGI IMG/M metagenome (GOLD analysis project Ga0180432, IMG submission 132414) | Hypersaline lake sediment archaeal communities from the Salton Sea, California, USA - SS_1_MS_2 metaG | ecosystem: Environmental > Aquatic > Non-marine Saline and Alkaline > Hypersaline >... | reverse complement strand
ATTCACAATGCTTGGAGAAAGGGTGACTACTGAAATCACAAGAAACAAGGAAGCAGAAGGTTTCACTGAATGCAAGGATGCTGCAAAAGACGGTGGAAAAGTAGCAGGCAATGCAAGAAAAGACGCTGAAAAAAAGATAGGCAAAACAATAATCACAGGTGAAAACTACCTGAAAGAGCCGGAGAAAAGAAAAAGAATAGCAAAAAAATGAATTCTCCTGCAATACCTATCAAAATATACACTAAGCAATACTGACAGGATTTCTTATCTACACAGCAGCATTCATATTTTTAATTAAAAAAAGAAAGTATTACAAGAACTAAATTTTCCTACACTATTTCTTTCTGTCTAAATAAGTAATCAAAATACCTGCGCCTAGTCCAATAAGCACAAATGCAGCAACTTGCCCAGTGAGAATTCCGATTCCAAGGCCGATGAAGATTCCTGCAGGTATTGGCCATTTACGCATGTCTGATTTTTTCATAGTAATACAATAAGAATCAGATTATTTAAACCTTACCCAAAATAATCTTCATAAGCAAAATTTCTTTCTTTTAGTGTACAACTGCCTTTGTCTTCGATTATATTGCCAGATAGATACTCTCTTAGTCTTCGTATTAAGGTTGTGCAGTCTCTGCATCTTCGGAAATCAGTTCCTATCTCAACATCGAATTCTTTTTCAGTTATTTGGATTAGTTTTGCAGGAACTTCGGAATGTTTCTGGAAATCCTTAAATATATTTGAAATAAATGAATTATCTGTAAAAGCATCTGACAACCTAATATGCAGTACACATTTCTTAGGCTTGAAATCAACAAGTTCTTTTTTAACAAGAATACATCTTTCTTTTTTTAATTTCAGCTCTTTTTTTTCTTGATTCTTAATAATAGCTTCAGGAATCTTTATGCTTCCATCAGGATTGAATTCTATCATAGAAAAAAAGAATGTAGAATGTAATTATTAAACCTTTCCAAAACCTTTAAATTAAAACATCTGTTTCTATTGAATATGACTGATTTTAAGTATGATAAAGAAGATGAAAACAGGATTGTTGAGATTGCTAAAGAGAATAATCTTCAGTTGATAGTGTTTTCGAATCTTCATAAAGCTGGTGCACCAACATTAGAATTTGTTTTGGATAATGTCAGAGAATCCAGAGAACATTATTTAGAAGATTTTGCAGAAGAAGATGAAGAGTTAGAGATACTTGCGCCAGGAGAACAAATATTTAGAAGATATGAAGAACTAAAAGATTTAGCATCAATTGCAGTAATAACTGCAGAAGCTGCAATAGCTGCAGCAGATAATGGATATACATTCAAATTGCTGCGGCCTGATGAGATAGATGATGCGCAAGCTGTTGTTGAAGAATTTGAATCTTATAAAGCACTCAGAGAAAAAAGCAAGGAAGGCCAGATGAAAGCGCATGAAAACCTGCAAAAGATAGACGTAAGCAAATTAAGCCAGGGAATCTATAAAAAACTAGAAAGCAAGAACAGAATAGCAATCGTAACACAGATGCCTGCAGGCATATTTGAAATAAATCCAAGAGTGGCTGGAAACCAGTACATTGCTTTTATCCAGCACCCAAGAATGAGAAATACTTTTCACATAATCTCAAATGAAAAAATAACAACAATTGATGAGCTAAACTTTTACGACCCTAATACAGGGGCAGATGAATCTATATTTGATGAGCAGTTTAAGAAATAAACTTCTCCATAAAATTTCCGAATAATTTTAAGAAAAGTTTATAAAGAATTGGTGCTTATATATTTACATGACAATCAACAAAGTCCTGCCAAATTCTAACTTAGCAAAATATATCGGAGAATGGGTAGTTATATGCAAAAATGAAGTTGTAGCGCATAATAAAGATATTGCCAAATTAAAAAAAGAAATCAACAAATGCAAAACAACACCAACAATTGCAAAAATACCTAAAAAAGAAATTCTAATATTCTAAAATGGCAATTACTTTCAGATACGTGCATGTTCCAAGACAAGATGGAAGTCTGAGAAAAGCACCATACATTTATATTTACGCAAGAACTAAAGAAGGAAGACTAATAAAAGTAGTTGCACTTCTAGATACTGGAGCTGACACAACTGTTGTCCCAAAAGACTTGGCAGAACTTCTGGGTCTGACAGAAGGAATAGAGCAAGACACTGGAGGAATAGGCGGAAATACAAAAGTCAAACAATCCAGAATGCAATTCGTAATAAAAGGTCAACATGAAACACATCAAATTACAGTTCCTGTGTTAATTCTTCAAAACAGAAAAGCAGATGTACCATTACTACTAGGAAGATCTGGATTCTTTGAAAACTTCAATATAACAATCAGACAAAATGAAGAAAAAATCACGCTTAAAAAAGTGCAGTCAAAAAAACAATTCTGAACTCCCCAAAAAATATATAAACCAGAACTAGTTCTAGAAGTTAAAATGAAAAAGATACTAATTATACTAATGATTTTACTGGTTCTTACGGCTTGTGTAAAGCCTGTTGAGAACAAAGATGCGCCTGTAAAAGAGGCGGAAACACAAGAAGAGTCTAAGAACGAAACTGTTGAAGAAAAAGTTACAGATTCGCAAGAGACAGAACCTGTTGAAGAAAATAAAACTGAAATTGAAGAAGAAAAATTGGAACTTCAAGAAAGTTCCAAAGTCTCAGAACAGGATGTTCCGAGCAAGGAGGAAACAATGGCAACAAAAGTGCATGCAAAACATATTTTAGTAAAAACTGAAGAAGAAGCAAATGTTATTCTATATGATTTGAAAGATGGAAAAGACTTTGATGCAATAGCAAAAGAGAAATCAACCTGTCCTTCTGGCAAAAAAGGAGGAGATTTGGGCTGGTTTGGAAGGAATCAGATGGTCAAAGAGTTTGAGACTGCTGCTTTTTCATTAAAACCAGGAGAATTATCAAAGCCAGTAAAGACTCAGTTTGGATGGCATATAATCAAGGTTATTGAGACTCAATAATCTAATTTAATTTTCTGAAAGAACTTTCCATAGCTTTAAATATCTAAAAACAGTACTGGAATTAAAATGAATATGAAAGAATTGCCATTAAAACTAATGCATACGGAGATAAGCAATCCGCGACAGGAATTATTAAGCAGGATTGTTGAACTGCAGGTTCATGAATATCTAAAAAAGAAATACAAAGGACCAGAAGACATAGCAGATGCTTTTGATGGAGCATTCACAGCAACACAGATAGAGATACATCTGAAACACGGCTCGCCTAAAGAAGAATGGTACATAGAAGTGCTTGGATGGTATGACCAGCATCATAAGGACATAGTAAATGGAGTATTCTATGACGGACTCAGGACAACATTATCTGCAATGAACCTGGATGATTTCTATGAAGAATCAATTGACTTTGTTATAGCGAACAAAGGACAGCTTTAGATTTATACATACAACAACTTTATAAATAATTAAAAATTTAAATCCATAAAATGGCAATCTACGTGATAAAAGACAGTCCAAAACAATCGGTAGATGATGTAGTGTTATGGAGTCCAGAAGAACTAAAAATAGCAGAAGCTGTGCTTGAAAAAGAAGGATTTGAGCACGAGCATTCAAATATATACTCTAAAAATCAAGCAACAATTGGGCTTCAAGCAGAAAGAATAACAATAGATCAGGCATTAGTAAAAGATGACATAGTGCTTCAGTTGGTTGCAAAATTAAATCCATACTACTTTATAGATGACAATTCAGGATTACACTTCATGAGCGACGTAAACAAAATAAATGAATAAGATTTAAATAATATTATCTTAATTCTTTCAAATAATGAAAATAAAAGAGTATGGTGAAGTATTCTCCTATCTATATGAACTAGGCAGTATCATCACAGGCCACTATTTTCATCCAGGTAAATTCTTTGAACAAGCTAATCTAGATATAACACCAGAAACAAAAATAGCAGAGATAGGGTGCGGCACAGCAAGATGGGCTCTTGCAGCAGCAAAACACTGCCAAAAAAAAGGAATTGCAACAGTAGTAGAGGGTGCAGACATCAGCCCGCACATGCTTAAGATTGCAGAAAGAAAAGCTAAAAGAAAAAAAGTACCTCTCGAGTTATACCAAGCAGACGGAAGAGACCTGACAAAAGCAAGAGCTTTCTATAACGGAAGCATAAATTGCAGAAAAAAACGTTTTGAAGACGAGTCAATAGATCTTTTGATATCATCAGGCATGCTTGAGTGCGTAACAGAAAATGTAGAACCTGCAATGGAGGAATTAACCAGAATACTTAAACCAGGAGGAAAAATAATACTTCCACTAGTGAATATGAATTCTGCAGGAAACTTAGCAAGCAAAGTATTGAGATTCAGATTAGTCCCAAAAGAATATGCATTTGCAAAACTGCCTGAAATAACATTTGAGAGTGTTCCAGTACAATCTTTAACAAGATACATGGAAGCAATACAGACTATTTATGTTGGGACTAAGAATTAAAAAGGAGTCCACAATTCACAATTATCAAAGAATTCTTCAAGATATTCCTTTGTTCTCCTGCCTTTTCGCAGACCCATGCACTCTGCCATCATCTTAACTAAATTATTTGTATCTCCTTTAGTACTAGCCAAAGCAGTTCTGAACTTTAGAGGCTCTAAAGATATTTTACTTTGCTGTGCTCCAGTTGCGCCAGCATGCCAGCAGTCTTCAGAGCAATAAACAAAAGATAAACCAGAACCTTGGTAATTCATGTACCAATTACGGTATATGCTTGCGTGTTTTGCAGGCTCATCACAACCAGAATTAGCACAAGGCTGCTGAGATTTGAAATTATTAACAACATGCTCAACATAATCAAAACGATTTCTCAAAGAAGGCTTTCTTAGTTCAATATTATCCATAACCCATACAAAATACTTGTAATCTTTCAAGGCAATCTGTTCAACAGATAAACGTTGTTTACCAAATCTTCCAAAAGGCATTATTTCAGGCATAAAAACAATAAGGTTGAAGAAATATTTAAAGATTTGCTTAAAGTAAGTAGATTAAAGGATTACCAATCCATAAAGTGATTACAAACGCAATCAAGAAAGAAGGAACAAATGGTATGCCGGATCTTACGAGGACAGATTTTACTTTTGCTTTGATTAATTGTCTTATTTGCTTTTTTTCAATGCCTAAATCTTTAGGTCCGCAGACTTTCTTTCCTTTGATGTACACATCTTTTGCAATCCAATCTCCTTCTGTCAAGTCTTTAGGTTTTGTCAATGTATACATGCAGACTGCTTCAACAGACTTGATTGCAATTATCAAATAATTCAGGACAGGCACTAAAAATGCAATGAAAATAAAGAATAATCTAAAGAGCGGACTAGGGGTGAAGAACGCAAGTACTAGAGAGCCAAAAGAAAATCCAATAATAACTGCACGCCATCTTTTGCGCTTGCTTAATTGTTTTATGAACTGCTTTTTGAATTTTTTCCAATTAGCAAAAGCAAGACCAATGCTCCATGCAAGGCCGTACATGCCGCCGAAAAAAACAAGATTAGCTAAAAAGCCGACTGTAATATAACTTAAATTAAACTGCAATCCTAATAATGCGCCTAGAGCCATCAATAACTTAGAATCACCGCCGCCCCACTGGCCAAGATAAAACATGCCAACACCGACTGCCAGAAAAACACCAAAACCAGTCAAGCCCTCTAATATATAACTCCAATCAAAAGAACTGACAGACCAAACCAATCTAATTCCTAGGCCTGCAAAGATGCCAGAAAAATTAAGCCAGTCTGGAACCTCTCGAGTCCTTAAATCAGTGATACTGCCTATGACCAGCAAAAAAATGCATACAACATAAATAAATTCAATCATGACAATACAATAGCAAAAAGGTTTATAAATATTGGCATCTTAGACAGGAAATAGGCAGGTGCTTTGTGGGAATTATCAATCTTTGGGAAGGTGCAATTAGTAAGATACAAATAAGCAGTCATAACCTCCCAAAACACATTGCAATACTAGTGGATGGATGCGAAGAGTTTGCAGAGAAAAAACAACAACCAATGCCAGAAGTCTATAAAACACAATTCTTGAACATCAAAAACGCAGTAAAAGTAGGAATAAAACTAAAAATACCATTAATCACATTTTTCTCAAGATCAACAAAACCTGCAGACGAAGAAATAGACCAATTAATTGATTTCTTCAATCTTCTGCTAAAATGGGACTTGATACACGAGAACCAAGTAAAAATATCAGTCTTAGGAAAATGGTATGGACTGCCAGACAGGCTCATAGAACCAATCAAAAAAATAATCTCAGACACAAAAGACTATGATAGACACTTTGTGAATTTCTGCATACAATACACTGGACAGGAAGAGATAGTTGATGCCTGCAAATTAATTGCACAGCAATTAAAACTAGACAAGATAACTCCAGAAGGAATAAATACTGCACTGATTAAAGAAAATCTTTACTCTTCATACTTTTTACCGCCAGACTTGATGATAGTGAGCGGAAAGAAAAAAACAACAGGCGGATTATTATTATGGGACAGCCCGAACACAAAAATACATTTTACTGACACACTATGGCCTGATTTTGGAAAAGAAAATCTTTTGAAATCAATAGTGTTTTATCAGAATAATTAAATATGTCACTATCTTCTTAAGATAAGAAAATATTCATTATGATATGGTTAGTAATTTAGAAGATGCCCTGAACTGGAGACCGGTTTCTGATATGTACGGCACTAATATTTCAAAAGACAGGGATACTGCTGATGCATGGAAACCTGCAGAGTATAATTTGATTGACTGGAAAGGTCCGCAAGAACTTGAAAAAATAGCAAAAATAGAGGAGAGAAAAAGAGATGACAAGAGACGACTGATTAAAGCATGTATTGTCTGCGGAACAGGCTTAGTGATTGCAGCAGTACCGTTAGTATACCACATTGCTCAATGCATTCCAGATATTGGGAAATATGGACTAAACTGGCCCTTCTAATAGTAACCAACACAAAATTAAAAATTTCGCAAAAAACAAGTTTTTTGTGAATTTGGAAACTCTAAAGAATTTCCAATTTTTGTGAGGTTCCGAAAACCGTGCTTTTCGAAACCTTTATAAACAAACCACGAATTCTTAGATTCACCTATGACGTGATGAAGCCGTTGTTGGCTGAATGAGGTAAATTATTCTGCCTCACTATTAAATATATACGAAATAACCTTGGAGGGTATGAAAATGGTTGATAAAGAACTCGCTGATAAAGCACTAGAAGCAATTGAAATAGCAAAATCTACAGGCAAAATTAAGAAAGGCGCAAACGAAGCAACAAAAGCACTCGAGAGAGGAAATGCAAAACTTGTTGCTATTGCAAAAGACGTGACACCGCCAGAAATAACTATGCATATGCCTATACTTGCAAAAGAAAAAGGAGTACCTTGCATAGAGATAACAAGCAAAGAAGAATTAGGAGCAGCTGCAGGAATCAAAGTAGGAACATCTGCAATCGCAATCGTAGTCGAAGGAAAATCTAAAAAAGTTCTTGTTGAAATAAAGAAAAAGATGGGCGGCGAAGAAAAGCCAAAAGAAGAAAAGCCTGTTGAAGAAGCTCCTAAAGAAGAAAAAAAGGAAGAAACTCCTAAAGAAGAAAAAGCTGAAGAAAAGAAAGAAGAAGCAAAAGAAAAACCAGCTGAAGAAAAAAAGGAAGAAACTCCTAAAGAAGAAAAAGCTGAAGAAAAGAAAGAAGAAAAACCAGCTGAAGAAGCTCCTAAAGAAGAGAAAGGTGAATAAAGATGGCTGATAAACCGCCAGAACAAAGGCAAAGGCGCGGCAAGAAAGACCAGGCAAAAGAGAAATCATCTGAAGTCAGATTTTCCCACGCAGTTCCTTCAAAAGTCGAGGAAATAATCGGCAGAACAGGAACAAGAGGCGACGCAATCCAGGTAAGAGTAAGAGTACTTGACGGCCGAGACAAAGACAAAATCATGAGAAGAAATGTAAGAGGTCCTGTGCAGAAAGACGATATCCTTATGCTTAGGGAGACAGAAATCGAAGCAAGACCGATGAACAGATCTGGACGAGGTAGATCATAATGGTTAAATGCACATTTTGCAAAAAAGAAATACCAAAAGGAATTGGAATGCTGTACGCCAAAAATGACGGCAAAATTTTTCACTTTTGTTCAAAAAAATGCGACAAGAACATGCTGAAGCTAAAAAGAAAACCTGTTAAACAAAAATGGGTAACAAAAAAGAAAGTGGTTAAAAAATGACAGTAGAAAGAACACTAATATTAGCAAAACCTGATGCAGTCCAGAGAGGACTGACAGGAGAGATAATCAGACGATTTGAGCTAAAAGGATTCAAGATAGCAGGAATCAAGATGGTTCACGCAGACGAGAAACTGCTAGGAGAGCACTATGCAGATGATTCTGAATGGAAAAAAAGCGTAGGAGAAAAAACACTAGCAGTCGCAAAAAAGAAAGGAATAGAGATGAATGAAACTGCAGAAGAGATAGGGGCAAGAATACGAAGATGGAACATGGAGGGACTTCAGATAAACCCTGTTGTTGCAATCGTGTTTGAGGGCCACCACGCAGTTGAAATCGGGAGAAAGATTGTCGGCAACACAGAGCCAAGACAAGCTCTTCCAGGAACAATAAGGGGAGACTTCACAACAGAATCATATGCAATTGCAGACAAGAACAAGAGAGTTATAAGAAATCTTGTGCATGCATCTGGAAGCACAGAAGAAGCTGACAGAGAGATAAAATTATGGTTCAAGGATGATGAATTGTTCAATTTTGATAAAAAAGACTGGGAAGTCATACACGGGTGAAATAATATGGCAGAAAAAATGGTTGACAAGGTTGTAAGGATTACCAAAAATCCTGAGCAGATAAGAAACATCTGCACATGTGCACACATAGATCATGGAAAAACAACATTCTCAGACAATCTATTGTCTGGAGCAGGAATGATGTCTGAAGAACTGGCAGGAAAACAGTTAGCACTAGATTTTCATGAAGACGAAAAAGCAAGAGGAATCACGATTGATACTGCAGCAGTCTCTATGGTCCATAAATTAGAAGACAAAGAATTTCTAATCAATTTGCTTGACACGCCAGGACACGTAGATTTTGGAGGCGACGTTACCAGAGCAATGAGAGCAGTAGACGGAGCAATAGTATTGACATGCGCTGTCGAGGGAATGATGCCGCAGACAGAGACAGTACTAAGACAGGCACTAAAAGAAAGAGTAAAACCAATCCTGTTCATCAACAAAGTTGACAGACTAATCAAAGAACTGCAGCTTACACCAGAAGCAATGCAGGAAAGATTTATCAAAATAATCGCAGAAGTAAATAAACAGATAGAATCAATTGCGCCAAAAGAATACAAAGAAAAATGGCAGGTAAATGTACAGGAAACAGTTGCATTTGGATCAGCATTCCATAACTGGGCCCTGAGCATACCATACATGAAGAAAAAAGGAATCTCATTCAAAGACATAATTGATGCATACACAGCAGGAGATGAAAAATACAAAGAACTCCAACAAAAAGCGCCAATCCACGAAGTTGTTCTGGACATGGTAATCAAGCACCACCCAGATCCAAAAGCAGCACAGAAATACAGAATACCAAGATTGTGGAGAGGAGACATGGAAAGCGAAGACGGAAAAGCAATGCTTAACTGTGATCCAAACGGTCCAATATGGGCATGTATCACAAAAATAGTGGTAGATCCTCAAGCAGGAGAAATCAGCTGTGGAAGAATGTTCTCAGGTACAATCAAGAGAGGTTCTGAAGTATACATGAACCAGCAAAAACAGCATACAAGAATTCAGCAGGTGTTTATATTTAACGGAGCAAAAAGAGACATAGTAGACAGCATGCCTGCAGGAAACATTGTTGGACTGGCAGGAGTAAAAGCATATCCTGGAGAGACAATCACACTATCACCAGGAGAACCGTTCGAAGCTATAACACACATATTTGATCCAGTTATAACAAAAGCTATTGAAGCAGCAAAACCAGCAGACCTGCCTAAATTAATCGAAGTATTGAGACAGGTAACAAAAGAAGATCCGACAATAAAAGTAGAAATAAATGAAGAGACCGGAGAACACTTATTGCACGGAATGGGAGAGCTGCATCTGGAAGTCATAGAAAACAGAATCAAGACAGAGAAAAACGTCGAAGTAAAGACATCACCGCCAATCGTAGTATATAGAGAGACTGTGACAAAGAAAAGCGGACAGGCAGAAGGAAAATCACCAAACAAACACAATAGATTATACTTCACAGTAGAACCGCTTGACGACAAAACATATGAAATGATTAAAGACGGCGAGATACCATCTGGCAGAACCAAGAAAAAAGACATGGCAATCAGAGACCAATTAGTTGAGTGCGGATGGGACTCAAAAGAAGCATTAAAAATGAGAGATGTCAAAAATGGATGCATATTAGCAGACCAGACAAAAGGAATCGTCCAGATAAACGAAATAATGGAGATGGTAATGGACATGTTTGAGGACGTAATGAATGCAGGACCAATTGCAAAAGAACCTTGCGTAAAAGTCAGAGTAAATTTAGTAGACTGTAAATTGCACGAGGACGCAATCCACAGAGGACCTGCACAGCTATACCCTGCAGTAAGAGACGGTATAAGAGCAGCAATGATGGACGCAGGACCAGTACTATTCGAACCAAAACAAATACTCCAGATAGAAGCACCGTCTGATTACATGGGAGAAGTCTCTAAATTGGTGAGCAATAAAAGAGGCCAGCTTCTGGAAATGAATCAGGAAGGAGCGCTCGTAATAGCAAAAGCAAAACTACCCGTAGGAGAAATGTTTGGGTGGAGCTCAGAACTACGGTCAGCAACAGGCGGAAGAGGAAGCAGCTCTTTAGTAGATCAGATGTTTGAGAAACTGCCAACAGAACTGCAGGACAAAATAGTCAAGCAAATTAGAGAGAGGAAAGGACTTACAGAAGGACAAGTAGGTGCATAAATACTCGTGCGAAATGCGTGAAACCGTAACCAATGACAAAGCAAGCTTTGTCAAGCTTACATTTTCCTTCGAAAAACGTAAGCTTTATAAATCAGGCATAAGTCACAAGGAGTATAATAATAACTAAAAAACTAGGAGGGGTTATAAATGGCTAAAGAAAAACCACACATGAATCTGGTATTCATCGGACACGTTGACCACGGTAAATCAACAAGCGTAGGTAGATTAATGTTCGATAGCGGAGCATTGCCAGAACAAGAATTAAGAAAACTAAAAGAAAAAGCAGAGGCATTGGGTAAAGGCGGATTTGAATTCGCATTCGTAATGGACAACCTGAAAGAAGAACAGGAAAGGGGAGTTACAATCGACCTGAGCCACAAGAAGTTTGATACAGATAAATACTACTTCACAATAATTGATGCACCAGGTCACAGAGACTTTATCAAGAACATGATTACAGGAGCATCACAAGCAGATGCAGCAGTACTTGTTGTCTCAACCGAAGGAGTTATGGCTCAAACAAAAGAGCACGCATTCCTTTCAAGAACCTTGGGCGTCGGACAGATGATTGTAGCAGTAAACAAAATCGACACAGTAAACTTTGACCAAGCAAAATATGAAGCTGTACAAAAAGAAGTAGCAGCACTGCTTAAGTCAGTAGGATACAAAGACGAGCAAGTACAATTCTTGCCAATATCCGCATACCACGGCGACAATGTTGTCAAAAAATCAGACAAAATGCCATGGTGGAAAGGACCAACTTTGATGGAAGCTCTAGACCAGCTAAGCGAACCTGAAAAACCAACAACCTTACCATTGAGACTACCAATCCAAGACCTATACAACATCAAAGGTATCGGAACAGTCCCAGTTGGAAAGATTGAAACAGGCGTCATGAAAGTAGGCGACAAAGTTATAATTGTTCCTGGAAGAGAAGGAAAAGGTGTAAGCGGCGAAGTAAAAACAATTGAGATGCACCACTCTGCTGTTAATCAAGCAGGACCAGGCGACAACGTAGGATTCAACGTCAGAGGAATCGGCGTAAAAGATGCTGCAAGAGGCGATGTATTAGGAACAACAGACAAACCTCCAACAGTAGCAACTGAATTCACAGCACAAATAGTTGTCTTAAACCATCCAACTGTTGTGACCGTAGGATACACACCAGTATTCCACATCCACACAGCACAGATTGCGTGCCAGATAACTGCAATTGAAAAGAAAATCAATCCGCAGACCGGCGAAACACTGCAAGAAAACCCAGACTTCTTGAAGAATGGGGAAGCAGCAATCGTAAAGATTAAACCGGTACAGCCAATGTGCATCGAGAAGCAGAAAGAAATACCTCAGATGTCCAGATTCGCGATTAGAGACTCTGGTCAGACTGTAGCTGCAGGCATGTGCATAGATCTGGTAAAGAAAGAGATGTAATTCGCTTAAAGCGAATTTAATTTTTTTTATTTATTACAATCACCACCAACTACAGAGAAAATGCAAAAAGCAAGAATAAAACTGGCAAGCATAGATATTGACAAGCTGAATCAGACTTGTGAATACATACAGGACATAGCAGAGAAGACTGGAGTCTACATGAGAGGTCCTATTCCTTTGCCAACAAAGAAATTGAAACTTACCACAAGAAAAACACCTTGCGGTAATGGCGCAGAAACCTTTGAAAGATTTGAGATGAGAATACACAAAAGACTAATTGATTTAGGTCTTGATGAGAGAGCGCTTAGATTGGTTATGAGAGTTCCTATTCCTGAAGGTCTTAACATTGAAATAGAAATGTTAGACGCATAATTCTTTTACACTATAACCTGTGCATATCACGCTTCGTTTGGTTTCTGATATCGATTATATTCCAGATTTATCTTGAATCGCAGCGCAGGTTACAGAACTTCGCTAGGCGATATGCACATACCACTATAGAAAAGCATAAATACTACTTTCTAAACACCAGTATTATGGGTGAAATTTTAGACGTTGTAGATGAGAATAGCGAAATTATAGCAACAGCTTCTAGAGAAGAATGTCATGAGCAGAAGTTAAGGCATAAAGGAATACAGATATTCATACTTAATGCTGAAGGAGATCTATTTGTTCAGAAAAGAAGCGACAGTAAAGATACCTTTCCTGGACTTTATGAAGGCGGAATAACTGGACATGTTCTTTCTGGAGAGAAATGCATTGAAGCAGCAATCAGGGAGCTAAAAGAAGAGCTAGGGATAGAAGTTACTGCTGATGACCTGAAAGAAATCATGCGCTTTAAAGTACTGTTTGAGAACGAACACGAATTAATCACTGCGTATCTGTTAGATTATGACGGGCCTATAAAAATAGACAATGATGAAGTTGTATCTGGTGAGTTTGTTCCGATTGATGATTTAAGACAGAGAATAAAAGACGATGACAAAGAGTTCACACCAGTTTTCTTAATAGGATTTGACAAATTTATGGAAATAAAGGATATAGTTTAGAATCCTGAATCATTCAAATGTTTCAAAGCCTTGTAGTGCCATGCTAAAGCAGAATCAAAATCATTTGACTTGAAAAGAATGTCTGCTCTTCTTCCGACTTTAGTACCTGATTTTTCTCCAAAATTATCCCAAACTGTGTGCTGATACCAGATACTGCAATTGTTTCTAGAATTACTCTCGATATACATCCCTAAAAGCGCACTCATTAAAACAGAATCCGCATTCTTAACACTCCTTGTAACAACAGTATAAAATCCATTCCGCGTCCTATCAGCTAACTCAAGTGCGTTAGCAATATAAATCCTAGAAGGTATTTCCCCGGGCGGAGAGTCATAAAAAGGATCTGCACCATTTAATTTTGCTAACTGAATATCTATAAAATCATCTAGGTCTATATCCAAAAAATCAAATTCCCCTTCACTCATCGAGAATAAGGATAATGGGACCATATAAAAAGGTTTGGGAGAATAGATTAAAGATAAAAGATTTGCAGGTATTCACCAAAAGATTTAAAAACCAGACTGCCTATTTTGCTTATATGAAAAAAGAGGGGAGTTGGATACTTATTTACATATTCTTATTTGCAGTCCTGCTTATCTTAAGAATTGCAGGACCGATGCAGAATTACATTCTGTGGACACAGATGACTTCACACATATTCCATTCATTGCTCGCGATTTTGCTTGCGCTTACTTTTTCAGAAATTGCAAGCATGTACCTAAAGCATTCTTCGCTAATAAGAATCGCGCATTATACTCTTTTCTTTGGAACCTGCATAGTGATTTTTTTCATATTCCAGGACAAATTAATTACTGCAAGTATCTCTGTAGGTATTGTTGCAGCGGCTTTAGCATTCATCTTTCAGACACCCATAGTAAATTTTATGGGCTGGCTATATCTTATAATGGGTCAGGTGTATAAAGAAGGAGACCGGATTAGAATAAATGATTTTAAAGGAGATGTACTGGATATAACTCCTCTTCGTACAAAAGTACGAGAAGTTGGAGGAGAGTATATTGCTTCAGACCTGCCGAGCGGAAGGCTTGTCACTTTTCCTAATTCATTATTGCTTACAGCTCCGCTCTCTAATTACTCTAAATATTTTCCATATATCTGGGTGGATATTCCATTTCAATTGACGTATGATACTGATTTTGGGTTTGTGATGAAAAACATAGAGACGATGATCAAGAAAAACTTAAAAAAATATAAAGAAGATATGCTTACAAGGTACAAAGTAATGCTTCATTTCTTTGATGTGAAAAAAGAAGATTTCAAACTGATTAATTTTAACTTGACTTCTGTGCAGAGCTGGATAGAACTGCGGGCAACTTTTCCAGTGCATCCTGATGAACAGTCTGAAATTACTACGAACATAACAGCAGAAGTAATACAATTTTTCAAGAAAAACCCTAAAAAAGTAGGGTTTCCAAAAGGAAGGGCAAGGTAAATATTAAAAAAATAAAAAAATCAAAGCAGACTAATCATAGTCTTCATCCTGAACTTCATCATCCTAATCTCCCATCAGGTGCAGTTTCATGCGCAGACCTCCTTATTTTTTCTTTTTTGCGGTTGCCGCAGCTTTTTTCTTTTTAGCCATTTTTACCTTTCACCTCAGGTTGTGTATAATAAATAGGAAGAACACTAGCTTGAATCACAATGGAGAAATCGACTGAAAACAAAAAGGTGAAATAAGTATATAAAGCTTTCTAAAATTGCTTTTGCAATTTTAGAATTTGTGAAATCCTTGATTTCACAATTTTCTAAATTGAGATTTTACAGAGGATAAATTATTCGTACCTAAGCGCGAACTCAACTAGCGTTTCGTAGCTTTTAGATACTCGTTTCACTCGTATCTCAAAGCGTCGACAGGCTTCAGTTTAGATGCCTGATAAGCTGGAACTGCTCCTGCAAGAACACCGACAACAACTGAGACAGACAAAGCAAGAATCACAGATGTCATTGATACTAATGTTCCTCCACGGAACATACGCAGATCGCCCATCAAAGATGGGAGTGCGCCAGAAAGCACCACTCCAACAATGATTCCCAATATTCCGCCCACTAATCCTATGAGCGCTGCGTTAAATAAGAAGATTTTCATGATGTCTTGATTCTTTGCACCTATTGCCTTCATGACACCAATTTCTTTAGTTTTTTCAAGAACAGAAGTAAACATGGTATTAGCAATGCCCACTGCGCCAACAATCAAAGAAACCGCAGCAATAGCTATCAAGAAAATATTCATAGAAGACATCATTTCTGTTCGGGATTCCATCATTTTTTTGTTAGACGAAACTGTAAAATCCCTGTCTTTCTCAGTAACATGCCTGGCCATCATCAATTTTTTCTCAATCTTTGCAATCACATTATCTAAATCTTCTTCATTTTTTATCTTTATGACAATCGAATCATAGACATCATTTTCTTTATCATCAATTATTTGATACGCCATTTGTAGAGGCATGTAGATACTGGTGCTAGTGTCATCAAGTATTCCTACAACGCGAAAAGAACTGCCCTCTATGGTAATCATCTTATTAATGCCAACAGGCTGATCAAAATAAGAATCTGCCAGCTTTCCGCCAATAACAATTACGTTTTGGTCTGCAGAATCAAGTAATCTTCCGTCTCGTATTTCATTTGTTGTGATTTTTGACCACACTTTCTGGTCAACACCAGTCAAAGAAATAGAGCCAGACTTTCCAATATAAGAAACATCGACAGTTCCCCGTATATTTGTGTCAATGATAGAAATGTCAGGGATGCCTTTCAAGGCCTGTAAATCAGTTCTGTCAAGCACGACTTCCTCTTCAGTTGCTGTAGCACTTCCCCCGCCTCCAGGAGACCCGCCACGCATCCTTCCAAACATACTGCCGCCGCGAGAATAACCTGCAGTTAGCGTTAAAATATCTCCGCCTAAATCACTCATCTGTGCATTCATAGATTCCTGCATTCCCTCTCCTAAAGAAATAATTGCGATGACTGAAGCTACGCCAATAACTATTCCAACTATGGTCAGCCAGCTCCTTAACCGACTATTCAAAACCATATTCAATGCATGCTGCAGACATCTAGTAAGTTTCATTTCTTTCTCTTTAACACACTGCTCAACTTGAACTTAGGGTTCTCTAGCTTTTTTCTCTTATACTTTTTGTATGCGATAAATCCAACAATCAAAACTGCAAGTCCAATGAAATACCATTGATATGTAGACCAAAAGCTTTCCTGCTGCGCCTTCATGCCCCTAAACCCTGTTGTTGTGCCATCTGCCGACATCATTGCAGAAGGATTCAATGGAACTTGTTTTTCAAGAGTTTTTCTATCGCCCATTGTATCTGTATAATCAATCTGAATCAAAACAGTTCCAGAAGACTGCGAATCACGCTGCGCCCTTAATTGCATACGTTCTTCTTGGGTCATTTTACTGAAATCAACTGCAGACCTTGCTCCTGCACCTCCTGACTGTAAACTAAAACTCGCAACAGTATAATCCCCTTTGTTCAAGTTTCCGATTATAACTGAATTAGAACCAGATACTTTCCAATCTTTCTGCTCGGGAATTATCACAGAAACTGAAAAAGCAGGATTGCTCCCTATATTAGCAACACTGAAAGACGTCTCGCCCATAGAACTCTCAGAGAACGCAATATCAAAATCAGTCTCTCCACCAACATAGACTCCTGCAATAGTATTTATTTCCTCATCTTCACCAGTCAAAGAGTTTTCATACTTTAATGAAAGATCCAACTTGTATAATCCAGAATCTGCATTTGAATCTGCAATAACCTTGTAATCCAGCTCTGCAGATTCTTCAACATCAATGTACTTAATGTATTTAGTATTGTCAGAACCAACAGGAAGAATTACTCCATCTTCGTTTTCCCAGGAGAAAGAAAGATCTCTTAACGGAGCAGAACCAAGATTAGTAATAACAAACTTCATATCGGTCTGCTTCCCAGGAACTAAATCCGTTTTATCAATGTATATAATCTCTGCACCTTCCTTGCCTTTAACATCAACACTGATTGTCTTTTTGATGCCTGCAGACTCTTTTTGTCCTTCTTGATACTGCCAGAAAACTAAATCATACGTTCCAGCAGGAGCATTTCTGTCAATCTGTATTCTGTACTTAACAATCTTATAATCATCTCCTGTTTGATAAGAATCAAGAGTGCCTAGTTTTTTAATAGCGCTTTCTCCAGGAACCATGCTAAAAGGGTATTGGCTTTCCAGCTCTAACACTGCATTTTCCGATGGCAGGCCTTCTGTGTTCTCAACACCAATCCTCACCTCAACAATACTGCCTGCAATAGCAGGATCTGGATCCTGATTGACCAAACTGACCGTAAGAACATCTGCAGCAGATACTGCTACTGAAAAAATGCTTACTGTAATAATTAATAATAGACTTAATAACAATATTTTTGATTTCATTTTTTCTTCCTCCCAGATTTCATTTTTTTATTTTGATATTTCTTAAGGACTTGTCCGTCTTTAAGTTCAATAATTGTGCGCGCATATTTTGCAAGATTCAAATCGTGCGTAACTATTATTATTGTCTTTCCATCTTTTTTCCACAATTCAGATAACATGCCCATGATTTCCTTTCCCGTAACACTATCTAATGCGCCAGTAGGCTCATCTGCAAGAATGATTTCCGGGTCACAAGCAAGGCTCCGCGCAATAGAAACTCTTTGCTGTTCTCCGCCAGATAATTGCGTGGGCTTGTTGAACAGCTTATCACTAAGACCGACCAGAGTTAATAATTTTTTTGCCCGTTCAGAAGCAGCAGCGCCAGGCATGTCTTGAAAATCCATCGGCAGAAGAACATTATCAAAAGCAGTCATAGAAGGAAGAAGATTATATTGTTGAAACACAAAACCTATCGTATTTCCTCTTCTTGAAGCTAAATCAGATTCGTCCATCTTTGAGACATCTTGAGATTTTAATAAGACTTTTCCTTTAGTAGGAATGTCCAGACAACCAATCAAATTCATTATAGTTGATTTTCCAGAACCAGATGCTCCGATTATAGCAACGAAATCTCCTTTTTCAATCTTAATAGAAACACCTCGTAATGCAGGAACTTTAACCAATCCCATCTGATAAATCTTCCAGACATTATCCAATTCTATCAAGGTCTTGGGTTTCATTGCACTTTGTTTATTAATTCCCCTTTATAAATAAGATGGACTTAAAGTGAACTTTTTACTGCTTCTGCCAGCCCGATATTATCTAATTCATCTAAACTACACTTTATTTCAATCCATTCTTTCTGTTGGTTCTTTGAAATCTTATTCAATATTGATTTTAGTATCTGCATTTTAACCACCTTTGAAAATAAAAAAGGAAGAGATTTTCTCTTCCCTTATTCTGCGTGAGACCTCTTATGCTCGGATGAATCCATTCCGGATTTCATTCTTCCCATGCCTCCTTTGCCACGACCCATACCTTCTTTTGTCATGCCGGGCGCTTTATCCTGGCGCATTCCTCTGCCGCCACCAATACCAAGTCCTGGTCTTTCAAGTCCAAGCTCTTCAGCAAGACCTTTTACAGTTTTCCAATCTTTGCTTTCTTTGGCTTGATGAAGCTCTAAGTATGTGCCGAAGTTTTCTGGCGTAATCTTCGCCACAAGTTCTGGCACAGGTTCTAGACTGCTGACAGCAGTATGCCAGGCATCATAGTCTCCAGATTCCAATGCATTATGTATTGCATCTCTGGTTTCCTGCATAGCAGACATCTGCTCTTCTCTTTGATTGTTGCGTTCAACCATTTCGTTGAATCTCGCTTCAGTCAGTTCAGAAAATCTGCCTGACATGCTGTTTTCTTCCATTGCAGAAACAAAGGCGTTATAATCCCCTGTATCCAAAGCAGTTTTGGCTGCATCATTACTATAGAGCATTCCTCCTCCCTGGCCTTTTTCGCCAAAAGGGAAAGCAAATGCGCCAATAGCAATCACGCCCACCAAAAGCACTGCTAAAATTCCTAACATAGGTGCTTTTCTCATTTTTTCTTACCTCCATTTATTTTACTCATGGAAAACAAGATAACCTCCATAATATTTAAACAAGAAGAAGGAAAAATGTGCACTTCAAATCCATAGAATTTATAAAGCTTTAAATACATTCCAAATGTAGTGATAAATATGCCTCCAATGTTTCATAACCCACTATGGTTCGTAACAGAACTAGGATACACGCTCATTGTTATATTTCTTTGTTTCTTGATATATTTCAAGACAAAAGATATGTATGATTTGACTAAACACAAAGGAATATATTATTTCAGAAATACTTTCTTATTTTTTGGACTAGCATATATGTTCAGGTTTGTATTCGGCTTGATAAGAATGACAGATCAGTGGCTAGACATTATCTATATACCTCGCGGTACGATGATGCCGATAATGATACTTTTCACAGGATACTTCAGCACAATGGCGCTTCTTTGCTTAATTTATTCTACAGTGTGGAAACGATACTCTAGCAAAGACTTTTTTATTGCAGCAAACATCCTTGCAGTACTTATTGCAATTGCTGCGGCAATATCTCCAGAAGTGTTTATCATAACACAAGCAATACTGCTAGTTGTTGCAATAACACTAAGTGTTGTTCTCCGCAAAAAATCAAAATTTTCCAAAGTGTTTTTGCTGTATTTCTTGCTGTTTATGTTTTGGATTATCAGCTTGATACTTGTTTTGGGAAAATGGGCTCTTAGTTTTGAGTTAAAACTTTTGCTGGAAATAATATCTATTGGATTTTTTGCATTCCTTTACTATAAAGTTTCTAAATGGACAAAATGAAAATTCCAAAAAAGAATCAAATTAGTTGGAATTTTCAATGCTCCAAATACAGAGGCATTTGGAACAAATGAGAAAACGAGACAGACTAGGAGTTATTTACGACATACTTAAAACTATTCGTGACAATCATAACTCAATAAAAACAACACCTTTGCTTAGATACTCTAATCTGTCCTCTCAAAGCTTTTCAGATTATTACAAAGAATTGCTGTCCAAAGAATTGATTAAAGAAGTCAAAGACAAAAAAGGAAAGAAATTTGTTACGCTAACTGACAAAGGATTCAAATTTCTAGAGAAGTATAAGTTGATTTTAGGTTTTATTGATGAATTTGAATTGTAGAAACAGTTAAGTCGAGTTTTAAAGCTCACCAATCCAAGAAACGCCGGCGGCAGGATTTGAACCTGCACGTCCTTGCGGACAGGAGGGTTCGAGCCTCCCGCTATACCAGATTAAGCGACGCCGGCATAAAAAAGAGGATAATAATGCACTATATTAATGCTTTTCTAAATATAGAAAAAAAATCAAAAAGTTTATAAAGGCATTATGTAATAAGTTTACTAAAAGAGGTATACTGATGCGAATAGCCAAAATACTAGCAATCATCACACTAATTACTATCCTTACTATATCTATTGTGGCTGTTGCGACAGCACAAGAGAGTGCATGGTCTCTGCCATACAAAAGAGATACAGGCAGTGCTGAAAGAAAAAGAGCAATAGCATTTGGGGAAGACTTTACAAAGCCATATGCCTGGGCTGGAATAAAATACCGGACAGTAGGCAATCAAGGACTAAAAGGATCAACATCAGTAAAGTCTAATCTTCCATATAATGAATACATAAAATACGCAAGAAATCCAGGACATATCAGCAACTTTGATCCAAGAATGAGAGGATACACAATAATGAATGAATACTTTGACATGATACCAGTAGAATTACCGTATTACATGAATGCAGGACAAAAACTTTTACCACAGCCTCCATCTGGAGCAGTAAGAATAACCAGCACAAGAGATTCAAAAGGACAACAAAGATCATACATGCCAAGGTCAACAGTGCAATTAAGAGTGGGATATCTTCCAGAACTAAACTCATATGAAGTCTATGAAGCATGGCTAGTAGATGAAGACACTGATTATGTATTGTCTTTAGGAAGAGTAATTCCTCCAGGCGCAGGACAGTTATCCACGCTAAACTTTGAAGTTGCAAATGATTTATTCAATTATGATTATGCAATGGTCACCATAGAACGGTTTCCAGAATTCAGGCAGAGAGGCCCATTAGGAGATGTTGTACTTGTTGGTTCAATACCGCAAGTAAGAAAAGATACAAATGCAGTGAGCGCAACATCATATTATGAAAAAGAATACTGGCCAGGAAAATGAAAAAAACAATAATAATCGGAATTGCAATCGCAGTATTATTATCATGCATAGCAACAGCTCAAGATAATCCATACGGCAACCCATATGGAAGCACATACGGATATGCACTGCAGGGCTACCAGCATGACTATAAATCACCATTTCCATTTGGCGGTTCATCTATATACACAGACCCGGACAGGGCAGGACCGCACAGGTTCACACATTATGACCAGAGAGTGCAGCCGCCAAGAGAAATCAAGAAAACAGTATTCTTAGAACCACCAGGCGGACAAGAACCATTAGTGAGAGGATTTCCAGCATTTGCTCCAAGAGGAAACGCATTAATCTACAGCTCAACAGCAAGAGCATATGCATTAGGACAAGTTGTATTAAAAACAAAAGACATAGAGGCCTCATCTAAAGACAATACTTACTATGAAGGCTGGCTATTTGATGCAGACACAGGATACAGAACAAGCTTGGGCGTATTCCAGGCAACAACTTTTGGAAACGGATTATTACAATACAATATAGACGACTACTTAGATGGATATGATTATATATTGGTCACAAAAGAACCAAAACCAGATCTAGACCCATCACCAAGCCAAGAAGTTGTATTGATTGGAGAGATACAAGCACCAGTATCATACTACAAACCATTCACATCAACACAAACAGATTATGGTTATGTAACAAAAGAAGCATCAAGTTAAATTCTTTTTTTATTTACAATTTTTTATAATATTACTTATTGTAAGTCCGAACTTTTTCTTTAACTGCTCTCCAGAACCAGATTCGCCAAATCCATCTGCACCAATACGCTTTATTTTAACAGGGTGATGTTCGCTTAATAACTCTGCAACTGCCCCGCCTAGACCGCCTTTTATTTGATGGTCTTCAACTGTGACTATTTTCTTAGATTTCTTTGTGTATTTTAGAATAGTTGCTTTGTCTAGAGGATCAATTGTGTGGCAATTGATTACAGTTGCATTAACCTTTTTCCCTGCCTCTAGAGCTTCGTGCAAAACAGGACCGCAAGCGATAATTGTGATGTTCTTTCCTTTTCTCAAAACATTTGCCTTGCCAATCTTAAAAGGCTGTTTAGGGAGTTCAGGAGTTTTTGGCCTTGTTAATCTAACATAAACAGGACCTTTTAGTTTTGTTATAGCCTTAATTACTTTCTTTGTCTGGTCATAATCACAAGGAACAATAACTTTCATATTAGGAAGAGCACGCATTATCGCAATGTCTTCCAGAGCCTGATGAGTTGCACCGTCAGGACCAGTAATCATTCCTGCATGAGTTGAGACAAGTTTAACATTAGCATCTGTATAACAAACACTCTGCCTTATGTGATCTAAACATCTGTTTGGCACAAATACTGCAAAACTAGATACAAAAGGAATTTTTCCTTCTAAAGCAAGACCTGCTGCCATGCCAACCATGTTAGCCTCTGCAACACCTGCCTGGAAAAATCTTTTAGGGAATTTCTTTTGAAAAGCATCTAATCTAACACTAGGGGTTAAGTCTGCGCTTAAAGCTACAATATTCTTATTCTTTTTAGCTAATTCAACAATTACTTCTCCATAACCATCTCTAGTTGATTTCATATTCTTTTCCTTGCTTTTTCTAATTCTGCTAAAGCTAATTTAGCTTGTTTTTCATCTGGCGTCTTGCCATGCCATTGATATTTATTTTCCATGAAAGAAACTCCTTTGCCAGGAATTACATTTGCAATTATTACAATTGGCTTTTTTGATTTTTTTGCAGTCTTTGCTGATGTTAATATTTGCTTAAAATCATTTCCGTTTATTGTCAGAACATTCCAGTTAAATGCCTGGTATTTTGCTTTAATTGATTCAAGAGGCCAGACTTTTTTTGTAGGACCGCAAATTTGAATGTGGTTTCTATCTAAGATAAAAATAAGATTATCTAATTTGTACTTGCTTGCTGCATTGATTGCCTCCCAAGTACTGCCTTCATCATGCTCGCCATCGCTTGTTACACAGTAGATGAAATGCTTTTTCTTATCTAACTTAGCTGCTAAAGCCATGCCAACAGCAAGACATACGCCTTGACCTAAAGAACCAGTGGCTGCTTCTAAAGGGGGAAAGTTTCTCCTGCTAGGGTGGCCTTGAAGTTTTGACCTATATTTTCTTAATGTTAAAAGCTCTTTAACTGGAAAATAACCTGCTCTTGCCATTGCAGCATATCGCACAGGACAGATGTGGCCGTTTGATAGAATTAATCTGTCTCTTTTATCTGATAATGGTTTTTTTGAATCCTGATTTAAGATATTGAAATATAATGCAGTGAAGACATCTGCCATACCTAGTGGGCCTGCAGAGTGACCAGAACCTGCCTTGACTAGCATTCTAATAATATCCTGACGAACAGTATTAGACATTAACTTCAAGTCTTTAATGCTTGTTAGTTTTTTCATCCTCTTTTTTAAGTACTATAATCAATATGCATATCTTTGCCTTTGATGTGCTTGATTACACTGAGACCTGCATTACAGCCCTCGCCAACATCAGTTGCAATCTGTGGATTGCATCCAGTGCAGTTGCCTGCAGCAAAAACACCCTTAACATTAGTGTTTCCATTTCTGTCAATTACTATTGAATTATTTTTGATTTGAACGCCAAGCTTTTGAGCAAAACTCAGAGCAGTGGCAGTACCAATTGCAACAAAAACACCGTCAAACTTCTCTTCTTTATCATTAATCTTTATATTTTCTAGATTCTTTTTACCTGTGAACTCTGTTATTTTTTCATTTCTCAAATTTACTTTGTTTTTTTCCAGAGCTTTCTTGAACTCAGGAGACATTTCCCAATCTTTTCCTTGAGAGAATAAAGTAATATCTTTTGTGAAAGATAAAAGCTCGATAACTTCATGAGCTGCAAAATTACCATTGCCAACAACTGCGATTTTTTTATTTTTATAGAAAAAGCCATCACAGATAGCGCAATAACTCACGCCTTTTCCAGTGAGTTCTTTCTCT
>Ga0180432_10002996_pt1 | contig 24680 bp, 26 predicted proteins | sample SS_ome_10_FD_132414 | JGI IMG/M metagenome (GOLD analysis project Ga0180432, IMG submission 132414) | Hypersaline lake sediment archaeal communities from the Salton Sea, California, USA - SS_1_MS_2 metaG | ecosystem: Environmental > Aquatic > Non-marine Saline and Alkaline > Hypersaline >... | reverse complement strand
GATTACATGAGGAAATCAAACGCAGGACACGTGTCGCCAGGCTGTTTCCTAATGAGGCTTCACTTTTAAGATTGGTCAGTGCGGTCGAGATGGAGCTCAGCGAGGATTGGATTGCCGGCAAAAAATATTTGGATATGAATGTGGAAATGGAGAACGAAAACGAATCCGCTGATTCAAAGGAAAAAAGATTTTACAGAAAAAATGTTGCTTAATCTTACGGATTCAATTTTCGCAAGATTTTCCGAAATTATTGAAATACACAGCAACAAAAAGCTTCGCTCGCCGTGAACCAATTAAAGCTTCTGTCTTGACGCACCAAAGCCTTTTCCATATACCAACTTATAGGCTACTCATAAAAAATATTCCAAGTTTTTATACTCTGCTGGGGGCTTAATTACGATACATACGCAGAGTTTAGGAGACGGGAAAAAAGTAAGGTTTTTCCCCGATGTAACCACTTATGGGCAAAGTGGTTATCTCAAATAACCCCGGTTGGCAGTGTTTTATCGATGCCCCGGGTTTTCTCGGTTTATTGCCGATTTTGGGTATTTGGTGAGGTTAAAGGAGGCCTGCAGGCAAAAGTGCGTTGTTCTTGTTTTTTAGACAGGAGGGGTTAAAAAAATTTTAAAAGCTGAAAAATTTTTCGGTAAAATTTGCTTGATGTATAGAAGTCTTTGCTATATAGTAACTTGCGGTGTTTAGGAGTTTTCGGTTTGTTGCGGCCTTGTTTTGCGATAAATCGGAACATCAACACTGAGAACGGCAGCTCACCATCGCAGTTTTATTGAGGTGTGGAATGAATTGTTCGACAACGAACAGAATTGGCCTGTTAGACAGAAGCTCCCCTGTTGTAAGCAAAATCCAGTTCTCCATTAGCTGTTTCTTGAAATGAGGTAACACAATGTCAACAATTACAAAGAAAGAACTCATTGACCGAATCGCGGAAAAGACGCAGACGAAAAGAGTTTCGGTTAAGCGAATAATTCAGGCGTTTCTTGACGAGATAACGGCAGAGTTACGCAGGAATAATCGTCTGGAATTCCGGGACTTTGGTGTTTTCGAGACGCGAACAAGAGCGGCGAGAATCGCGCAGAATCCCAAAACTCTTGAACGTGTCGAGGTTCCTTCGAAACGGACAGTTAAGTTTAAGATGGGCCGGCTGATGAAAGAAAATCTCAGTGTACCCGCAACAGAGTCGGCAGAGGCCAAATAAGTAAATTGAATAAGAAACCGCAATCCACATAAAAAAAGAAACCGGCGTCTCAGCTATGAACTGATTGTGGCCTGCGGTAATTAAGAGTTCGCTTTTGTGAAGTTGTTCAAAAAGGAGTTTTTTATGTCAGAGGGCACAGTTAAGTGGTTCAATCCGAAAAAAGGTTATGGTTTTATCGCCACTCCGGACGGTAAAGATATTTTTGTGCATTATGCAAGTATCACAGGTGGGGGATATAAAACGCTTGTTGAGGGCGACTCGGTAACCTTTGATATTGTCGAGGGAGAAAAAGGCCTAAGGGCTGAAAATGTAGTTCAACAGGCAGCCGCCAAAAGCGAGGTCGCCTCGGAAAGCGAAGCTGCCGCTGAAAGTGAAGCTGTCTCGCAGAACGAAGAAGAATCGTAACATTACTTTTTTGTTCCGGGCTACAGGAGTGGTTGCAAACAGGTAATTTGTTCTTCTTGCTCCCTACGCTGCCCGAGGGGACGAAATATGAACAACATCAGCAGGTTTTGTGATTATGATTGCAGAGGAAGGTCAATCCGGGCTTAACTGCAATGTTCTTGTGTTGAACAAGCACTATATGGCTATCCGTATAGTGGGAGTGAAACGTGCGTTTTCCCTTCTGTTTCGAGAGATTGCCGAGGTCGTTTCTTTCGAGCAGGGTATTTATTCGAATTATGATTTTCAGAGCTGGTGTGATGTGAGCCAGTTCAAACGCAATTTCGAGCCGGACGGACAAGACTGGATATCCACCGTTAATTTTTATATTGCAGTGCCTCGAATCATCCGCCTGCTATTTTTCGACCGTCTGCCGCGAAACGAGGTAAAGTTTAATCGCCGAAACATCTTTGCCCGCGACAAAAACAGTTGTCAGTATTGCGGCAGGCGCCATCCGACGAGCGAGTTGTCACTTGACCACGTTATTCCCAGAAGCATGGGGGGCAAATCAGTCTGGACAAATGTAGTTTGTTCGTGCACAAAATGTAATGTAAAAAAGGGCGGACGAACTCCCAAACTGGCCGGTATGAGTCTTATCAGAAGGCCTCTCAAGCCGAAACGCAATTCGCTTGTGCATATTCACTTAGGCCATCCGCGTTACCGCAGCTGGAAACAATTCCTCGACCACGCCTACTGGTCCGTCGAACTGAAATAAGTTTTTAGAATTTGCTCGTCGATAGGGACACAAAACCACATTGAGGATATTAGGAAAGGGATTTCAAAAGCCAACGGTCGGATTCGAACCGACAACCACTGGTTTACAAAACCAGAGCTCTACCGTTGAGCTACGTTGGCAACGAAACCGATAATAATAAAATCCGCTCCACAGGTCAATCCCCCAATTTGCCTGTCGTTATTTTTCAGCCGAAATCCCTTTGGGGGCCCCAGTTAAGCATTTGCGATTACGCTTTATTCTGATAAAATCACTGCAAAATCAATAACATTTTACCCTCAGGAGCACAAAATGGAATATGCTGTTGGCAAAACAGGACGGATAATCGGTGCCCGTTTGTTTGAAGGCGAAGACCTCTACGAATGCGTTGAAGAAATCGCCAAAAAAGAAAATATCAAATCCGCTGCTGTATTGATTACCGGCGGCTTCAGAAAGGCCTCCGTCGTCGTCGGCCCAAAACAGGAAAAACCAAAAATCCTCGGCAATTTCAAAGAATTCGCCGGACCGGGAGAAACGCTCGGCGTCGGAACAATATACTGCGACGAGAGAAAGACCAAAACTCCACATCCACACTGCTATCGGCAAAGGCAAACAGACAATGGTCGGCTGCCCACGAGGAGGTGCAAAAACTTTCCTGATTATGGAAGTTACAATAATCGAAATCACCGACCTTAACGCCGGCCGAATACCAGACAAAGAAAAAGGCTTAAAACTGCTAAGATTCGAGTAACTACTACTTGTCCTGACCAACCTGTCGAAACGAAACGAACCATATAAATGAAATAAGAATTAAAAAGCCCCCGGCAAAAAATAAAACGACCCGCCGGTTTGGTTCACTGCAGCGAACAAGCCACCGTGGTATTGCCGGCCCGGCGGACCGCTCGTTCAAAGCCTCCGTTAAAGCTTTTCTGGCGGCATCTAATTGCTCCGGGGCCACTTTGGGATAAACAGTATTTGTCTCTTCCGACCGTGTGCCCAGCGTTGCAGCAGCGACTCGCTTAATAAGTTCGGGGTCCTTCTCAAACTGCTCCAGCAGAACTTCATAATCAGTGTTCAAGGATTCCAGACGCTCCGTCAATTCCTCGGAAGTTTCCTCCGCCTCGATACCCGCATAATACTGCAGCAACTCGCCAGAGAGTATCGAAAGACTCACTGCAGATGCCCCAATTAAAAAAAATAAAACAAACAAAAACGTTCGCAGGATATTTTGTCCTCGCATACTTCCGCCGTCCGGCCTAACAGCTCACAGACTACGAAGCCCTCTTGAACATAAAACCCGCATATTGTGCCGCAGGACCAAGGTCCTCGTTTATCCTAAGCAACTGATTATACTTGCAGACCCTGTCTGTCCTGCACAATGAACCCGTCTTTATCTGGCCGGCCCCCGTTGCAACCGCCAAATCTGCTATTGTACTGTCTTCGGTTTCGCCGCTTCGGTGACTTATAACTGCCGTCCAGCCCGCCCTCCTGGCCATATTAATCGCCTCAAATGTCTCCGTCAGCGTCCCTATCTGGTTGAGTTTTATCAATATCGAATTGGCACATTCAAGCTTGATGCCTTTGGCAAGGCGTTTGGTATTGGTTACAAACAAATCATCCCCGACCAATTGAATCTTACTTCCCAGTTTTTTGTTCAGCTTCGTCCAGCCGCTCCAGTCATCTTCCGCCAAACCGTCTTCAATGGTAATAATCGGATATTTATCCACCCAGTCCGCCCAGTGATTAATCAGCGACTCGGAAGATATCTTTTTTTTCGGATTGGATTTAAAAAATTTATACTTCTTTGTTTTGTCGTCGAACATCTCGCTTGCCGCAGGGTCCAGAGCAATCGCTATATCCCTGCCCGCCTTGTATCCCGCCTTTTTGATGGCATCCATAATTACTTCCAGCGCCTCTTCGTTGCTTTTTAGCATCGGCGCAAAACCACCCTCATCCCCTACACTCGTGGCATAACCTTTCTTGGCCAATACCGATTTTAATGTATGAAAGGTCTCCGCTCCCATCCGAAGTGCCTGCGGAAAATCCTTCGCCCCGACCGGCATAATCATAAATTCCTGAAAATCGACGTTGTTGTCGGAGTGTTTACCGCCGTTGACAATATTCATCATCGGAACCGGCAGTATATTAGCACTGCATCCACCCAGATACCTGTACAAGGGCAGCCCCGCCGAATCCGCCGCCGCCTTTGCCGCCGCAAGCGAGACACCAAGTATCGCATTTGCGCCTAATTTGCCTTTGCTCGGCGTGCCGTCCAGCCCAATCATCAGCTCATCAAGCTCTTCCTGCGCAGCAGCATCCATACCCACAACTTCAGGCCCGATTATTTCATTGACATTTTTAACCGCCCCCAACACCCCTTTACCCATATAGCGCCTGGCTCTTTTGTCTCTAAGCTCTACCGCCTCGTAAGCTCCCGTACTAGCCCCCGACGGAATCGCCGCACGCCCGAAAGAGCCGTCATCCAGCAGAACATCAACTTCAACAGTCGGATTACCGCGTGAATCGAGTATCTCCCGTGCCATAACATCAACTATCATTGTGAACATCTTGAATTCCCTTTCATAAGATATAAGATTTCATTTTACATTGATTTGTAATAACTCTCGAAAAGCTACTGACTTTCCCACGCATTGTCAAGCATTAACCGGCCTAAAAGCTTACAAATATCCACCTAATGCAAAATTAATAGCACAACCAGATATTTATCCCTCCCATTAGTCTTTCTTCGCTGCCATCGCAATTTTTCTCAGCCGCATAATATCCAGCTTCCCTGACCCAAGCGCCGGCATCGACTCTATCCTGATGTAATTGTCACGCCTGGGCTTCCACATATTCGGCAGATTACTCCTGGAAATAATCTCGTGCAGCTTGTCGGCCTCCCCTGCCTTCTCCAAATGCAGCACAACAAGCTCCTCCCCCTTCCTGGCATCGGGTACTCCCGTAACAGCTACAACCCGCTCGTCCGTATCAAGGCCGCTGAGATAAACCTCTTCAACCCCGACATGCGGCACCATCTCCCCGCCGATTTTGCTGAAGCGCAATAATCTGTCCGTAATCATCAAAAAACCATCCTTATCGATACTTGCAATATCACCTGTATTGTACCAGCCGTCTTCCAGAACCTCGGCGGTTTCCTTCTCTTTATTCAAATATCCGAGCATAACGTTCGGCCCTTTTACCATTAACAGCCCTGATTCACCCACAGCCATTTCTTTCCTGCTTTCAGGCGAAACTATCCTGACCGCAACACCCGGAATCGGCTGACCAACGGTCCCTTCCTTATTCCCAATCTGCCCTACGCCGCCAATTTCCACATCGGCCAAATTCAATGATACCACCGGCGAAAGCTCTGTCACACCGTAGCCCTCCAGCGGCCGAACACCAAATTTAGCTTCAAAGCCGTCAGCCACGCTTTTTTTCAGCTTCTCCGCGCCGGCAACTGCCGACCGAAGACTCGCAAAATCCTCCTGCTTAACTCGCCTGACATAGTTCAAAAGAAACGTCGGCGCAGCAAAAAGAACAGTCGAGCAGTTCTGCCGCACAGCCCGACCCACCAAAGAGCCGTCTACAGGACTCGCAACGTAACCAGCCGAAACTCCGCTCACAATTGGAAGCCATAACGCACAGGTAAAACCAAAGGAATGAAAGAAAGGAAGCACCGCACAAAGATTGTCATCCTCCCTTAATCGAAATACCGTCCGCACCGCCTCAATATTCGAAAGAATATTGTGATGGCTCAGCATAACGCCCTTCGGCCGCCCGCTGCTTCCAGATGAAAAAATAATCGTTGCCAAATCATCATTGCTTCTGGTCCTGATTTTCATCAACAATCCTCTCGGCACAAAACGCGCCCTCAAATACGCCTTGATTTTTACCCCGAACCCCAAATCGCCGACAATATCTTCAATAAAAATAAGTCCCGGAAGCCTACCAAGACCCGCTATCTTCTCCACAAATCTGCGCGACGAAATAATACTTCTGATACCGCATTGTTCGACAGCAGATCCGATTACATCCTCAGAAACCGTGTAATTCAGATTCACTGTAACCTTGCCTAACATCGTTACCGCAACATTGGCAAGCACCCCGCCCACCGATGGCGGCAGCAGTATCCCTATCTTCTCCTGCTCATCTGTCAACTTAGCAATTTTATCGGAAAGTATTATCGCCCTTACCAGCGACTGTCCGTAATTCAAACGCCTCCCAGTAGAATCGGACATACAGTGCCTCGAAAAGTTCTTTCTTGCCGTGCGGACAAAATGCTCACCCAAAGAACGCCCCCGTTTTTTCAGACCGTCAAAATATTCACACGAAAGCTCCAGAACCTTCCGCCGCACCTGTTCTGTCGTCGACTCCGCCGGCATCGGCTCGCCAAAACGAATTGAGACACGGCGGCGCATTCTTCTTGGAAATTTAGCAAACGGCTTTCCGTAATAATAACTGAATGTGCTTTGCCACATCCCGCCGATGTAAGCGGGGACAATAGGGCAGTGAGTTCCATCGACGATCTTTGCAAAACCGTTTTTGAATGAGCGCATATTGCCGTTGCGGGTCATTCCGCCTTCGGCGAATATGCAGACTATCTGGCCTGCTTTTAAGGCGGCCCTTGCCTGTCTGATTGATTCGACAATCATCCTTGGCGGGGCACTTGATGAAATTGGTATCGTTCGGGCAAGGGCACAGATGGGCTTTAGAAATCTCATATTATAAAAATCCCTGTCCATAATAAAACGGATTGTCCGGGGAAAACTAGCTTCTAAAAGTGGGGCATCGGCATAAGAAACGTGATCGCAGACGATAAGAGCACCACCGTCGGTAGGGATATTTCGGGCGCCGTAAACTTTAAGGCGATAAAAGGTTCTTACCATAATCGAACTGAAAAATCGCATAGCAAACTCAAGACACCGAGTAAAAATAATCGTCGCGACAGTTAAGGCAAAGGTACCGAACACGATAAAACACTGAGAAGGTGATAAACCGAGCAATGAACTTGCGATGAGCATCAGTCCGGAAGCCGACAAGATACAGACCCAGGTTAAAAAGCTCGATGCGGCAAGGATTTCTCCCCTGCGGTGCCGCGGGCTGGTAAGCTGGATATAGGCGTGGATGGGGACGATGTAAAAACCAATACAAAGCCCGAGTGTAAGAATCGCGACGCAGACAAGAATTATGCTTTGATTAATAAGACCCAGCCAGATACAGCTCAAAGCCACTCCCAACGCCGCAGGCGGAGCCATGCCCAGAGCGGTTGCGAACTTACAGCATCGGCCCGCAGTTAATGCTCCGACAGCGACACCGAAGGCCGCTACCACGAAAAGATAACCGGAGAATTCTTTTGTCAGGCCATGCTGCTCCATTCCATAGGGAATCGTATTGATATAAATCAGGGCACCTATCAGCCAGAGGCTTGATGAGGCAAGGACGGCTTTGAGCAGATTCTTTCTTCTGTGGATCGACCACAGGGTTTTTATTATGTCACGCAAGAATAAAACCGAGGCAGAACTTTTTCTGCCGGAAGGCCTTGTTTTCCTGATTCTCAGGGAAGTAAAAATACCAATCACCGAAATGCACACACATCCCAGAGCCGCTACCGCGTAGTTACCTGATACATTCAGAGACAGGAAAGGCCCCAATGCAAAGCCGATGATAATCGCAAGAAATGTTGCCGCCAGCAACTTGCCGTTGGCACCTGGAAGTTTGTCATCGGGCACAAGCTCTCTGATAATACCATACTTGCTGGGATTAAAGAATGTGCTCTGCAACGCCATAAAAAATAGAGCCGCATATACGAGCAGCATCGAATCGAGCCAAAATGCCACGACGGCAAAGCTCATTACAGCAAGTTCAGCTATTTTGCTAAAGACGATTATATTGCGTTTGCTGTATTTGTCTGCCAGCCGTCCTGCTAAAGCAAGGAACAGCAAATACGGCAAAACAAAAATTGCGTTAGCAAGGCTGGCAATATTAGTGGCATTATGCTTACCGGCCAGGCCTATCAGGCAAAAAATCACCAGCAGCTTAAAAACATTATCATTAAGCGCACCGAGAAACTGCGCAGCATTATGCCAGGCAAAAGAATGGTCGGCTTTTGTCTTTTCGGCGTTCATATTTCGTATGTCGTCAATATTCTGTGTCCTGTATTCTGTATCCTATTTTTTTATTGTTACTGCTTCATTACCCGTTTTGAACGTCAGACTGTTTGACCAGTTTTGGTTCGATGCTTCTTTAGAGCGTGCAAAACCATATTCGATTCCGTTTGCTTCGGTAACAAGATTGTTATCATTCATAAAGCTCCATTTTGGGAACCGGCCTGCAATTGTGGCGTAGTACCATTTCCAGGGGAAATTGTGGTCTTTTATTATCTGGTCGATTTGGGTTACATCGACGTTATGAGCGTGTTTAAGGTTATGTTCGGTAAATTCCAGCGTGTAATCCCGTGTAAAATAATGGTCTGCCCAATAGTGTCTATCGGCGGGGGTGTTTATATCGCCGAGTAAATCAGCGCTAAAGTGCTTAGGGACATAGGCATCAAGAAACGTCAGATGAACGTCGGCGTTTGTTTGACGAACAAGTATTTTTGCCGACTCGCTTATCGTCCAGGCTCCGCAGGAATGGCCTATCAGATGAATATGTTCAAGATTCAGGTCGTGCTTCAGTATCTGGCCTGCCAAAGCCGCTCCGGCTATGTCACGAGCGCAAGTAGCTGCGTCAGCAGGGCTGATGGTTTTTGCGCCTTTTGTCCAGTCGAAGTACCCGCAAAGCCAGTCATTTGAGTCAACGTGTCTAAGAATAGCCTTAGCCATATCTTCAGGCCAGTCGTTTTTGCCCTTCTCCATCCAGCCGTGCGTTACAACCGCCACATTTTTCGCTCCGCTGCCGCCCCGCTCCAACCTGTCACCGCCGACAAACTGAAGCCCTTCCGGCTCCGAATGTTTACACCCACCTGTATTTGCCGCCACCATTACAACGAAAACCATAATTGCAGCCGGCTTTAATATCCTCTCACCTGACATAATCTTAATATCCCACATTGAATATCACATTGGGCCGCTTACCCTCTATCCGTCTTCTTCCTGATGAAGTACGTTATAATTGTGACTGCGCTGCCAACCACACCAATCAGCAAGCCGGCTGGACAAACTAAAATCGCAATAAGAAAAAATACCGCATGGAAAAATTCCAGCAGCCGGTCTAATACAACGATATCAGCAGCCATCCGAGCCAAACCATAGAATACATTATGCAGGACAACAAAGACAACAAAACCGACCAGCGATGCACATAAGAGAATAAAAAAATATTTTGTCCTCCGCCAGGAGTGGATAAATGCAAGGATAATGCTAATAGTTGCAGCATAGCACAGCATCAATCCTGGAAGATTATCACTGACCCCTACGATAAACGCCGCTATCAGACAGCCACAGCATATCACACACCACAGCAATGTTACCATTCGATTGCTCTTGGTACTTGTTGGCATGAGAAAATTTGTCATTTCAACAACTCCTTTTTCGAACCTTTCACAATTTGATATCTTCGTAATTACTCAATTCCGATTTCCTTTTCAAAAAGCCTGCACCGCAAACGCCATCCAATATAAACAACAAGAAACACAAAACCCACTATCACCGGCCAGTGCCCAAGGATGCTAAAGACGGTCCGACCGTCATAGACATCAACCTCCGCTGCAATAACGCCCGGCCCTTCCTCGAAGTGGTCGTAACTGGCCAACACCTCACCCTTAGGCGAAATGATGGCACTTATCCCGTTCCGCGCCGCCCGAACGAGCGCATACCGCGACTCGAGCGCCCGATGAATACTACTTTGCAGATGAGCGCCCTTCACCGTCCGCCAGTCCAGCGTAGGAACCGCCACAATACCAACCCGTCGGCGCCCATACTCCCGCGAAAAACGCGTAAAATTATCATCCTGACAAATCATACCACCCACCCGAACATCATCGACCTCAATAGTTCTCAAACGACCGTCTCCTTTACGACAGTCCTCAAAAGCCGTCAGCTCGGTCTTGGTATATTCCGACAGCACCTCACCCTCGCCGGACATAAACAAAAGCCGGTTCTCATTCTCATCTTCATTAAAATACCCGATAGCTAAAAACACATTGTGCAGACGGGCAATCTCGGCAAATCGCCCAACCCACTTCTGCCGTTCACTGCCTCCAAAGCTAAAACCCAGCTCGGGCGAAACTATCAGCCTCGCCCCTCCACCCGCTGCTCTCGCTGCCGGGGCGGCAAACAAGGCCTCGAACCCTTCTTCCGAGTAAACCCCTCCTGCCTTCCCCTCGTCACTATTTGTCCAGCCCACCGCCGCAACCTTGAGCTTGCTTACCGGACGCTCACTTCCAACAACCATATCAGCCGCTGCAAACACAAATACCACCGCAAGCCCAGCCGCAAAAAGCCGGCCACGCTGCTTCGGACGAATAATGATATTAACGGCCAGCGACTGCAGCGTCCCCAATACAAAAATAATACCCGTTATGCCGGTCAGCGAGACAAATTGTATCAGCACCGGATACCGCGACCACGGCCGTACCAGCGACTGTGCCAAACCCCAAATCGGGACCACAGTGAAATTGACCCAGTCAAGCACAACAACAAAAGCCCCGCTCGCAAAAGAGCCCGCCAAAGCAGAACCACCAAGCAGCCACGACGAACCGCAGGCAAAGATTATGAACAAAACCGTAAAATGCACCAAAAGAATCAGACTCATCACCACCGGCAGTCGCAGCGCAATCAATTGCGGCAGTATATAGCAAAACCCCATATACATCCCCGCCAATACCACCGCCCGGCGGCCAACGTCTCTCTTCCCAAGCACATATAGAATCGGAACCAGAGCAAAAACCTGCAGCACCGCCGCAGCCGGATACAAATGCCCGACAACCAGCCCCAATCCACTCAGACCGCCTGCAAACCTGCAAAGCAATTCTTCCCTTGTCATTGTCATCGTTCCCGGTCAGTTACCAGGCTACCAAATGGGGGGCATCAGGTTATCAAAATATCAGCTTAATTTCGTCTTTTCCTGGTATCCTGATTTCCTGATATTCTGCACACTGGTCTCCTGATGACCTGATTTCCTTTTTTTCATTTGTTCCGTTGCCCGAAAAAAATTATCGCCCGTACCTCTTTTAGCAAAAAACTTAAAACGAAAAGTGCAAAACCAAAACTTAAAATTAAATAGGCGAGGGTTCCCATTTTGCAACTTATTGCAAAATGGGGTCCCTTTGAATTTTAAGCTATCGTTTTTAGTTTTTAGCTTTAAGTTTTCAGTTTCATTATTAACCGAGACCGCAGCGGATTTTCTCAAGCGTCCCTATCATTCTCTTCTGCTCCGTCTCTTTTAGGGCCGCCATTATCTTCTTAACAAGCTTCGCATAAAGCGGCTCAACCTCTGCAAGCAGCCTCCTGCCATCAGCGGTCAGTTTCACAATGTTAAATCGCCTGTCATCCGGTGCAGAAGTACGCACCACCAGATTGGTCCTTTCCATTCGGTCTATCAGAGATGTAATATTTGCCCGGTTGACGAGCATCATATTGCTAAGCTGCGCCTGGCTCAGGCCCTCTTCGGCACCGCTCTGGTGGAACAAAAGCATCATAACGTTGAACTGAACATCCGTCAGACCGAAAGGCCTGAAGAACTCTGCCGCCTCTTTTTTCAGTTGTGCCGCAGTGTAGTATATATTCAGCACCGCCTCATGTGCCGTTACACTAAATCCCTTTTTCAAACCAAGCTCCTGCTCAAGACCCATATCAAACTCCTGTATCTAATATATTGTTTATATGTATACTATATATACAGAAACTACTGCGTCAAGAACTTTTTCAAAAAATTTTAAAAACTTTTCCCTCTCGCATTTTGCCCCCCTTGCTGGAATTTAGTGAAAAACTTAAAACTGAAAATTAAATAGATGGGGTCCCTTTGAATTTTAAGCTATCGTTTTTAGTTTTTAGCTTTAAGTTTTCAGCTTGATTTTCACCCACACAACCGTTATCATATCTGCCTATGAGAATTTCGCTTACCAAATACGGTTTGCCGCAGGTAGTCATCTTCCCAGCCGCCATAATCGCAGCGATGGCCGCTGCGCCAGCAGCCTGGCCAAAGTCCTTACCACTCTGGGGCATCATTTTAATCGAAATAATCTTTACCATTGTTCTGATTTGGATTCTTTCTTTTTTCCGAGACCCTCAACGCCCCGCCCCCGCAGACAATAATCTGCTGCTCTCGCCGGCCGACGGCAGAGTAACCGACATCGATATTGTCCAGGAAAATGATTTTATCGCTGGCTCCGCTCTGCGAATCTCAATTTTTCTGAGCATCTTCGACGTGCACATCAATCGAGCACCCTGCAATGTAAAAGTTGAAAAAATAACCTACCGACCCGGCAAATTCAAAAACGCCGCCAGCCCCCGCTCCAGCCGCGTCAATGAATCAAACGACCTGTGGCTCAGAAGAACCGACAGACCAAACGACAAACTCATCCTCCGACAAATCAGCGGCGCCATCGCAAGGCGGATTATTTGCGATACTAACACAGGACAAAAATTAGCCGGCGGACAAAAATTCGGTATGATAAAATTTGGCTCAAGAACCGAGCTTTATCTGCCTACTTGTGAAAACGCAAAAACTCTGATAAAAAAAGGAGACAAAGTAAAAGCAGGACTTACACCGATTGTTAAATACGAAATATATTAAAAAACACAGGTGCGCAGAACATCAGGAAATCAGAACACCAGAAAAAAACGAAGTTAAGCTGATATCCTGATAACCTGATGCCCATCACCTGTAGCATGGTACCCTGATAACTGACTGGGAACACACAAAATGCCGAGAATAACAACTCAGGCCGCAAAAGACCGTTTGCTTCGCCGCGTCCGCAAGCAAAGGCTCAAATACGTTACCGTTCTGCCGTCACTGATTACCATCTTAAACGGCGTATGTGGTTTTGCCGCCATTGTTCTCGCAGGGAAAAACGCTTTCGCAATGGCCGGCTACCTGATCCTGCTCGCAATGATTGCAGACATGCTCGACGGCCGAGTCGCAAGAATGAGTCAGAGCACCTCCAGCTTCGGCGGCCAGCTCGACAGCCTCTGTGACATAATCAGTTTCGGCGTCGCACCGGCCTTCTTAATGCTCAAAACCCTCGAATACAAATTCGGCGACTTCTCCGAAATAGAAAACTTCCTCCATCGATTCATCTGGCTCGCCGCAGCCGCATATATAAGCTGTGCCGCCATTCGCCTGGCAAGGTTCAATGTCGAAAACGAAGAGGACGAGTCCGCACATATGAGCTTCGTCGGCCTGCCAACTCCTGCCGCCGCCGGAGTAATTGCCAGCATCATCATATTCCATCAGGAAACCCTGCCCGAACTCGCCGCCAAAAATTCACACATTTATCTTATTTGTGAAAATGTTGTTATCTATACACTCCCCTTTATTCTGCTCTCAATAGCCATCCTGATGGTCAGCAGAATTCGATACCCGCACATCCTAAATCAGTACATAAAAGGGAAAAGACCTTTCGCACATCTCATACGAGTGCTGCTGTTTCTCGGATTGATTATCTGGAGCAGACAGACGGTTTTGGTGTTTATCTTCTGCGGTTTTGCGGCAAGTGGATTTGTAAAATGGCTTTATTACAGAGTAACACGAAGGAAAAAATTCCTCGAACCCTCCGCCCAAGAACCTCTGCTAAACAGCGACTATGGTAATCCGCAGGATGCCTTACGGCACTAACCAGCCCAAACTCCCGGTTGTCTTTAACTCATTCCAGCACGCTGCTGTTACCTCGACCCAAAAACACTCACATCAGCTTTAGCAGCTTCATGATGGTCTTGTTCAGTAGTCCCGGTGCAATTCATCTTGTAATACTGCTCAACAACGCCAACCAGCCGCGAAAGAACCTCCTGACCTTCACGGCTTGCCTCCAGCCCAACTATCTGAAGACCATAGCAGATGTTCTTTTCATCTGCCGTAGGAAGAACGCTCCTGACCCGAGCATTGAACATCAACGGCTTTTCATAAGGCATCGGTGTAAAACGCACCCCGATAAACTGCCCCTTTCTCAACCGGGCTTGTTGTTCCCTCTCAATTGCAATCTGGGCGCCGCCGGCCGAAATGTCAACCAACCTGCCCTGCATATATTCCATCGGCGGCAACGGCAGACCGTCCCCCCGGCTGCGGCGAGGCCATAACACCATCTTGACCCTCAAAGAATCCGGCACGTTAACTCTAAAAAAGCTCCGACGCTCCACCAATTCTATACGCTCAGGAAACAAAAGCACTAATCTTCCACCACCATTATCCGGTGACGGTTCAAAACCAAGGACCTTCGTCTCAAAAACTACTTTCCCGTATTCATACTTAATAGACATACCGACCGGTTGCTCAACCTGGATATTTATCGGGTGTGATTTTTTCCTCGGCGAAACAACGCCACTATCCCGCCCCCTGTTATATGAAGGACGCAAAATCTCAACCTTAAAACTGCCGGCTCCAAGCTCCGTCAGTTTTACCTTGGCAACATGCCATTTGCCACGCGACAAATATGTCATAATCGCAGGTGCCTTCTTATCCATAACGGCCTGCAAAATCACCCTCGGCTCGGCTCTGCCCAACATTCCGACTTCTTTCATCATCAACCCCCGGCAATCTCTTCAACCTTCTCGTTTCAAACAACCGCTTTCTTTCCTATCTAAATACATAAAAAAGATTTCGCCGTTTGCAAAATCGATTTTGAAGTAAATTTGCTCTGACCGCTGAATCCCGGGCAAAATTCTAAAAAAAAATTGCGCCGAACGCAGCCAAATCCTAACTCAGACGCTTGTACATTCCGAAGTTATGAATTATTATCCCTGTATCAATGAACACATTTGAGAAAGAAAAAAAATACGGTTCCGATAAAATCGCCCTTTTGGGGCTCTTTGTCCTCGCCATACTGACGGCTTACGCCATAACCACCCTAAAGTCAGCAGTCATACTCACAAGGCCGATAGAATTGAATTACACAGGCTTAGCGGTCTCAATGCCGAATGGAAACGGCTGGAGATGTGAAAAAAACTGGAGCTATGGACAAAACGCTTTTGTCCTGAAAAGCTTCTTCACCATTAATCCAGACAGATACACCGCCGAAGCGAGATGCCGATATTTGTTAGCGGCCGAAAATACCCCTGCCGATTTGCTCATCGAACAAAGAGCTTACGACCTCAGCGGAACCATTATAGAAAAAAACCGCATTCAGACAGAACTGCTCAATATCAAATGGGCATATATAAAAAATGAACAGTACCTGCTCGATATTTATTTTGGCACCACACGACTGCCCAACAACCGACAACTCGATATCGAAGTGCTGCTCACAGATAATGCCGACTTGGCCGCTCAAACCTTCAAATTAGTCGCAGAAAACATAAAATTCCAGGACAACCAACTCCTCAACGCCGGCAGTCAAATCGTTCAGAATATCAAAAACTCAGGCATCAGCTCCTTTTTGACCGACCAAAGCCGTCAGGACATCTTCCTGATTAAAGATGAAAAAAAACGACCGGTTGGTTTTACCACCGATGTACTCATCGACTCGACGCAGGATGCACCGTTAAACATACAGGCCGCAGGACTTCTGTACATCCGGGGCCGATATGCTCAAGAGCAGGCAATGTTCTTTCAATGCAGTAACAACCTTGATGAATTCTCCTATAAAAAACAATCTGCCAAAAACGGCACCGAGATAACTATGAACAAAACAGGCACAATGACCGTAAAAACATCCAAGCCATATCCCAAAGAAATAAATTATCAGCCCGGCCCCTCAGCCATTCCGGACGTCTTTCTCGAGTTCCTCTTAAACCACTTTATTGATAGCTACCACGAAAAACTCGTCATCGACATTATCAGAAGTGACGGCACAATAAACCCTGCTCTGCTCCGGCGAATCGAAGACAAAGGTGATAGCACACATATATTGAAACTGGACTTTCTTGGAGGACAAAGATTCTCAGAACTGATTTATCTGGACAACCAGAAAAATATCCTAAAAAGATTACTCGGCATTCAGACTCCCCCAGGAAACAATGAAGAACCTCTCCGCCGAAGAAACATACTTACTCTCGAACGTGATACCGCCGAAAACATATTAAGACAGTTTCCTGAACGAGCTGACTATATCTTACAAAAGAATAAAATGCTGGACCCAAATAACTTCTAAAACCTCTTGGCCGGCCCAAAAAAGTAAACAAAACTACCCGGCCGGAAATGCTCTATAAATATGCCGAATAAAAAATATTGATAAAACATCAAAACCCTAATATGCTGTTTCTCTAAAAACACTAAAAATAATCCGGACCGTCGCCGGTGGACTAAAAAGGACAAAAAATGGCAAACTTAAAAACTAAATACACCAGCCCTCTCGTTGAGAGAAACGCCTCGGAAGAAATGGCGGAGACCTTCGGCGCCCAAAAAAAAATCCGCACCTGGCGACGCCTCTGGCTCGAACTCGCAAAAGCTCAAAAAAAACTCGGACTTAACATAAAACAAAATCAAATAAACCAAATGGCAAGACATCTTGAAGATATTGACTTCAACAAAGCCGCAAAATACGAAAAGATGTTTCGACACGATGTTGTCGCACACATCCACACCTTCGCCGACACCGCTCCAAAAGCCGCACCTATCATTCACCTCGGCGCAACAAGCTGCTTCGTAACCGACAACGCCGACCTGATCATTATACGACAGGCCTTACAAATAATAGCCGCTAAACTGGCCTCCGTTATAAACCTGCTTGCAATCTTCGCAAAGAAACACCGCTCACTGCCAACCCTGGGCTTTACACATTTTCAGCCCGCCCAGCTAACAACAGTCGGCAAAAGAGCTGCCCTGTGGTGCTATGAATTCGCAATCGATTTGCAGGAAATAGAGTACCGCCTTGAAAACCTCCCCTTCAGAGGCGCTAAAGGCACAACCGGAACGCAGGCCTCTTTCCTTGCACTGTTCGACGGCAGCACCACAAAAGTCAAGCAGCTCGACAACGCCGTCACAAAGGCTTTCGGCTTCAAAAAAACCTGCGCCGTTACCGGCCAGACATACCAGCGAAAAATCGACACATTCGTCATAAATGCACTGGCCTCAATCGCACAATCCGCTCACAAACTGTGCAATGACCTTCGTCTGCTCGCAAACCTCAAAGAGATTGAAGAGCCCTTCGAAAAATCTCAGGTCGGCTCGTCGGCTATGGCTTATAAAAGAAATCCGATGCGCACAGAAAGAGCTACCGCACTTAGCAGATTCGTCCTTTCTCTGGCAACCAGCCCCCCGATGACCGCCTCCGAGCAGTGGCTCGAAAGAACCCTCGATGACTCCGCAAACAGAAGGCTGGTCATCCCTGAAGCCTTCCTGGCCACCGATGGAATCCTTGAAATTCTTATCAATGTACTCGATGGACTTATCGTCTATCCAAAGGTAATTGCCGGCAGAATCGCCGCCGAACTGCCCTTTATGGCCACAGAAAAGCTCCTTATCGCCGCCGTCAAAGCCGGCGCCAACAGACAGCAGGTACACGAGAAAATCAGACTGCACTCTCTTGCCGCTGCCGCACAGGTCAAAAATTTCGGAAAACCAAACGACCTCATTAACCGCCTCAAAGCCGACAGAGACTTCGCAAATGTCAACTTCGAAAAAGTCCTCGACCCCCAAAGCTACATCGGACGAGCACCACAGCAGGTTGACGATTTCATAAAAAACATCGTAACACCCATCCGAAAAAAATACCGAAAAGAACTAATTAGAAAGGTCGAACTAAAGGTCTAAAAGAAAACAGTTGTAACTCACAAAGAATTGAAAAATCTTTGACAAAAAAACAATGTCCCAAATTCTTGGTGTCCTGGCGGGGACCCCAAACGCCATAGTTCGCCTTTGGGCAACCCCGTGCCTTTGTGGCAAAAAAATGAAAAAACAGGAACTAATTAAACGAATCAGGCAAACCGCTTATCTCGAAGGAGACTTCACACTTCGCAGCGGAAAGAAAAGCAAATACTACCTTGACAAATATCTCTTCGAGACCTGCCCCGACATACTAAAAGCCCTCGCCGAAGAATTCGCAAAATACGTCTGCGACGATGTAACTTTAATCGCCGGCGCTGAACTGGGCGGCGTGGCCCTGGCAGCAGCCACCGCCATCGAAACAGGAAAAAACTGGGTCATCATTCGCAGCACTAAAAAGACCTACGGCACAAAAAAAATGATTGAAGGCATCTTAAAGCCAAAGGACGTCGTCCTGCTCGTCGAGGACATAGCAACCACAGGCGGACAGGTCATCGAGGCTGCAAAGATTATCACAAAAGCCGGTGCGTCCGTCAAAAAAATCGTCTGCGTCATCGACCGAAAAGAAGCGGCCGAAAAAAACATCACCACCGCCGGATACAAATTCGACTCCATTCTGACAAAATACGACCTCGGAATAAAAGATTAACTACAAACTGTGACAACACCTATACTTAAAAGGCTAACCCCGACCTGCCAAAAAAATAATCTTTTTAGCTATCGCCATCTTGGTCGCCTGAGCAAGTTTTAACCATTTGCAGCCGGGCATTTTTATCTGAACACTTGCACCTCCAGAATCGATTGCAGCAGGACTGTTGGCGATTATCATATCGAGGTTTTTCTCTTTCAATTTCTGCTCCGCCCGTTTTCGCAGCGCTTTATCTTCCAGAGCAAACCCAATAACAATTTGACCTTTCTTCTTATGCTTTCCCGCCCACTTGAGAATATCAACTGTTGGCTTTAATTTGATGGCCAAAGTTTTATCAGTTTTCTTGATTTTACTTTTTGCGGGTTTGACGGGAGTGTAATCCGAGACCGCAGCAGCCATAATTAAACAATCGCATTTTATGAAAAACTTCTTTACGGCCTCAAACATCTCGTCAGCACTATCGACACCTACAAAATCGATGCCGAGCGGCGGCTGCAAATCCGAAGCGCTGATAAGCGTTACCTTATGCCCTCCCTCTTTGGCTGCGTATGCCAGTGCATACCCCATCCTCCCGCTGCTCGCATTGCTAATAAAACGAACAGGGTCGATATATTCTCGGGTCCCGCCTGCCGTGATTAAAAAATACATGATTTCGCTTCTCACCGATTGCTGATTTGCAGCTCAAATTACGTTCCACCCCTCACCCCCTTTTCACTTCTGAGGCGATTTTCTCTATTCGCTTTAGAATGTCTTCCGGCTCAGACATCCTGCCGGTCGCCTCAACACCGCACGCTAATCGTCCCTTCACAGGCCCTATCAGCTCAAAACCCATCTGCTTGACCATCTTGACATTCCGCTGCACCGCAGGATTCGTCCACATATTATCGTTCATCGCCGCAGCCAGCAGAGCCGGCTTCGCCCAGCACACACAAAGAACCGTACTTAGCAAATCGTCACATATCCCGTTTGCGATTTTACCGATAATATCAGCCGTCGCTGGTGCCACAACAACAACATCCGCCCACTCAACCAGACTTATATGGCTGATTGTATACTCCTCACCCAAACCCCACAAACTCCTATAGACCGCAGAAGCCGTAACCGCCTCGAAGCTTTTCAGCCCAACCAGCTCACAGGAAGCCTCCGTCATCACCGCCCTTACTTTTGCACCGACTTCACTCAGCTTGCTCGCCAAATCGACCGCCTTATATGCAGCAATTCCCCCGCTAACCCCCAACAGAACTTTCAAACCATCAAGATTTACTTTTGCCTGAGGCATCGTTCTGTTTTACTCCTCATCAGGCCTGTCAATATCACCCACCTGGCCTTCGATTGCTATCTTGTCCTGCATAATTTCCTCAATGACGATTTCCATCTGAGTCTTACCTTCCGCATCCTCAATCAGCGGCCGAGCACCTTCCATTAGTTCACCCAATCGCCGTTGAATCAAGGCCGTTAACTTATATTTACCTCCGACTTTCTTGATTATCTCATCACTCTTGAGTTCTTCTATCATTATTCATCTCCGTTCGCTTGCTGAATTATTTTTATAACTTCGTTTATTGCCTGCTCCAAATCTTCGTTTACCACCATATTCTCATAAAATCGCCATCCCGCAGCAATTTCAATACCCGCACCATTCAATCTATCTTTAGCCTCTTCAATTTCATCTCTACCTCGTTTTTGTAAACGTTCTGCAAGGTCCTTATGTCTTGGCGGCAAAACAAAAATCATCCACGCTTCCGGATATTTCGCCTTGACCTGCCCCGCACCTTGCACGTCTATTTCCAGAATAATCGTCTCACCAGCCGCCAGCGCCTCTTCTACCTTGCCCCTTGGCGTGCCGTACAAATGACCAAATACCTCAGCATACTCTAACAACTGCCCCTTATCAATCCACTCCTGGAACCGCTCTTTAGATACAAACCAGTAATCGCCACCGTCAACTTCATTTTCTCCTTTTTCCCTGGTAGTTACCGAGACGCTCAAACACACCTTCTTCAGCCGCCTGACAACTTCTTTGCATATCGTGCTTTTGCCCACACCGCTCGGCCCGCTAACTATTACTATCTTACCCTCGCTGTGCTTTTGTTCGACCATCCGGCTTCTTCTAATTCCAAAAAATCAATTAAATTAACTACAGCACAATCCCAAACCAACCGCCCAGCCCCATTCTTAACCTGCAGTTCTACAAACACCACAGCCAAAATCTACTCCACATTCTGAACCTGCTCTTTAATCCGGTCTATACGACACTTCATATCCAGCACGAGATTGGTAATTTCGGTATCGGACGACTTGCTGGCAATAGTATTGACTTCTCTGAGCATCTCCTGGCTGATAAAGTCCAGCCGACGACCAGCCTGACCGTCTGACTCACAGCTCTCGGCAAACTGCTGAAGATGCGAATCCAGCCGGGCAAGCTCCTCGGATATATCCGACCTCTCGGCAAAAACCGCAACCTCCCGGAAAAGCGTGTCTTCATCAAGTTTCAACTCCACATCCTTCAGTAATGCATCGACTCGCCCCTTGAGCTTCTTCTGGTATTCACGCAGAACCACATCACTGCGGCAGCGCAACTGCTCAAGGCATCTTCTTATGACATTACAATGCTCTTCTAAATCAGCCGCAAGAGCGGCTCCTTCACTGGCACGCATCTCTTTAAGCCGCCCCAGCGCCTCCCGGGTAATACTTAAAACTACATCTTTGATTTGACCGGCCTTTTCCTCTTCCGGCAGTATCGGAACCAGTATCCCCGGAAGCGAAAGTAGCCCACCGATATCAACCCGGCAGTTAACACCAGCCGAGGCAGCTATCCCATCCACTTTTTCAATATACTTCTGCAGTGCCTTCTCATTGATTTCAAAAAGCCCTTCTTCAGAAACATCCTTCAGCCCAAGAACATAACTTACCATCCCGCGAGACAGACTTTCACGCAGAAGTTTCTCAATATCCTCTTCCAGAAACGCTACCGGCTCCGGCAGCCTTGTTCTGACCTTGAAGTAACGGTTATTCACCGTCTTGACTTCTATTACATAAGTTACTCCGCCAAACTGGCCCTCTGCGCCGCCGTAGCCGGTCATACTATTTATCATAAATATTACACCTTCAAATCAGCTCGTCATTATCTCTATCGCCACATCCTGCTCTGCACGCCCACAGTTCTTACCTCAAACCAGGCAAATTCATATCAGCAGCTCTTTCACTCGTAGCCCCAGAACCAGGCACCCTCTCTTCGACGCCGGCAGCCTGGTCAAAATCGCTCACAGAAGGCCTGTAGAACTTGGCCATCACAACCCCAAGCAGCAGAAATGTGGCAACAAGACCTATCGTAAACCACACCATCGGTTTCTTCGTATCGGCTCCAAAAATCCCGCCGGTCATACCTCCACCGAACGCCGCACTTAAACCGCCACCTTTGCCCTTCTGAATCAAAACCACCAAAATCAGCACCACCGCACAAAGAACGAAAAGAACTGCTACGACCTTCATAATAAAAATTACGGCCAGCAATGAAAAAATATTCATATCTATTCCTCTTGCCTATTAAATATTTAGAGTTTTCTATCGGCTATTGTCCCCGCTCCAAGGCCAACACCTTCTCTTACAATAATCAACAGTAAATAATCAATAATCAATTACAACGCCGACATAATTATCGCCACAAAATCATCCGCTTTCAAACTCGCTCCGCCCACCAGCAGACCGTCAATATCTTTCTCTCTCATCAATTCTGCCGCATTGTCCGGCTTTACCGAACCGCCGTAGAGAATGCGAATCTCCTCAGCAAGCACCTCTCCATACATCTCGACAAGCAGCCTTCGTGTCAAAGCGTGCACTTCTTGCGCCTGCTCAGCCGCCGCTGTAAGTCCCGTCCCGATTGCCCAGACCGGCTCATAAGCTATCGTTACCGCTGAGACCTTCTCGACATCAAGGCCAAAAAGACCGCTTCTGAGCTGCCGGCTTACCACCTCTTCTGTCTCTGAGGCCTCACGCTCAGACAAAAGCTCACCCAAACAGAATATCGGCAAAAGACCACCCAAAATAGCAGCAGAAATCTTCTTGTTCACCAGCTCGTCGCTCTCGCCGATAACATGCCGACGCTCCGAATGGCCGCACAAAGCATAAGTGCAACCGATATCTTTCAGCATCGATGCGCTTATCTCGCCGGTAAATGCCCCCTTCTGCTCACAATAAACATCCTGAGCGCCGACCGCTACACTCGTTGAGCTAAGAACGCCCGCCACCGCCTGAAGATACACAAAAGGAGGACACACCGCTACATCAACGCTGCGACCTGCCGCATCCGAAGCACCACCGGCCACCGCCTTGGCCAACTCCACACCGCTGCGGCTGTCGGTGTTCATCTTCCAATTGCCGGCTACAAAAGGCTTCCTCATAAAAACTCTCTTGATAATAAAATACTTAAATCCTTTTACGCTCTGTTTAAATGGAAAAAGAATCAAAGCAATTCCACTGCCCTCGGAAAACTGCCTAACACTGAAAGCTGCAGGCAGTGCTTACGCGACTCTTCCAACGCCTCCTGGACTTTTTCTTCTGTCCTGTGCCCAACAAAATCCATAAAAAAATAATATTCCCACTGTCGTTTCTTGCTGGGTCTGGATTCTATATTCGTCAGATTGATTTCGAACCGTTTGAAAACCTCCAGCACATCGGCCAGTGCGCCCGCCTTGTGGGCGGTACTGAACAGTATAGCTGTTTTATCCTCGCCGGTCGGCCTTGCATCTTCACTGCTGATTATCAGAAAACGCGTTATATTGTTAGTGATGTCCTCGATATTCTCACAGACAACTTTCAGCCCGTACAGCTCCGCAGCAACAGCCGAGCCAATCGCCGCAGCACCGAGCTCGTCTTTGGCCATCTCAGCAGCCCTGGCACTCGAGGCAACTGAAATGGTTTTTGCCTCCTTAAAAGTGGCGCTTAGCCAGTTCCGGCACTGGGCAAAAATCTCCGGCTTCGAATATACCTTCTCAATCTCTTCCAAAGAACACTTCGCCAAAAGATTATGATGAATCGCCATCAGCACCTCAGCGCAAACCTTCACATCCGAATCCACAAGCGCATCGAGTGTCTCTATCACACCGCCGCCGGTCGTATTTTCTATCGGTACAAGTCCCAAATCACAGTGGCCCTTGCTTACCTCGTCAAAGATACTTCTTATATCGGCAAGGGATTCGTATTCAACGCTCTGGCCAAACTTCAGCATCGCCGCGGTATGGCTGAAACTTCCACCAGGCCCTAAATAGCCAATCCGCAGCGGCCTTTCCAGAAAAAATGAGCCGCTCATCAACTCACGCCAAACCGCCATCAAACATTTATCCGGAAGAGGCCCTTTATTTGCCCCGGTGATTCTTTCAAAAACCTTCTTTTCACGGTCCGGCGCATAAACCTGCTCGCCAATCTTGTCCTTCAATTTGCCTATCTCTATCACAACACGGGCACGCTCATTGAGCAGCTCCACAATCTCGCAGTCAAGCTCATCAATTCGTTTTCTTAATTCTTCAAGAGACATAGACCTAAAGTTAAAAAGCTAAAAGTAAAAAACAACCAAAAGATAAAACCAAAAATAATGTTATAAACAAAAATCCAATGCCGGATATTTCTTTTAAAACCAATACGTTTAACAGAATTTCGCATTTGAGTCAAGAAATTTGGTTTATTAGTTGTAATCCCTCAGTTATGGGTGGGTATTCTTCTTTTGCTAACTGAACCACAACATACTTCAAAAAGCCGTTTTTCAGCATAATTATGCAGCTTTATGGGTTTAGAACAACCCTCTTGGGGTG
>Ga0180432_10002995_pt1 | contig 24690 bp, 24 predicted proteins | sample SS_ome_10_FD_132414 | JGI IMG/M metagenome (GOLD analysis project Ga0180432, IMG submission 132414) | Hypersaline lake sediment archaeal communities from the Salton Sea, California, USA - SS_1_MS_2 metaG | ecosystem: Environmental > Aquatic > Non-marine Saline and Alkaline > Hypersaline >... | reverse complement strand
GGCGTGTTGCTCCTCGAAGGCGTCGGAGATGTACTTGAGGAAGATCAGGCCCAGGACGACGTGCTTGTACTCGGCGGCGTCCATGCTGCCGCGCAAAGCGTCCGCGGCCTGCCAGAGCCTGGTTTCAAAACCGAGGAGGGGGCTGGTGTTCGCCATTGTTCTTGCACCTTCCCTAGCGGACATTCTGCTATCTAGCCGGATACCCTACGTCGTCGTCCGGCGCGCAATCAGGAGCTACTATGTCGGTCCGCACGGGGCCATGAAAGATGCTGTCGTTGATGAACCATTATAGCACCCCAGGCAAGCCGTTTCGAGCGCCCAAACCCCGAGTTCGGGCAGGTGTTCCCACAGCTTGCCCCGGCGCCGCCGTTCAACAAGCCGGTCTCAGGCAATCGTCCGAACGGGGCCGGACCGGGTAAGAGCGCCCCACCCGGACGTGGCAGGTCGAGTTGTTGCCAAGGCAAAGGCCATGCTATATACTACTCTAGACATTTTGTTGGGAGGTGGCTTCGTGGAGAACTCCGGTTTCCCCAAGTGCCAGAAGTGCAATGCTGGTGATCTTGTACCTTTGTCCGATTTTGGCAGCCAGGGGGCAGCAATCCACTACAAGGCGTGGGTGTGTACCAACCCCACTTGTGGTTTCAACCTCAAAATAAGGAATGGTGACGTCTATATAAACGAGCCAGTGATAAGTGGCGCCATGCATACCTCCCCCCGCGGACGTTAGTTTGAATCGGTGAATCTCAGATGTGAGCCTGTGCGCCCAGCTAGACCAGCTCAGGGGCAAGTTCGTTGACCTGATTTTCCCGCCGCAGTGCGTTGGCTGCGGCAGAGAAGGTTCGTTCCTGTGCCCGTCTTGCGAACGAGCCCTTCCACGGCTCATGCCGCCGGTGTGCAGCAGATGTGGCAGGTCGCTGGTCCTTGAGGATAGCTGTCCTTTCTGTTCGAGGTGGAGGCTGCAAATAGACGGAATCCGCTCCCTGTTCCTGTTTCAGGACCTCATACGCCACGCCATTCACCAGTTGAAGTACGGCAATTTCAAGGCTCTTGCGGCTCCCTTCGGCCGGTTGCTCGCTGAGTCTCTGGCAGCCGGACCTCTGTCCGTCGACACCGCAGTGCCGGTACCGCTGCACCCCCGCAGGCTCAGGCAGAGGGGTTACAATCAAGCTGGACTTCTGGCTTCGGAGGTCGGAAGGATCACAGGAGTCACCGTGGTAGATGGATCGCTTACCAGGGCGAGGAACACTTCCGCCCAGACTGAGGCCGCCAGCGCCGAGGCCCGCCGCAGGAATGTCCACGGGGCGTTTTCCTGCATTGACAGCAGACTGGCCGGCAAGAAGGTGCTTCTCATCGATGACGTGTGCACCACCGGCGCAACGCTCGATGCCTGCGCTGTGGCTGTCAAGTCGGCAGGGGCTGACTCCGTATGGGGCCTGACGTTGGCGAGGGAAGAATGAACGAAGCGTTCCGCCAGGATCCCGAGGTCTTTGAACTCATTCGGAGGGAAGAAGAACGCCAGTCCACCAAGCTGGTGTTCATCGCCTCGGAGAACCACGTGGACCAGGCGGTGCTTCAGGCCCAGGGCTCTGTGCTCACCAACAAGTACGCGGAGGGGTATCCGGGACGTCGCTACTACGGCGGCTGCAATGAGATAGACGAGGTAGAGAGGACTGCCATTGAAAGGGCGAAGAGGCTCTTTGGTGCCGAGTATGCCAACGTGCAGCCGCACAGCGGTACCCAGGCCAACGCCGCGGCCTACCTGGCACTGCTGAAGCCTGGTGACACCGTGCTGAGCATGAGCCTGGCTCATGGTGGCCACCTCAGCCACGGCAGCCCAGCCAGCTTCTCAGGCAAGACGTACAGCTTCGTGCACTACGGGGTGAACAGAGAGACAGAGATGCTGGACTACGACGAGGTGGAAGCCCTGGCAATGAGACACAGGCCCAGGCTGATAGTCTGCGGTGCCAGCTCCTACCCGAGAGTGATAGACTTCCAGAGACTGCACCAGATTGCCGGCGAAGCGGGCGCAATGCTCATGGCGGATATCGCGCACACCGCCGGCCTGGCGGCCGCCAACGTCAATCCATCGCCCGTACCCTGGGCTGACGTGGTCACGGCCACCACTCACAAGACACTGCGCGGGCCCCGGGGGGGCTTCATTCTCTCCAAGAGTCAATTCGGGGGCCGGCTGGACGCCGCCGTCTTTCCAGGAATCCAAGGTGGGCCCCTGATGCACGCCATAGCCGCCAAGGCGATATGCTTTCTTTCGGCAATGCAGCCCGACTTCGTTGCCTATCAGCAACGAATCGTGGAGAATGCGGCGACGCTGGCTGACGAATTGGGCAGACTGGGCTTCCGAATCGTGACGGGAGGCACCGACAATCACTTGCTGCTCATAGACCTTCGCCCGATGGGGATAACCGGCAAGCAGGCGGAGAAAGCACTGGATGAGGTGGGGATATGCGCCAACCGCAACAGCATCCCGTTTGACCCGCTGCCTCCGAGTTCCGCCAGCGGGCTGAGGCTGGGCACGCCGGCAGTCACGACACGCGGCCTGGGACCGGCGGAGATGAAGCGCATCGCCGCTCTGATCCTGGACACCCTGAGCGATCTGGGGGATTTGAAGGCAGGACAGCGTGTGGCGGAGGAGGTGGCAGAGATAGTGCGCCGCTTTCCGGTTCCGTGACCTTGTAGATTAAGTCACTCGTGTGATATAGTGGTCTTTGTTTTCGGTCGGCCGTGGGCCGGCAATTGAGTATCCTTGGGAGGGAGATGCAACCTGCACAGTTATGAGGGAATACGAGCTCACGGTGGTTTTCAGCCCTGACGTTCCCGATGAGGACATTGGGAGCGAAGTGGAGAGACTGGGCCAACTCATCGCCCAGAAGGGGGGATCCGTCTCAGGTGAACCCCAACGATGGGGCAGGTTGAGGTTGGCCTATCCGATCAACGAGTTCAGGGAAGGGAACTACGTCTTCAATCGCGTCAACCTTGAGCCCAGTCAAGCCAAGGAGGTGGAAAGGAGCCTTCTGGCTTCGAGTGCGGTACTGCGCCATTTGCTGGTGAGAGTGGAGGACTGAAGGTCCCGGCCCTTTGAATCGCAGCTCTGGCAGACAACCCGATATCTTTACTTCATTTCTCGCGGAATGTAACATAAGTAGGCGTTGTCGAAGTAAGACGGAGGGGGACTGATGAAATGGCGAATCTGAACAAGGTAATGATCATCGGGAACGTGGGCACAGACCCGGAGATGCGGTTCACCCCCAATGGCAATCCTGTTGCCTCTTTTCGAATCGCGACCAGCCGGATATTCACCAGCCCTGAAGGGGACCGAAGACAGGAGACTGAATGGTTCACTGTGGTGACTTGGAACAAGCTGGCAGAAAGCTGCAATCAGTTCCTGGCCAAAGGCAGGCGAGCCTACGTCGAGGGCAGACTGCGTACTCGCTCTTGGGAGGGGCAGGACGGACAGAGACGGAGCCGTGTGGAGATAGTGGCAGACCGGGTCCTCTTTCTCGACCGACAGGCCACAGCACCCCTTGGCGAAGAGGCGAAGAGCCCGGACGAGGAGCTGGAGGCGGAGGACCTGCCATTCTAGTTGAGGACGGGTTGTATGGCATACGGTAGAAAAGGCAAACCAGCTCCTAGAGGAAGAAGGCCGGGTAAGAGCTCCAGGTATGTGCCGAGACGGAAGGTCTGTGTCTTCTGTGCCGACAAAACCACTGCGGACTACAAGACCCCGGACCTGCTGAGGCGGTTTGTGTCCGACCGGGGCAAGATCGAGCCGCGGCGCAGAACCGGCACCTGTGCAAAGCACCAGAGAGCCCTGGCTCTGGCGATAAAGAGGGCTCGTCACCTGGCACTACTGCCATACACGGCCGATCATATCTATCAGTATGGCACCCATGGCCCCAGAGGCTAGACCCTCATCTGCAGCCGTCTACCGCCGGTGTGACCCAGCCATCTCAAGGTGTTCCCTGACGTGTATTGGAGCGTGGCTTGAGTAGAAAACGATCCCCAGCACCAAAGCGCAAGCCGGACAGGTTCCAGAGGGAGAGGCGGCGGCGGTTCATCATCGAAGTCGTTATCGCCATCACGATCATAGCCGTTGCGGCGCTGGTGACTTTCGGCCTCTACGACAGCAAGATCAAGCCCTGGCATGAGACTGTCGTCAGGGTCAACGACACCGCCTTCGACATGAACTATTTCGTGAAGCTGTTCCGTTTGTACGGTGGCTCGGGACAGGACCTGGAGCAGGACATACAGATAGCAGAGATGGCGGCAGAGGTGATCATTAACAACGAGATCAAGAAGCAGGGGGCCGAGGCCCGGGGCATATTCGTGACCAGCCAGGAGGTGGAGGACAAGTTCTGGGAATTCATGGGCTCGGACCCTGACCGGGACGACGCGGAGTTCTTCGAGAACTACCGGGCGATTCTGAAGAAGTACCACGTCTCTGATGAGGACTTCAGGACAATGGTCATCGAGCCTATGGTCATAGAGGAGCGACTACGTGAGTACATGGCAGACGCTGTGTATCCCGAGGACGGGAAGTACGAGCACGTCAGCATCCAGGCTGCCCTTTTCGGGATGGAGGAAGACGCGGCAAGCGCCAGGACCGACTGGGAGACCTACGGGTTCGACTACATGATCAATGCCACTTCGCCCTCGCAGCAGCACCCGCCCAAGGGATCGACCGAGGAATGGCTGCCAAGAGGCATCGAGGGGGCCGAATTCGACGCGTTTGCCTTCGGCGAGGGCATGGAAAACCCCAACGTCATAAGCCAACCGGTGCACGAGACGGAGGACTATACCACGGGCGGCTACTGGTTGTACGAGGTGCTGGAGAAGAGGACAGCGGAGGCCGAGGAAGGCGAGGAGGAGGAGTTGCATATCCAGGCCATACTGGTGGACAGCAAGAGCACGGCACAGGAGGTGGCCGAGAAGTACAACGGAGAGAACTTCGCTGAGCTGGCTGCCGAATACTCTCTCGACTCGTCTACGAAGGATAAGGGTGGGGACATGGGTTGGGTCACACTGGAGAGCGCCATATCCAAGTTCGGTGCCGGCGTCGAGACGATCGAACTCAATGTGTTGAGCGAGCCCTACTACTCAACCAGCGTGTCCAAGAAGTCAGGCTACTGGATCATGAACGTGGTAGCCATCGAAGAGAGAGAGTTGACAGAATCACATCGGACCACCCTGACGAGCACGCTGTTCAATAGCTGGATCGAGGCATCGGGCGACTCGGACGAGAACGACATCGAGAACCTCCTGGACTATAACAAGATATTCTGGGCCATCGGTCATCTCGACATAGAAACAGAGACTTGATGGACGTGGAAAAGGGGAGCAACGTACGCATCGGTCTGATGGGACTCGGTGTGGTGGGGAGCGGGGTGGCCAGGGTGCTGCTGGACAAGGGCGAAAGCCTGGCCCGTGAGACGGGCATCTCCCTCTCGCTGAAGAAGGTACTCGTCCGCGATCCCTCCAAGCCCCGTTCCATCGCAGTCCCCTCTCACATGCTCACCGCCGACCCACAGGACATCCTGGCCGACCCGGAGATCGACGTGGTTGTCGAAGTGATTGGCGGTGAGAACCCGGCGCTCGAATACATAGCCGAGGCCCTGTCGCGGGGCAAATGCGTGGCAACTGCAAACAAGGAGGTAGTAGCCAAGCACGGGCTGGAGCTTCTGGACACGGCGGCGCGTCACGGTGTGGGGTTGATGTACGAGGCCAGCGTGGGCGGAGGCATTCCCCTCCTGCTGCCGCTCGGCCGCAGCCTGCCAGCCAACGAGATCTCCACCGTCTACGGCATCATCAACGGGACCACCAACTACATACTCACCAAGATGTCCGCGGAGGGGGGCAGTTTCGCCGAGGCGCTGGCGCAGGCACAGGCGCTGGGTTATGCTGAGGCCGATGCCACCAACGACATAGAAGGCATAGACGCCGCCTACAAGCTGGCCATCCTGGCCACCGCCGCCTTCCACTCCAGGGTTAGCCCCGAGGACATCTACTGCCAGGGGATCACCGCCCTGGCTGAGCAGGACTTCCGCTACGCCAGAGAACTTGACTATGAGATCAAGCTCCTGGCAATCGCCAAACAGTCCAGCGGGATCATCGAGGCCAGGGTCCACCCCGTGCTAATTCCCTCGGACTTCCTCCTGGCAAAGGTGAACGGCGTCCACAATGCTGTCCAGGTGGAGGGCGATCTGGTGGGGCAGGTGCTCTTCTATGGGGAAGGGGCGGGATCCCTCCCTACCTCAAGCGCCGTCCTGGCTGATGTCATCGCTTTGGCCGAGGATATCGTGACAAAGAGGGCAATCGGCCCGGCTGTCTCCCCAACAAACCCGGCTACTGGATTAGGTCCGGGGCGGCAACTGCCGGCGAAGTCCATAAGGCCCATTTCCGAACTGGAAACCCGGTACTACCTCAGGATGAATATCGCTGACCAGCCGGGGGTGTTGGCCCAGATAGCCAAGATACTGGGTGACCTGTCCATAAGCATCTCCTCTGTCATCCAGAAGGAAGCCGATGCAGCCACCCAGACAGCAGAGATCGTGATAATGACGCATCCTGCCCGGGAACACCATGTTCAGCAGGCCCTCGGGCGGATCGCAGAACTGGACATCGTGAAGGAAGTGTGCAATTTCATAAGGGTTGAAGGGTAGGTGATCGTCAAATGCCATCATGGATCGCTGGACTCGTAGTCACCGGAGAGCTCACTTGCGACGGTTGCGGCAAGGTCATGCGGCATCCCGACAGGTACGGCTACATATGTGAGGAGGACTCACCACCCCGCCGCCTGTGCGAGGACTGCTCGTTCAAGGAAGGGTATCTCCGGGAGAAGTACGATGACAAGGGGCACGCCTCGAGGACTTTCCTATAGATAGACTGGGAGAAATGGGACTCGGCGTCATCGAGCAATATGCCTCCTTCCTCCCCCTTAGCCCAGCCACGCCCAGGATACACCTCGGCGAGGGGAACACCCCTTTGGTCCGGTCCGCCAGACTGGAGCAGGAGATCGGGTGTGCTGAGCTCCACTTCAAGTTGGAGGGATGCAACCCCACGGGGTCCTTCAAAGACCGCGGCATGGTGGTGGCTGTGGCCAAGGCCGTCGAAGCCGGGAGTTCCGCCATCATATGCGCTTCCACGGGCAACACCAGTGCCTCGGCCGCAGCCTACGGCGCCCTGTGCGGGATCAGGACGATAATCCTGGTGCCGAAGGGAAATATAGCCCTGGGGAAGCTGGCCCAGGCCGTTGTCTATGGTGGAGAGATAATTGCTATCGATGGCAACTTCGACCAGGCCCTGGACCTGGTACGGGCTCTGGTGGACAGGCACCCCGTCACCCTTGTAAACTCCGTCAACCCCTATCGCATTGAAGGCCAGAAGACCGCTGCCTTCGAGATCGTGGACACTCTGGGTGACGCGCCTGACTACCACTTCATGCCGGTTGGCAATGCCGGCAATATTACCGCCTACTGGAAGGGCTTCGTCGAGTACTTCCAGGCAGGCAGGGCAACACAGACGCCCAGGATGATGGGCTTCCAGGCCGAAGGGGCAGCCCCCATCGTCAGGGGTCACCGTGTCGACAAGCCCGAGACAATTGCCACGGCGATACGGATCGGTAACCCGGCTAGCTGGAAAGGTGCCGAGACGGCGCGCGACGAGTCGGGCGGCGTCATCGACATGGTGACAGATGCCGAGATCCTGGAAGCCTACCAGAGCATGGCCTCCAGTGCGGGCATCTTCGGAGAGCCGGCCTCAGCCGCATCCTTCGCCGGACTGGTCAAGTGGTCCCGTGATAACGACCTGTCGGGCAAGCGAGTCGTATGCGTCGTCACCGGGACCGGGCTGAAGGACCCCGATACCGCGATGAAAGGCGGTGTGTCTGTAACCGAGCTTCCTGCGGACCTGGCCCGAGTGGAAGAGGTGCTCGGTTTTGCCTGAGAGCCGAAGCGATGTCTTCTCCCTCAGCCAAGTTCATAATCAACCCCGCCTCGGGCAGGGGGGCCATCCGACGGAAATGGCCTCGGGTGATGGAGACGCTTGAAGACACGGGTCTCCGATTCGACTTCGAGTTCACCCGTGGGCCTCAACACGGGACGGAGCTCGCCAGGGACGCAGCCCGGCACGGCTGTGAGTTGGTGGTGGCCGTCGGTGGTGACGGGACCGTCAACGAGGTGGTGAACGGCCTGTTGGACCGCGAGGGCAGGGCTGGGGCTGATCTGGGCATACTGCGCGCAGGCACAGCCAATGACTTCGCCTCTTCACTTGGACTCCCGCGTGACATGGGCCTGGCGTGCCAGTGCCTGGCCGGCACTCAGCGCGTGGAGGTCGACATCGGGGCCATCGAGTGCTCGCTCCGTGGGAGGACTGTTCGTCGGTTCTTCGTCAACGTGGCTGGTGCCGGGTTCGACGCTGCTCTCCTCCAGGCGGCCCGGTCGAGGCTGAAGCCGTTCGGGGCCAGGCTTCCCTACGTCGGTGCCCTCGCCAAGACTATCATCAGCTTCCATAGTAGAGAGTTCAACCTGGATAGTGAAGGGGTGACGCAGACATGTAGGGCTCTGGCAATCATGGTGACCAACGGCCGCTTTGCTGGGACAATGCCTTTTCACCCGGAAGCCGACCTGTCCGACGGGCAGTTCGAAGTCATGCCACTGACACTGGGTCGAATGCTACGAGCCGTTCCGCCGGCCATGTTCAAGCTGCGCACGAGCCACCCGTGTGCCGAGTGCACAACATCGTCCTGCTTGACACTGCATTCGACCCAGAGGGTACCGGTTGAGGTGGACGGAGAGGTGTTGGGAGAACTGCCGGCACGCTTCTACGTGTTGCCCAGGGCGCTCAAGGTGGCAGCCCAGCACGAACAGGTATCTGTCTGATTACACGACAGCCCATCACATCCGCTGCAAAGGGGGACACATGGCAGTTGACAGCGCCAAGATCGAACAGGCGGTGACCTCTATCATCGAGGCCATTGGGGAAGACCCTAACCGCGAAGGGCTGCATGGCACACCTCAACGCATTGCGGAGATGTATGCCGATCTGTTCAGCGGCGTGGCCCAGGACCCCAAGGAAGTACTCCGGGTGGGCTTCGAAGAAGGCCACCGGGAGATGGTTATCCTGAAGGACATCCCTTTCTACTCGATGTGCGAGCACCACCTCCTCCCCTTCTACGGGGTGGCGCACGTGGGCTACATACCCAACAAGCAGGGACGCGTTGTAGGAGCCAGCAAGATAGCCAGGGTGGTCGAGGTGGTGGCCCATCGTCCCCAACTGCAGGAGCGGATGACTACCCAGATCGCCGAGGCAATCCTCCAGGCACTCGAACCCGAGGGGGTCGCCGTCGTTCTTCAGGCAGAGCACTTGTGCATGACCATGCGCGGCATCGAGAAACCGGGGAGCTACATGGTCACTTCGGCGAACAGGGGACTTTTCCGCCAGAAGGCTGCCACCAGGGCTGAGTTCCTGTCACTGGTGCAGGGGAGGTAGATAGCCCCTTCCGGTTGCCGTCGCCGAATACAAACACGCAGGAGTGCCGCATCGGGGCATCCGATGCCATGGCACTCTTCTCCCGCCCGTAGCGTAGTCGGGCCTGCTGTAACTCACTTCCCGGCGGGGTCACGCACCGAGAAGAGGCATGGCCGCCGATATCCAACCGCCGTCCACGGCGATGGCCTGCGCCGTTACGTAGGAGGAATCGTCGGATGCCAGAAAGAGTGCAACGTGAGCGATCTCCTCAGGCTGGCCCACCCTACCCTGCAGAAAGGCCTGGGTCCGGAGGGCCTGGATGTACGGGGCCGACATGGGGGTCTGAATTGTCCCGGGACAGATGCAATTGGCACGGATGTTCTGTGCGGCGTAGTCGAGGGCAGTGGTCTTGGTCAGGTGAATAATGCCGGCCTTGGAGACGCTGTAGGGGGCCATGTTGGGGACGGTGCCAATGCCCTGGCACGAGGAGGTGTTGATGATGGCCCCTCCGCCCTGGCGGAGCATGACCGGTATGGCGTACTTTGATCCCAGGAACGCCCCTTTCAGATTCACGTTCATCACGCTGTCCCACCCGTCTTCGGGTATGTCCGCAAGGGGGCCCATAGGTCCCTGTATGCCGGCGTTGTTAAACAGGATGTCCAGTCGGCCATAGGTATCGACAGCCGCGTCGATCATCTTCTGCACGTCGCTGGACTTGGAGACGTCGGCAGAAACGAAGACGGCGTCGCCCCCGGCATCCTTGATCATCTTCACTGTCTCTCGCCCCTGTCCTTCGGCGCAGTCGACAACGACGACCTCAGCCCCTTCCTTGGCGAACAGAGTCGCAGTGGCCCGGCCGATCCCGGAACCCGCCCCGGTTATCAGGGCCACCTTGCCATCAAGCTTGCCCATGCTATGACACCTCCTCAAATTCCGGATTGCAGGTAGCTACTTGCCATGTGCAGACGAATATGCGCGCCCGCCGTATCACCAGACCTCTCGTCTGAGTACCCGCTACCAGCCATTTGCGCCTGCCTCATGCCGAAGTGCGGCTTGGGGTGCGGAACCGTACAGCGAACGGCGTCCACGTGCCGCTGGCCGCCCCCGGGGCTACTCAGACCGGCCCGAGGCTGCCCAGGGGTCCTTGATCCCCTCGCCCTCCTTCTCGACGAAGGCGCGGTTCGGCAGCTCCAGGTCCTTGATGTCCACCCGACCCGCGTCGCTGGGCAGCATCACGAACTCCTCCCTGTTACAGAAGATGCTGGCATACCTGATCCTGGGATACCGTTCCAGGACAGCCTCCACGGCCTGACGCAAGCGTACTCGGGTCGTCGAGTCGGCGAGGTAGTCTCCCCACCCCACGTGCCGTCGCGCGTGAACTGCCAGGATGATGGTGCTGACACTCTCGGCGTGAGCAGCAGCACCTTCCAGGGCTTCAACTATGTAATCACCGAAGGGCTTGGGCTTGCCCCCGGAAACGGAGCAGATGGCAATCTTGGTAGCCTTGCTGCCGCCTTTGGGATTGCAGCCGCCGATCTGGACCAGGTGATTGCCCGTGTCCCTGGCCAGGAGGCCCTTGACATCCGTGGAGGTGAGCCCGTCCAGGGGGGTGTTCAGCCTGAACAGCTCGACCTGGAACACGGGGTCCCTGATGTCCTTCAGCACCCCGTCCGTCCCGCCCTGTACGGCCGTCGTCAACAAGGCAAGCAGATCGTCCACGTCCGCCGCGGCCGGGGCTCTCCTGAGGTTGACAGCGAGCTTGTAGTTGTAGGGACAGTCTTGAACAAGCCGGTAGAAGCAGCCGAACAGGTACTGAAAGAGGTCAAGGGACATGGCCGGCGGCGAGAGAGCCCTGACAGTCCTACAGTAGACGTCGGTCTCGTCATAGCCCCGGCGAAGGACTACCTGCGGCCCGCCCTTGATAGCTGCAGGGTCGAAGAAGAGGAAGTGCGCATCGCGGTCCTGGTACCTGCGTCGGCAGTCCTTGGCAATCAGCAACTCGAAGAGGAAGTTCTCGAACTCCTCGGTGTTGGACATCTTGAACTTGAAGTGGTTCTCCAGGAGGTGCTTGGGCATGAGCGACCAGTAGTTCTCGAAGGAGTATATATCGCCCGCCAGTACCTTGAGAAACCCGACGGGGTCCCCGTACCAGTGGCCGAAGGGGGTATGCCGCTTCTGGACGTATTCGGGATTGTGGTAGTGGAACAGCAGAGGGATGATGGGAGAAGTGGTCGGAGGTCGATGCGACCAGAGGTCAACCGGGCTTCGCTGCTGACGGAAGTCCCGGTACTGGTCCAACTGCGACGCAACCCACTTCCTGCCCAGGAGGCCTTCCAGCTTGTCTATGTCCGAATCACTCATGCTGTTCCCCCCTCGACATCGACTCGGCTGATCAGACGACACAGGTATTATACTACAGCGAGCCGGCACATGGGGCGCTCCCAGCCTCGGGCATGGTTGACACCCGGCACCAGTGAGTGCAATATGGGACTCAGACCTGGAGAAGGAGGCCAGATGCGACTTTGCATGGTCCAGATAACAGACTTCCCGCCTCAGTACGCCGAGGCCGTCGCCGGCATGTACAAGCCCAGTCTGGAGAAGGTGCTGAGGCCCGACACCGAGGTCTCGGTCAAGCCGGCCCGGGGTGGACTCAAAGGCGAGAACCCCCTGGACTTCGACAACCCCTATTTCGTTTTCCTGAGCAAACGGCCCATCATCGAGGCGCTCATCGAGGCCGAGATGGAGGGTTTCGATGCCGCATGGGTTGGCTGCTTCGGAGAACCTGGAATCAGGGAGGCCAGGCCGGTAGTGGACATGCCCATCGTTGGGCCGTGCGAAGCGACGCTGCACCTCGCCTGCCAGTTGGGCCGGAAGCTCGCCATAATAACCGCCAACATGCCGGGCCAGGTAGCCCAGATCCAGGAGCAGGTGAAGTCCCTTGGTCTGCAGGACCGGCTTATTGCCAATGGGGTGAGAATGGACAGGGAGCCCTTCGCTACTGCGTGGCAGAAGGCGCTGGAGAGTCCCCAGTCGGCCGCTGACAGTGTTGCCGAGGTGGCCAGGGAGTGTGTGGCCGATGGCGCTGACGTCATCGTTGTTGGTTGCTGCGGCCTGGGCCCCGTGTGCAGCACGGCAGGTTTCAACAGGTTGACAATCGATGGCCAGGACGTCCCGGTACTGGACCCCATTATGGTGGTAGCCAAGACGGCGGAGATGATGGTAGACATTCGCAAGGGGACGGGACTCCCGATCCCCAGCCGTACCCGGAACCAGGTTCTTCCTGACCAGGGCGATTGGAGCAGGGTAAGGTCAACCTTCGGACTGCCGACGAAGCCATAGGCGGGCGGTGCAGCTATCCGACAGCGTCTGGCCGCGACACATCTTGAGCGGCCGAGCTACCCCCGTGGGGAAAGTGGGGAGGCCCATTGATCCCCATGCCCACTTGAGGTATCATTCTGAACGAAAGTGCTAGCCCCCGAAAACCACATGTGCTGTACCCGCTTGGCCGAGTTCGTGCGCGCCTCAGGTTCCTCACCCCAACCCCTCACAAGACACAGGCGTCGTCCTGCAAGCCAGCGTGATGCCTCGTGCACGATAGCATTTGGATCTGACACAGGAAGAGAGGGCCTTTGCCATGGTAGATGAGCGCATCGCTATGAATCCGAATCAGGTAGTCCAGTACCTTGGGAAACCGCCGGAGGAGTTCACCAAGGCGGACCTGATGCGCTTCATAGAGGCCAAGAGCATCCGGGCTGTCAACTTCCGCTTTGTCGGAGGGGACGGCAGGCTAAAGACGCTCAACTTTGTCATAACCAGCAAAGACCAACTCGACCGATTGCTTTCAGGCGGCGAAAGGGTGGATGGCTCCAGCCTGTTCACCTACATCGACGCGGCGTCCAGCGACCTGTACGGCGTACCGCGCTACAGGACCGCCTATATAAACCCCTTCGCCTCCATACCCACGCTTGATATCCTCTGCTCCTACTACACCAAAGATGGCACCAGACTGGAGAGTTCGCCTGAGAATGTGCTCAAGAGGGCCCACGACGTGCTGAAACAGACCACCAGCTTCAGCCTCGAGGCCATGGGGGAGCTGGAGTACTACGTTCTGTTTGGCAGACAGCACCTCTATCCCACCAGGGCGCAGAAGGGATACCAGGAGTCGTCGCCCTTCTGCAAGTGGGAGGTCCTGAGATACGAGGCGATGCAGGCGATTGCCCAGGCCGGCGGCAAGATCAAGTACGGGCACTCCGAGGTAGGTTACATCCCCGGCGATGAGAAGGACATGGAGCAGAACGAGATCGAGTTCATCCCGGTGCCTTTGGAGGATGCCGCGGACCAGATCGTGATCGCCAAGTGGGCGCTGCGGATGATCGGGTACAGGTACGGGGTTGAGGTCAGCTTTGCCCCGAAGATTGCCGTAGGCCACGCGGGCAACGGCCTGCACATCCACACCAGGCTGATGAAGAACGGCAAGAACGCGATGATCGAGGGAGGGAAGCTAGGCGATACCGCCAGGAGGGTTATTGCAGGCTATCTGGCCCTGGCCCCATCACTCACTGCCTTCGGCAACACCATTCCCCTGTCCTTCTTGAGACTGGTCCCGCATCAGGAAGCGCCCACCAACATATGTTGGGGAGACCGGAACCGGTCCGTGCTGGTGCGCGTGCCCCTGGGTTGGCTCAACGTGGGCGATATGGCCAGGGATGCCAACCCCCAGGAAAGCCAGGAAGGCGATAAGGTTGCCAGCTTCGGCGAGAGCCAGACGGTGGAGTTCAGGGCTGCCGACGGGTCAGCCAACATATACTTCATGCTGGCCGGGCTGGCTGTAGCGGCGCGACACGGTCTTGGGATGCAGGACGCACTGGAGGTAGCTGACAGGCTCTACGTGGACGTCAACATCTTCGCTGCCCAGCACAAGAAGTACCAGGACAAGCTGCCCCAGATGCCCACCTCATGTTGGGAGTCGGCCGAGCGCCTTCTTGGTGACCGCGCCATCTATGAGGAGGATGGGGTCTTCCCACCAGGGCTTGTCGATGGCCTGGTGAAGGTCCTCAAGGGCTATGACGACAGGGACCTGAGCGAGAGGTACTATGGCAAGGGCGACGAGATCAAGAAGCTGGTGGACGAGTACTTCAACTGCTAGCCACCGGTGGCGGCCGTTTCACGCTCCCCTGGTCTCTGCGCGGCGAGAATGGCTCGATCGGAGGGTCGCCGCAAGCCCCCCGTGGCCGGGAAAAGCGATACGGCCCCCGAAGTAGGGATAGTGCTTCAGCACTGTGCGTGAAGTTGGCAGTATCAGGTATCCTGCCGGAGGAGGTTGCAGGTCTCTCACGAGAGATGTACGGGGCCGGGCACTATCGGCTGTACGGGGGTGACGCTTCTCCCCCAGTATGCTCGTTCGGGGCAGTCCAATGGTCCGATTCCTTCACTTCGCTGACCTCCATATCGGAGTAGAGAACTACTCCCGCATTGACCCTGAGACCGGACACTCCACGTGCCTCCTCGATTTCATGGCGGCCCTGGACCAGGTCGTCGATTGCGCCCTGGAAGCTGACGTGGACCTGGCCGTCTTCTGCGGCGATGCTTACAAGAACCGCGACCCGTCCCAGACTCACCAGCGGGAGTTCGCCGGCAGGATAGCCAGGCTGGCGGCCAACGGCATACCTGTCTTCCTACTGGTGGGCAATCACGACGTGCCCAACGCCATAGGCCGGGCCACGGCCCTGGACATTTTCGACACCCTCTCCATCCACAACCTCATCGTGGGCAACCGCCCGGGCCTGTATCCTGTGCCCACACGGAGGGGGCTGGTGCAGATAGTAGCCCTGCCCTGGCTGAGGCGAGGCGCTCTCCTCGGCCGTGATAACGTGCGGCACTCCAGCTTCGAGGAGCTGAACCAGAGGCTGGCGGAGGAGATGGCCCGCACCATAGAAGAGAACGTCCGCCAAATCGATACTTCCCAACCTGCCATTCTGGCCGCCCACCTCTCCCTGGCCAACGCAGCGCTGGGGTCAGAAAGGACCATGGTCCTGGGCCAGGACCCGCTGCTGCCCGTCGAGGCGACCGCCAATCCCGCCTTCGACTACGTGGCCCTGGGACACATCCACAGGCACCAGGTGCTGGCCGAGAACCCGCCGGTGGTCTATTCGGGCAGCGTGCAGGCCATCGACTTCAGTGACGAGGGCGACACCAAGGGGTTCTACTTGGTGGAGATAGACCCATCAGGCAGCAGGGGCAGCAGGGTAAGCTACGAGTTCCGTTCCACCACGGCACGCCGCTTCCTCACCATCAGGAGCACTGTGCCGGCTACCGATACCGACCCCACGGCGACAGTGCTGGCCGGTATCGCCAAACAGGATGCTCGGACGCGGGGTGCCATCGTCAGGGTACACATAAGCATTCCCGACCATCTCGACGGGCTCCTTCAGGAACAGGATATCCATGCAGCCATCGAACAGGCGCATTGCGTCACCATCTCCAAGGACATCCAGCGGCAGCGTCGCACGAGGTTGACCCCCTGGTCGGCCGAGGAGATGCACCCGGCCGAGGCGCTCAGGGCATACCTGCAGTTGAAAGAGACGTCGCCCGAACACACCCGGACTCTGCTGGAGTACGGCGAGGACCTGATACGGGAGACCCTTGATGACGGCTAGCGTGTTGTCTCAGGAATAGCTTGGCAGCAACTTGCCTTTTCCAGGACGGCATCTGCTGAAATCACTCCGCAGTGTCCCCTGCGGCTGGCGGGACCGGGCCTGTCCTCCCTCCCCTGGCGGGAGGGAGTTAGAGGGAGGGGGACACCCGCCAACTCCTCTCCGAATTCCTCGGTCAAGGCCGTGGCCTGGCCACCCCCGTCCTCCAACGCCGCTACAGGCAGAGCCAGTCTGGCGTCTGCGCCCACTGCCTGGCGCTAGCTGGGAAGCAGGGCCCCAACGAAGTCCCTCTGTCCCCGGACGAAGTCCTCGGCGCTTACCGCCCGCTTCCCTTCCAGTTGTACTCGCACTAGTCCCAGCACGCCGTGACCGGCGTTCACACCCACCGGGGCGTCCGCCGCGTTGGTCCTGACCACCATGCCCGGCTGGCCCTCGCCGTCGAGGGGCACTGCTTCCAGAAGTCTCACCGTCCTGCCCTTCCAGGTCGTGTAGCATCCCGGCCAGGGCTGATATGCCCTGACCCTGCGCCACAGGTCCTCGGCAGGCAGATGCCAGTCCACCCGGCCGCTTTCCTTGTCTATCTGCGGAGTGTAGGTCGCCTGCTCCTCGTCCTGCGGCTGTGGCGTCAGTTCTCCGGAGGGCCACCGGGGCAGGGTCTCCATCACCAGCAACTGAGCCCCTTCTCCAGCCAGCTTGTCCGTAAGCGAGCCGGTGGTGTCCTGTGGCAGAACGGGCACCTGGCGCTGGGACAGAAGCGGGCCGGTATCCAACCCTGCATCCAGCAGCATGATGGTCACGCCGGTGACCTCGTCGCCTGCCAGTATGGCGCCGGCCACCGGCGAGGCACCCCGGTGCCTGGGCAGAAGGGAGGGATGCACGTTGAGACAGCCGAAGCGGGGGATATCGAGCACCTGCTGGGGCAGCAACTGGCCGTAGGCCGCGACCACGATCACGTCCGGTTTCAACCCGGCCAGGGCCTCCATTTCTTGGGGAGGTTTCAGCGAGGAGGGCTGGCGTATCAGCAGCCCGTATCCGAGGGCCGCTTCCTTCACCGGCGGCTGCACCAGGCCCCGACCCCTCCCTGCCGGCCTGTCCGGCTGTGTGTAGACGGCGCAGACCTCGTAGCTGGCCTCTACCAGCGCGGCTAGGCTGGGCATGGCAAACAGCGGCGTCCCCATGAACACAACTCGCATGGCAACTCAGATTCTAGCACGTGTCAAATGGAGCGACCAGGAACCGGGCCCTTGGCGACGCGACGGCACATCTGCCAGGCGAAGTCAGTCGGGGTGTAGAAAAGGGCGCTTGTATCCCCACCCGCTGGCGGCGCTGACATGGATTTCAGATGCCGGGTGGGCTGTCCCCCACTTGAGCAAACTCAAGAGACAGTGCGTTGTTGGTAACTGTCTCGCTTCTACCGAGTCGTGGTGACACAATCCACGCGCATTGCATGCCGCGCCAGGGTGCCACTTGAGGTTGAAGGTCGGGCCTGTCCTCCCTCCCCTGGTGGCAGGGAAGTTAGAGGGAGGGGGGTCACCCTCACCCTCTCCCTAACCCTCTCCCGTCGAGGGAGAGGGGATTTGCTGTCCCTGCCGCAGGCGCGAGCCGGGCACGCCGTGGTTGTCCCATAGGCTATTCTCATCTTCAGCGGTGCGGCCAGCAAGCAGCGTCAGAGATTCGAGCGATAGCAGGGCTCAACCGCACTTGAGCTGCCACAGGTCCTCTCCAAGGGCCCGGATGTAGTCGCCGTTCTCCAGCCTCCGCTGCCAGTCTCCAGGGATGGCCTCGATCCCCAGATAGGCCCCGGAAATGGCACCAGCCATGGCAGCGATGGTGTCGGTGTCACCGCCCAGGCTGATGGCGTAGACGATCGCCTCCTCAAAGGAGCCGGGGTGGGACAGGAAGCAGAATATGGCTGCCGGGACCGAGTTGAAGGCCTCGATCCCGTGCCCCAGTTCCTCAATCACGCGGCGCTTCTCCGCCCCCTCCAGCAGCCGGCCGATGCTGTCTACCCTCTCTCTGAACACCTCGTGCTGGACGAAGCGGCGCAGCCGCGCAACAAACACCCCTGCATCCAGAGGTGTCGACCTGTCGGCAGCGGTCGCCACTGCGACGCTGTACGCCTGAAGGGCTGCACCCTCTTTCCCTAGGTCGTGGGCATGAGTGATCTGGCTTGAGACATGGGCTACCTCACGCAGCCTGTCGATGTCGTCGTGATACATGAGGCCCACCGGTGCCACCCTCATGGCAGAGCCGTTGCCGAAGGCTCTTTCACTGTTGTGGGTTGGTGCCCTGCAATTCCCATTGCGTATGTATAGCGTTTTCAGGCACAACCAACACGGAGCGATGAAAGAGCCTTGCCGAAAGAGCCCCCGCCGTAGAGCCAGGTCGCGGCCGTGTCCCAGGGCTCGCCTGACCTTATCAGACGAAACACCCTTGGCGGCCCGGGGCCATAGCCGCGCCAGGGTTCAAGCGTGTAGTTCTCTATGAAACGGCGGGCCATGTCCCGGCCATCGAAGCCCTTCGTGGCCACCAGCGACTCGGCCACGCCAATCATCATGTGGGTATCGTCCGTATAGACCAGGGGAGCTTCTCTCGCGGCCAGCTCACGCACCAGCGACTGGTCCACGCTCCTGCGTCCCTCCAACCCGGCGCCCAGTGCGTCGCCGACGCCGGTGCCGATCAGCGAACCCAGGAACTTGGACCTGAGGATTTCACTTTCCATGCGTTATCTCCGCCCCGGGTGATGACGCTGCTCCAGGCGCTGTCCTCCTGGATGGAGAAGCCCCGCTCCCTCTCTCTGGCTCCGAGGCTCGTACGGCTAGCCCCCGCCGTCGACGACAGACTCCATCCCGTACAGCCTAACGGCATTGGCTGTTGTGGCCGCGGCGACGACTTCCGGAGGCTCGGCCTTCAACTCGGCCAGGGCCTGGAGAGACCTCACAACATCGGCGGGCTCGGACTGGTGGCCCCGATAGAACACAGGGGCGTCTGTCTCCAGCAGCAACTGCTCCAGCGGGGCCTCCTTGACCGCCCTGCGATGCTCGGCGTGGTACTCAGCAGCCAGAGTGGCCGAGACGAAGTACCCCCGGTCAAGAATCTCCCTGAGAACGTTCGTAGGCCCGGTGTACCAGTGGAACACAGCCTGACCTATCCCTGCGGCCCTGGTCAGGGTGAAACAGTCCCGCCAGGCGTAGCGTGAGTGGATGATCACCGGCTTGTTGTACCGCCCGGCCAAACGCAGAACGGTTGCGAAGACGTCCTTCTGCACCTCTTTGCCGGCACGGGCCACAACCCTCTTGTGATAGTCGAGCCCGACCTCGCCGATCCCCACCGTCTCACCCAGGTGGTCTTCGATGAAGCGCAGGTCCCTGTCCAGCAAGGGGAGGGACTCATCGAGTGTGCCGGGATGGAGGCCGAGGGCAGCGTACACGAAGCCGCCGTAGTGTCCCGCGATCTCAAGCACCCGCTGGTTGGACTCGTAGTCCGAGCCGACAGCCACGATAGCCACGACCCCGTTCTGCCTGGCCATGTCTATGGCCGAGTCAAGATCGGCCAGCTCTTCCAGGTGGGCATGAGAATCGATCAGGGGGTACATAGCTCCCGTTGCCCTCGCCAAAAGTGTAGACGAGGGACGCCGGTCAAATCAATGGGGTTGCCAGAGCATCGCCCTGGGCGACGGCAAGCTGTCTTCGGAGGCCCAAGCTGGCGAGGCTGGCAGGGACGGCTGACGCTGGGCAGCAGGCCCCTGCCTACACCACCCTCTCTTCCCTGAACAGGCGTATCTCGTCCTCGCTGTAGCCCGCCAGCTCTCGCAGTATCTCGTCCGTGTGCTCCCCCTGTTCCGGCGCGGCTCCACGGGTATCTGCGGGAGTCTCACTGAAGTGGGCAGGGTAGCCGGGAATTAGGCATGGCCCGAACACGGGATGGTCAAACTCAACCAGGTAGTCGTTCGCCAATACCTGCTCGTCCTCCTTGAGGTCCATGGGCGTATTCACCTTGGTGCCGAAGACCCCGTGCTCCACCAGCGAGTTGTGCCACTCCGCCTGGGTCCTGGTGGCGAATACCCCGTCCAGCAATGCGATCAGGTCCACGCAGTTATCCACCATCTTCTCCCTGGTTGCGAACCGGGGGTCCTGCGCCATTTCGGGGCGGCCGATCGCGTCGCAAAATGCCTCCAGCGAGCCGGGCTGGTAGCCGACTACCAGGCACACCCACCTTCCGTCCTTACACTGGTAGTAGTTGCGAAGCGGGTCGGTGAAGCCTCGCTGGTGACGCGGTACTGCCTGGCCCTTGAGCAGGCCGTTCATGACGTTGAAATACTGCAGGAACATGGCCGAGCCCAGGATCGAGACGTCCACCTCCTGGCCCTGTCCCGTCCGCTCCCGGGCCAGCAGCGCTGTCAGTATGGCGTGGCTGACCATGATGGCCGTGGCCTGGTCCACCACTCCGAAATGAAGCACCAGCGGCGGCATGTCCGGCTCGCCCATGCAGTACATCATCCCTGACCTCGCCTGGCCGTGGAAGTCGAAGGCTCCCTGCTGGCTCTCCGGCCCCCGTGGCCCGTAGCCGGACACTGCGGCATATACCAGCCTCGGGTTGATCTGTCGCAGCAGGGGGTAGGTCATTCCCATTGCCTCCACCGACTTCCGGCGTATGTTGGTCATGAACACGTCGGAGATGGCTACCAGCCGGTGGACGATCTCCCTGCCCTTATCGGTCTTCATGTTTATGGTGATGTTCTTCTTGTGGCGGTTGGCCCCCTCATAGAACAGGCTCCTGCCACCCAGCGTGACATCCGCCGTGCCGAAGTGGGTTATCATTCTTATGGGGTCGCCCATGCCGGGCTGCTCTATCTTGACCACATCCGCTCCCAGATCGGCCAGTATTGCGTTGGCCCCGGGCCCGGCATGGAATATGCCCCATTCGAGTATCCTTATCCCGTCCAATGGCTTGGCCACGTTATCCTCCAGTCTGGTGCCGGGTCGCAGCAGTAAGCTTCACCTGCCGCCCAGATGCGATTGGTCTCCGTAGGCCCGAACACCAAGACACCCGGCCTCGTGTTCGCGAGAAACCCCGACACTGGTCGCCGGCCCGTGTACCAACGATGGGAATGGCCCCTGGGACAACCGCCCATTCTGTGGCTCGCGCCCGCGGTCGCAGCGGTCTCCTTGCGCCCGCGCCCAACGTGCATACATCTGCCTGTGGCCTTCTGCACCAGGCATGACCTTACGGCCCGGCATCCTCGGACGGCTTCCTGCCATCCCGGCGGTCGCCTGCCTCGCAACGATAACGCGGAGCGAACGCTCGGGGCTTCCGCGGTCAGGGCCTACTCCGCCTGCTGCAGCTTCTCTATCACGGCCTCGGCAACACGGGCGGTCCCCACGGGAGGGTGCTCGGCAGGCCTCAAGTCGTACGTGACGTCTTTGCCCTCGGCGATGACGGCGGCGATAGCGGCCTCCAGCCGGTCGGCGGCCTCCATCTCATCCAGGTACCTCAGCATCATCACTCCCGAGAGCATCATTGACATGGGGTTCACCTTGTCCTGGCCGGCATACTTGGGAGCGCTCCCGTGGGTAGGCTCGAAGACGGCTATGTCGTCGCCGATGTTGGCACCGGGCGCCACCCCCAGCCCGCCGACCAGGCCGGCGCACAGCTCCGAGATGAGGTCCCCATACAGGTTGGGCAGCACCAGCATGTCGAACTGCCCTGGATCGCGGACCAGACGCATGCACACCGTGTCAACGATCACGTCATCGAATTGGATATCGGGGTAGCCTCTGGCCACCTTCTCTGCTATGTCCAGGAAGAAGGCGTCGGATGCCCTGATAATGTTGGCCTTGTGTACTATGGTGACCCTCTTCCTGCCGTGAGACCGGGCATATTCGAAGGCGAACTTGGTGATCCTGCGTATTCCGCGCTCGGAGGCCACCTTGAGACTGAACCCCGTGTCCTCAGAGACCCTGTCACCGTGGGGGGTGTGGTCCCTGATCAACTGGACCAGCCTGGCTGCTGCGGGTGTTCTCCTCTCAAACTCAATGCCCGCATAGAGATCCTCGGTGTTCTCTCTGACAATCACTATGTCCACGTTGTTGAAGGTGGTAGGAGCACCCGGGTAGTGCTTGGCCGGACGCAGGCAGGAGTAGAGGTCCAGGGTCTGCCGCAGACCGACGTTCACACTCCTGAAACCATGACCCACAGGGGTTGTTATGGGTCCCTTCAGGGCGATCCTGTTTCTCTTGATCGACTCGAGCACATACTCGGGGAGGGGCGTGCCGAACATGTCCAGGGCTCGCTCGCCGGCAACGGCCAGGTCCCAGAAGAACTTGACCCCCGTGGCCTCAAGGACCGCCTTGGTAGCCTTGGTGATCTCCGGGCCGATGCCGTCTCCCGGGATGAGAGTGATCTTGTACAGTTCAGCCTGCTTGGCATCTTCTTCAGTAGTCATCGTGCACCTCCCGTGGGAGAACCGGCTTGGACTGCCGCTCCACTGCCACACAGGAACAGCCACTGTGAAGAAGCTGTTGCCTCACAGCTTGAAGTCCCCGTGTTTCTGGATGTACGGTACCAGGCCCCCTTCATCGAGAATATCGAGCATCACTTCGGGAATGCGCCCGAAGGTAAGATGGTTTCCGTTGGTGACATCTTTGATCCTGCTGGCAGTCAGGTCTATCTCCAGCTCATTGCCATCGTCGACCTGGGTGGTGTCGCAGATGAGGACAGGCAGTCCCAGGTTGATGGCATTGCGGAAGAATATTCGTGCCGTGGACTCAGCCAGTATGGCCTTTATGCCTGCCATCTTGATTACCAGGGGAGCATGTTCCCGGCTTGAGCCCAGCCCGAAGTTCTTGCCCGCTACAAGAAGATCGCCTTCGCGCACCTTGGAGACGAAGTCGGGGGCTATGTCCTCCAGGCAGTGCTTGGCCAGCTCGGGGAGATTGCTCCTGAGGTGGAACCACTTGCCGGGGATGATATGGTCGGTGGATATGTTGTCCCCGACCTTGAAGGCCCTGCCCCTCAGAATCATAGGAACTCCCTCGGGTCGGTGATCTCGCCAGCGATGGCCGAGGCGGCGGCGGTAGCCGGGCTTGCCAGGTAGATGCAGGAATTGGGATTGCCCATCCGGCCGTGGAAGTTGCGGTTGGCCGTGGAGATGCAGTTTTCCCCATCGCCGAGCACCCCCTGATGTATGCCGACACAGGCCGCACAGCCGGGGGGATCGATCACGGCCCCCGCTTCGATGAGCGTCTGGATATGGCCAGCGTCGATGGCGGCCTTGAGGACACTGGTTGAAGCGGGGGCTACTATCAACCTTGTGCCGGGATGGCGTCTTCGTCCCTTGAGGATAGTGGCCGCCACACGCAAGTCGTCCAGCCGCCCGTTGGTGCAGGTTCCGATGAAGGACTGCTGCACTATAGTCCCCTTCAGGTGTTGTGCGAGGGCCGTGTTGTCCACGGTGTGGGGCATTGAGACCGTTGGCTCCAGCGAGGCGGCATCGATCTCGATGGTGCGCTCGTATATAGCGTCGGCGTCAGCCCGTAGAGGAAGGTACCTGTCTTCCCTGCCATGTTCTGCGAGGTAGTTGCGAGTCGTTTCATCTGAAGCGAAAAGGCCCGCTTTCCCCCCGGCCTCGATAGCCATGTTGGCGATGGTCAGCCTTTCGGCGATGGTCATGTTGTCCACCGTTCCGCCCACGAACTCCAGCGCCTTGTAGGTGGCCCCATCGGCGCCGATCAGTCCGATGAGGTGAAGTATCAGGTCCTTGGCAAAGATGCCCCTGGCGAATTGGCCCTCGACTGCGATGCGGAAGCTCTCCGGCACCCTGAGCCATGTCTTCCCCAGGGCCATGGCCATGGCGATATCCGTGGAGCCCATGCCGGTGGCGAAGGCTCCCAACCCCCCGGCGGTGGTGGTATGCGAGTCCGCACCCAGGATGACCTCGCCGGGGCTGGCCAACTCTTCTGCCACCAACTGGTGGCAAACACCCTCACCCACGTCGAAGAGACGGGCGCCAGTGCTCCGGGCGAAGGCCCGCAGCAGCATGTGGTCATTGGAGAGCTCGCGGGCGGGGCTGGGAGCGGCATGGTCCAGGAAAAGGGCGGTCCTCGATGGGCTGGCTACTTCATTGAACCCGCTGGCCTCCAACTGCCTCACCGCCAGCGGGCCTGTGCCATCCTGTACGAAGACGAGGTCCACCTGGGCCACGACTATGTCTCCGGCCGTGGCATCGGCCCCTGACTTCCGGCCCAGGATTATCTCTGCGAGCGTTTTTCCCACGAAATGTGCTTCTCTATTTAATGTGCCCCGCCGCGATACAACACGAGCAATGCGCGGTCAAATCAGTCACCGGGTGGACAGACAGGAGCCTGCGGGAGACTCCCAACAGACCGGGTCAGACAGCATCATTATAGCAGGCGTTCGCCGCGGCATCAATGGCGCGTATTCACTCGGTTAAAATGTTACTGGACGGGCACGGTTCACTCAGCTAGAAATGTTACTGAGGAGGACCATGCCGATTGAAGACAGGATGACGGTAGATGAACGAAGGAAATATCTCAAG
>Ga0180432_10002994_pt1 | contig 24692 bp, 19 predicted proteins | sample SS_ome_10_FD_132414 | JGI IMG/M metagenome (GOLD analysis project Ga0180432, IMG submission 132414) | Hypersaline lake sediment archaeal communities from the Salton Sea, California, USA - SS_1_MS_2 metaG | ecosystem: Environmental > Aquatic > Non-marine Saline and Alkaline > Hypersaline >... | reverse complement strand
GAGATGGTGCCGCTCAATCGTCGAGGCGTCGGCGTGCAGGATGAGAATGCGCTCGATGAAGTTGCGCAGTTCCCGGACGTTGCCCGGCCAGGGATAGGTCTCAAGCTCCTCGATGGCCTCGGCGCGGATCGTCTCGGCGGCGGCGTTGAGCTCGACGCGGAGCTGCGCGAGGAAGTGCTCCGCGAGCGGCTTGATGTCCTCGTACCGCTCGCGCAGGGGCGGCACGGCAACGACGGCATCCCCAACGACGGAAGCGAACTCCGGATCCGCGTCGCCCTCGTCAAGCGCCGCGGCCATTCTCGGCAGGGCGGTGACCGCGCAGCGCACCCCGCTGCGCTGCAACATCTCGATGAGACGCGCGAGCACGCCCTGATGCGCCCTCTCGATCCGATCGGCATCCTTCAACAGCGCGAACCCCTGACGCGGCAAGCCAAGCAGGCCCGGCTCCACCGACGCCGACGACTCGCCCTCGTCCTGCACAAGATTCCGAAACGCCCGCTGCCGCGCGAGGTCGGGGCAACGAACAACGGTAAACGGAAGCGCGCCGGTGCTGCTGTATGAGTGGACGGCGCGGGCGAAGTGCTCCTTGCCCGTTCCGCGCTCGCCGACGACCAGAAACGGCATCCGCTCCCGGGCAAGCGCCTGCACGTGCCGGCGCAACCGAAAAACGGCCGGCGAGGTGCCGACGATCACCACGTCCTCCGGGCCGGCCTTGGCCTCGCGCAGGAGCGAGAGCTCGCGCTTGAGCGTCCTGAGCTCGATGGCGCGATCAACGATCATCGCCAGCTCGCGCGCCACGAACGGCTTGCCGACGTAGTCGAACGCGCCAAGATTGATCGCCTCGATCACGGTCTCGATCGAGTGCAGCGCCGAGAGCACGATCACCTCGACGGACGCGAACTCGTCGCGCACGCGCCGCAGCACATCCATGCCGTGCATGCCGGGCATGACCATGTCGAGCAACATGACGTCAATGCGCTTGTCGGCGCGCAACGTCTCGATCGCCGACGGGCCGTCGTGCGCCAAGACGATCCGGTAGTCCTGCTCGAGCACGGTCTTGAGCGCGTTGCGAACGCCGGGCTCATCGTCAACGACCAATACGCTGTGGGCCTGCTCGTTCATTACCGATTCCTTGCCGGTCTTCAGCACGCCGACGGGAGCAGGAGTCGCACCCGCGTGCCCTTGCCGGGCGTGCTCGTTATCTCGACGCGGCCCCGATGCCCCCGGATCACTCTGGCGACGATCGCCAACCCGAGCCCGACGCCGCGAATTCTTCTGGAAAAAAACGGCTGAAATACCTTGTTGAGCACGTCGTGCGACATGCCGTCGCCGGTATCGCTGATCTCGATGGCGGCCAACGGGGCCGCCTCGCCGCTCGCCGGCCCGAGTGTTCCCGCCTCGGTAAAGTCGAGCACGAACCCGTTGTCCGCGCGCCGCACGTCCGCCGCCTCGACCAACTCAGTTTCCACGACGAGCCGCCCCCCATCCTCCATGGCATCAAGGGCGTTCTCGATGACGGCGTCCAGCGCCACGCCGAGGCGCGCGGTGTCCGCCACGACGATCGGGAGCTCCTCGATGCGGCGCCGGACCTCGACGCCGCACTCGCGGCAGCGCGCCGCGTGCGCCTCGAGGCTTTTTTCGACGAGCGCGCACAGATCGGTCGGGACCGGCTCGAGCTCGTGCACCGAAGCGTAGAGCGTGAGCCGGTCGGCGATCGCCTTGATCGTGTCGGCCTCGGCGTCCACCACGTCGAGAAAGTTTTTGCGGAACTCGTCGTCGGCGTACCGCTCGGGCAGGAGCTGTGTGAACGTTTTGATCGAGACGAGCGGGTTCTTCAGCGTGTGCGCCATGCGCCCTGCAAGCTCGGCCCAGAACTCCATCCGCTCGGCCTCGCCGGCGGGCGCGCCTGGCCCCGCCACCTGCTCCCTGAGCACGAGCACGACGCCGGCCGGCCCGCCGTCACCGGGGATCGGCGCGGCGCTGACCACGAAGCGACGGCCGGTGGTCTCGTGCCGGACCCCGCACTCGGCGAGCCGTTCGCCGGTCCGCAAGCTCTTGCTCGCGATCTGCGAGAGCGCACTGCCGAGCGCGCGCAGGCTCTCACCCACGGGCGGCTCGTCGAGCCCGAGTGATTTTTCCGCCGCGCGGTTCGAGGCGGTGATCGTGCCCTTCCCGTCGGCCGCGATCACGCCGACGTCGAGCCCCGCCACGATGCCTTCGGCGCAGCGCTTCTCGAACGCGAGCGCCTCGCGCGCCTGCACGTTCTCGACGGCCACGGCGGCCATGTCCGCGACGAGCACGAGCCACTCGACCTCGGCCTCGGTGATCGCGCGGCCGCTCATCTTCCGGCCGACCGAGATGAACCCGAGAAGCTTGCCCCGTCGCAGCAGCGGCACGGTGAGCTCGGCCCGCAGCAGCTCGAACTCGCGCGCCACGGCCATGCCCTCGCGATCGTCGAAGAGGCGCGCGACGTCGTCCGCGCGTAAGACGATCCCGTGCTCGTCGAGCCATCCGGCGATCCCCTGGCCGCGAAAAAACGCGGCCTCGGCCACGGCTTGCTCGTCGAGGCCGTAGGCCGCCGCCGGCGCGAAGCGTCTCGAGCCCGCGTCCCAGAGCAGCACGCCGACCGAAGGGACCCCGAACTCCTCGGCGAGAATCTCGGCCAGGCCGGTCGCGAGCGCGGCAACGCGCACCTCGCGAGCGAACGCCCTCGCGCAGCGCTGGAAAAGGCGGTACTCGCGCCGAAGATCGGGCGGCTCAGGGGCGGCAGGGATGGCGGGCTGCTCCGTTGACCGAACCTGTTTGCTGAGGTACTTGATGCGGCGGTGCAGCTCGGCCCGCTCGATGGCGCGCTCGACAATGAAGCGCACCTGTTCGGCCTCGAACGGTTTGGTTAGGTAGGCGAACAGTCCCAGGGAGGGGTCCGTCGGGAAGCCGTTCAACTTCGCGCTCAGCGTCAGTGCGATCAGGGTCGGATCGGTGCCCTCGCGGGCGAGCGTTCGGAGCGCCTCCGCGCCGTCACAATCGCGCAACTCCGTATCCACAATGACGACGTCAACGGGCTTCCGCGCCAGGAGCTTGTGAACATCAGCGAGGCGTTCCCCATGCTCGACGGATGCGCTCGCGCCCAAAATGGAGCGCAGCGACTGATAAACAGCCCTGCTTCCCGATAGGACAAGGACGGAGTTCATCCGCGCTCCAGCAGTTGAACCAGAATCCCCACGCTTGGCACTCGAATATTACGAGCGCGCATTATGGCATCTTTCGCGAAAAAAATCAAGCACGAAGCTCGGAATGATTGACGTTTTTGACGGTGTGCACCAGAGGAAACACCAGCGTCACCTTCGTGCCGCGTCCCGGTTCGCTCTCGATCTCGATCGAACCGCCATGTTCCTCCATGGCATGCCGCGCCAGCGAGAGTCCCAATCCAAACCCCCGCTCTCTCGTCGTGAAAAACGGGTCGAACACCTTCGCGATCTTCTCCTTGGCGATGCCGCAACCGGTGTCCTCGATCTCTACGACGTAAGCGCCGGGCATCGAACCGCCTCGCTCGCGGCGCGTGGAGGTGGTCATGCGCACGCGCCCCCCGGACGGCATCGCCTGGATGGCGTTCGCCACGATGTTCCGCAGCACCTGCCTGATCTGATCGCGGTTCACCACCACTGACGGCGCGTGGGGCGCAAAGGCCGTCTCGACGGTGATCCGGTTCGCCTCAAGGTCGGGCGAAAGGAGCTCGATCACTTCGTCCGCGAGGCGTTCGAGCTCCGTCGGTTCGCGCACGGAGTCCGACGGCCCGGCGAAATCTAAAAGCCGGTCAATGATCCGGCTGATCGCATCCACCTCGCGCTGGGCGACCCGCGCGAACGTCAGTTGAAAGTCCCGATCGCTCAGCCGCTCCGGCAGGAGCTGCGAATAGGTCTTGATCGAGACGAGCGGGTTGCGGATCTCGTGGGCCATCTCGGCCGCCAGCGTGCCGAGCGAGGCAAGCTGCCGCGCGCGGCGCAGCTCCGACTCGAGGGCGCGGCGTTCGCTCAGGTCCTCGATTAAGAGCAAACGCCCCGGCGCATCAAGCGGCCCACCGACGGCGGCCGCCCTGATCCGCACGGGGACCTCGCCACGCCCTTGCACGTCGAGAACCATCTCGTGAGCCGCGCCTTTGCCGCCGGCGCGCTCGGCGGGCCCGAGCAGGGCGCCCAGCGCCGGGCCGAACGCCTCGGCCGGCCGGCCCTCGGGGGACCGGCCAAGTGCAAGGATGCGACGCGCCGCGCGGTTGCACGTGACGATCGTGCCCGAATGATCGGCGGCAAGCACGCCGAGCGTGAGCTGCTCGAGCAACGCGTCCGCGCGAAACTTCGCCTGGAGCGCGAGGTTGTGCACCTGCACGTTCTCGATAACCGCGGCGATCACCTCGGCCTCGCGCATGGCTTGCCCGATCGCCTCGTCGGCGTAGCCTTCCTTGGCCTCGCACGGCCCAAACGCCATGAGGCCCAGAAGCCGCCCGCGCACGATCAACGGAATGACAAGCGCCGCATGCAGCACGTCAAGGTCGCCGATCACGGCGGCAACGCCGCGGCTCCCGATCCCCAACTGGGCGCGCTGCACCGGGGCGCGCCGCTTGGCGACGAGCACCGGCAGCGGCGCACGGGCCTCGAGCGCCGTCCGGTTCCCGACCAAATCTCCCTCGATGGTGGAATGCGTCACCGTGAACGTCGCACCGGAAGGATCAGCGAGGAGGATCGCGCCGCCGCGGGCGCGAAGAAGACCCGTCAGCCTCTCGACGGCGAACTGCTGCAGCTCCACCAGATCGGTCAGATCAACGAGCTGGGCCACCCAGCGCCAGTCCTCGATCTTCCGTCGGGGCGGCCGCCGAAACAAGGCAGCACCGATCGGCAAGCGGCTCGCGGCAAGCACGGCGAGTGAGGCGCCAAGAAAAACGACGGTGAGAGCGATGATGAGACCCGTGCCCAGAGCCACCATGTGTGGCCCAAGGGCCGCGGGGCCGGCCATGAACTGCGGCACGTCCAACGCTCCTCCGCCACCGCTGCGGCCGCCCGAGGAGCCCTGCACCAGCGCCGGGCTGCCGCGGTGTCGTCACCGAGGAGCTGAGACCTTTTCGCCCGTCCCCCCTGCCAGGATTGCATCCTCGGAAAAATGTCGCGGTCATGTCAAGGGATTTTGCGCGGGCGGCGCAGGTGAATTTTTTTCTTGACACCTCGCGTGCAACGCCGTACGAATGCTGCAGACTCGCCTCCGGAGCGTGTTCGCATGCAATCGCGAGAGACGCAGCCTTCAGCAGCTCCATCCGAGCGGTCGCCCGCTCCGCCACCCCTTGATGCGCGCCGCGCCAGGGTCCTCATCATTGACGACGAAGCCGGTCCGCGCGAATCCATCCGCCTCTCCCTCGAGAGCATGTACGACTGCCAGACCGCCGAGGACGGCTTCAAAGGCCTGGAGGTGTTCGACACGTTCAACCCGGACATGGTGATCCTCGACATCAACATGCCGAAGATGGACGGGATCGAGACCCTGCGCCACATCCGCGAAAAAGACGCCGACGTCGAGGTCATGCTCCTGACCGCGTACGGCTCGCTCAAAACGGCACAAAAAGCCATCCGCTACGGCGTGTTCGACTACCTCGAAAAGCCGTTCGACCTGCACGAGCTGCGCTCGACGGTGGCACATGCGCTCGATCGCCGTCGGCAGCGCATGCAGCTCGAAGTCCACTACGACGACCTCGAACAGTTGCTCTCGCGGCTCAAGCGCGACCTGCCGAACTTCGACCGCCTGGCGCGCATCGGGCGCCTCTCGGCCGGGATCGTGCACGAGATGAAGAACCCGCTCACGGTCATCCTCGGCTACACCCAGATGCTCACCGAGCGGCTGCGCAAGGAACGCGAGGAGCAAGGCGTCTCGCCCAGCGAGGAGACGACGCGCTACCTCTCCATCATCGAGCAGGAGACGATGCGCTGCACGCAGATCGCGCGGCAACTGCTCTCGTACTCGAGGACGCCGAGCACCGAGCGCCAATGCACCACCCTCTACGAAATCGTCACAAACATCCGGTCGCTCATCCAGCCGCAGTGCTCGGTCAACGACGTCGTGCTCACCGCCGAGCCGCCCGTCGAGTCCGTCCTCCTCGAGGTGAACGTCGGCCAGTTGCACGACGTGCTGCTCAACCTGTGCATGAACTCGCTCGAGGCGATGAGCGGGCCGGGCACGCTCACCATCATGGGCCGCCTTGTCCAGAAAAATGCTCCCGAGCTCGACGACATGACCGAGGCCGAACACCGGTTCCTCGTCGGGGCCGAGGCCGAGCAGTTCGGCGCCATCGAGGTCCAGGACAGCGGCCGCGGCATCCCGCCCGAGGCGCTGCCGCACGTGTTCGAGCCGTTCTTCACGACCAAGGAGAAGAACGCCGGCACCGGGCTCGGTCTCGCCATGTGCAAGGAGCACGTCGAGCAGCACGGCGGCACGATCAACGTCGCGCGCACGAGCGAGGCGGGTACCACGTTCCGCCTGCTCCTGCCCGCCGCCCAAAGAGAACACCTGTCTCAAGTGGCCCCCGACGCCCCACAAACGCCCTGACCATGCAAGACATCCCGTTCGACAGCACAACGCATCTGACTGTCTTGACCGGCGCCGGCATCTCGGCCGAGTCGGGCGTGAGCACCTTCCGCGAGAAGGACGGCCTCTGGTCGAAGTACAACCTGTACGAGGTCGCCACGCCCGAAGCCTTTGCCGCCGACCCGCGCAAGGTCTGGGAGTTCTACAACATGCGCCGCGCCCAGCTCCCAACCGTCGAGCCGAACGCCGCCCACGAGGCGCTCGCCCGGATCGAGGCCGCGATGCCTCCCAAACAATTCGCGCTCATCACACAGAACGTGGACGATCTGCACCGCCGCGCCGGCTCAAAGAACGTCATCCAGATGCACGGCGAGCTCGCCAAGGTGCGCTGCACCCGCTGCGAAAAGATCACGGAAACCCTCGGTGACCTTGGTCCCCTCCCCCACTGCGATTGCGGCGGTATGCTCCGGCCTCACATCGTGTGGTTCGGGGAGGTGCCGATGTTCATGGACAAGATTGACGACGCCGTCCGCGCCTGCACCCTCTTCCTTGTCGTCGGCACGAGCGGGGTCGTCTATCCCGCGGCGGGCCTGCTGGCGCAGGCCAAGGCGAGCGGCGCGCGCACCGTCGGCGTCAACCTCGAAGCGCCCGACAACGTCGCTTACCTCGACCACTTTTTCTGGGGCAAGGCCGGCGAAATCCTCCCCAAACTCGTCGAGACCTGGCTCAGCAAGCTTTGACCTCACGGCAACGCGGAAACGTTCCTACTCCCCCGCGAGGCCAACTGCACGCCTTACTCCTCGCAGACAATTCGACTGAAGACGGGGAGGTGTTTGTCGAGGGTTTGCTGGTCAGCGGCCTCCATGGCGGCGACGTAAAGGAGATTGGTCTTGGGAGAAATCCACAGGCGGAGTTCGTAGAAGTGTTCGTCTCCCTCGGCGATCACGACGCCTCGGACACGCCCGATGACAAGGCCGAGGTCCCAGTTCCGCTCGAGACGGACCTCGCGTGACTGCCACGCGGCGCCCGCGGCTTCGATCATCCGGTCAGCAAGCCCCTCGGCGTATGCCTCCGTTATCTCGGGCTGGCTTGTGCGCGTGCCGAGGTTGAGCTGCAGAAGCACCTCCTGCCCCGGCGAGACGTAGAGCGCTTCGCGCGGGCTTTCGCTGAGCACCCTCCAGCCGGGCGGCATATCCAAGACGAGCTTGCCCTTGGCCGTCGAGGCGTAATCAATCGTGCCGCGACCGGCCCGGAACGAGCCGAGAAGTTCTTGGGCGATTCGCTTGCGCTCGCCCGGATCGTCGTCAACAACCGCAAAGAGCCACCGCTGCTTGCTCGACGGACAATACCACGTGTAGAACGTGGCCGGCCCAACGCCATCCTCCTTGAAAGTGAACGGAAACACGTGCGCTTCCTGCGCGCCGACCTTGACGGGCAATGCCTCCGACTGCACCGTCACTCCCGATTGCGTCATCCGGCCCAGAACGCGCGCAAATTCCTTCGCGGCAGCAAGACGCTCATCCCCCGTCGGCGGCGCGTCACCGTACTGCCACGCGAGGTAAAAGATCCGGTTGTCGTCCCGCTTGTGTTTAAGAACAAGCCAGCCGTCGGCCGGGTTGGCCTCATGCATGGACTCGCGCCAGTTGGGCGCCTCGAACCGCGCGCCGGCCTCCTCGCGCGCCTCGAACCTGAGCTTTGCGCCCGTGATCTCGTCGCGGAAGTACCACAACGCAACGGCGGCGCACACGAGCACAATCAAAACGATCAACAGTTTCATGACGCCCCTTCCCGCGCCCGGCACCGCTCGTCAACGAGCCGAGCAAGTTGAGTAAACCGCTCGGCGTGGGCGGCGGGGTCGCGCACGTACGGAAAGTTTGCAAGCACGGGAATCTTTGCCCACGCCTCGAGGATCGCCGGATTCGTTTCTTCCGCCATCGTCGGCTCACCAGGCTCCACGGCGTCCATGACGAGGCCGACGACTTCGATGCCGTGTTCGCGCGCATACCGGACGGTCAAAAGCGTGTGGTTGATCGTGCCGAGCGCGGGCCGCGTCACGACAAGCGCCGGCAGCCGCAACATAACGATGAGGTCAAGCACAGTCGCACCCTCGTCAATCGGCACGAGGAGGCCGCCGACGCCCTCGACGACGAGGAACTCGTGCCGGGCCGCAAGCGTCTCGTACGCCCGCCACACCGCACCGAGATCCACGCGGACGCCCTCGAGCCGCGCGGCCACGAGCGGCGCGAGCGGCGCCTCAAAACACACCGGGTTCACCAATGCAAGCTCGTCCGGCGTGCCGATGGCCTCGGCAAGCACACGCGCGTCGTCCGAGATGAGGCCGCTTTCAGTCTTGCGCCCGCCCGAGGCGATCGGCTTCATCACGCCCACGTCGAGGCCGAGCGCCTTGAGCGCTTTCGCGAGACCTGCGGCAACGAACGTCTTGCCGACGGCCGTGTCCGTCGCCGTCACAAATATCCCGCGCCCCTCTGTCATTCCACTCTCTGCTCCGCGTCGCCAATATCCGAGTCATGTGTAGGGCGGGTCGCCCTCGGCCCGCCGCGGCGGGGCCAGGAGGCCCCGCCCTACAACGCTGCCGCGCCAAATGTACCTTCTACTTCAAGCCCTCGATCGCGCGCCGGGTGGCGCGCATCATGTGCGTCAATTCCTCGTCGGTGATGCAGTACGGCGGCATGAAATAGACGATGTTGCCGAGGGGCCGCAGCAGGATGCCGTCCTGCCGCACGGCGAGACACACGTCCAAACCGACGCGGTCGCCGTACGAGTAGCCTGCGTCCGCGCCCTTGAGCTCAACGACGCCGATGAAGCCACACTGCCGCACCTCGGCCACGCGCTCGAGCGACCGAAATTCTTCGAGGCGTTCTGCCATCAGGCGAATCTTCGGCTGCAGGTTCTCGATGACGCGTTCACGCTCGAAGATCTCGAGCGTGGCGAGCGCTGCGGCGCAGCCGAGCTGGTTCCCGGTGTACGAGTGGCCGTGGAGGAACACATGCCCCTCGCCGAGAAACGCATCGAATATCTCTTGCGACACCAGCGTCGCCGCGAGCGGCATCGTGCCGTTCGTCAAGCCCTTGGCGAGCGCCATGAGATCGGGCTCCACGCCTTCCTGCTCGCACGCGAACATCGTCCCCGTGCGGCCGAAGCCGGTGGCGACCTCGTCGAGAACAAGCAAGAGGCCGTACTTTTTGCATAGGGCGGCAAGGCCTCCAAGGTAACCTTTCGGATGCACGATGAAGCCGCCGGCGAGCTGGATGAGCGGCTCAACCACGACGGCGGCTGCCTTGTCGGCGTGCTCGTCGAGGATCGCGTCCGCAGCCTCGAGCGCGGGCTGCGCGTCCTCGCCGCGCGGCGCGGGAATCTCGACCGACTCAAACAGGAGCGGCGCAAACGCGCTGCTAAACTCCGGCACGTGCCCCAGCGACATGGCCCCGACGGTGTCGCCGTGGTAACCGTGCTCGAGCGAGATGAACGTGCGGCGCGCCGCGTCGGGATCAACGATATTCCAGTACTGAATCGCGAGCTTGAGCGCCACCTCCATCGCCGTCGAGCCGTCGTCGGAAAAAAAGACTTTTGCGAGACTTTTCGGAGTGAGTGCTACAAGTTTCTGCGCGAGTTGCGCCGAGGGAACGTTGGCCAGCCCAAGCGTCGTCGAATGCGCCACTTTGTCGAGCTGCTCGACGAGTGCGGCCGTGATCTCTGGCCGGCCGTGGCCGAGCACGTTCACCCACATCGAGGAGAAGCCGTCGAGGTACTCGGTGCCGTCCACGTCGCGCAGCGTCGCGCCGCGAGCCGACTTGACGACGATCGGCGCCGCCTCGAGCCACTCGCGCATCGGGGTGAACGGCTGCCAGACGCAGCGCCTGTTGAGCTCGACAATCTGGTCGCGATTCATGCCTGCTCGATGGGTTGTCTCGTATCCGGGTCCGTGAGCGGAACGCCCTGCCGGCACAGCGGACAATCAATCGGCTGCCAGGACTCCATCTTGATACTCGCGAGCCAGACGTACGACACGTCGAAACCAAACACGCCGCCGCTCCGGTCCACCAGCAAGCCCACCGCGACGACCCGGCCGCCGACTTTTCGGACGGCCTGCATCACCTCGCGGATCGAACCGCCCGTGGTGCTGACGTCATCCACCACGGCCACCGGTTCCCCCGGCTCGATCCGGAAGCCCCGCCCGAGCTGGTGCACGCCGTCGCGCTTCTCACTGTAGAGTGCCCGCACGCCGAGCGCGCGGCCGACCTCGTGGGCCATCAAGATGCCGCCCACCGCCGGCCCGATGATGACCTTCGGATTATACCGTTTAAGTTCTTCGGCGAGCGCACCACACAACATCTCCACCTTGTCCGGGTACTGAAACGCCTGGGCCATCTGAATAAACTGGTCGCTGTGACGGCCCGAGTGCAGCAGGAAATGGCCCTCGAGCCACGCGCCCGTTTCCCTAAGCACCGCACGAACGTCAACGCTCATCCTTGCCTCCTTGCCGCGTTCCCTTCCGCCAAAGGCCATAGAGTATACGCTCGACGGGGAAAGGGACAATTATTTTGTTGACAGTCCGCGCCCCCGTCCCTAGCCTTCCAGGGAAGGATGAATGATGACGGCGTGATCCGCCATGACGCGCACTGCTTTGCGATCCGGAGGCGTCTCTGTGCAACTCGGCAGCGTGCTTGAATTCCACTGCGTGGCGGAGGGCTGTCGCCACGCGATACGATTCTCGATCCTCGATGTGACGAGCGATTACCGGCTCTCGTGCTCGGCGTGCGGCCAGAACTACTTCTTCAACCCGGCGCTCGTGAATGCCCTCGCCAAGTTCGACAAGCTCTGCCACGCCATCCACGAATCGGACGAAATCCTCAGCGACACAAGCGTCGCGGTCAACGTCGCCGGCCACGAGGTGAAGATCCCGTTTCGCCTCCTGCTCACCCGGCTCAACACGAGCCTGACCCTGCGCATCGCCCAGGAAGTCAACGGCCAACACGTCGAACGGCCGATCGAAATCCAGTTCCGGCTCCAGCCGCTGACGGACGTCTCCTGAGCCCCTCGCCCACCACCAGTCCCGCCAACGCGACCGGCTGTTTCCGCCCCGAACAAAACGCGCTTGCGCACCACGGCACGCTGTGCTTCACTGTGCGCCGAACCACGCCGACCCGGACGGACCATGCACGAGGACCACAGGCTCATCCAGGAACGGATCAAGAAGGTCGCAGCCCTGCGGGCCGACGGCCTTGATCCTTACCCCTATCGCTACGAGGTCACCCACCGCTGCGCCGCCGTGCGCGCGCAGTTCGCCGGCGCCCCGAGCGAGCCTTCCAAGGAGGTCGTCACCGTCGCCGGGCGCGTCATGCTCCATCGCCCGATGGGCAAAACGCTTTTCATGACGATCCAGGACGAGACCGACCGGCTGCAGCTCTACTTCCGGCGCGACCACCTCGGCGACGAGGCCTTCGCGCTCGCCAAGAAGCTCGCCATCGGCGACATCCTCGGCGCCCGCGGCCGGGTCTTTACCACCAAGACGGGCGAGCTCACGATCCACGTGGACGAGTTCACGCTGCTCTGTGCGGCGATTCGGCCGCTGCCCGAGAAGTATCACGGCCTCCACGACAAGGAGCTGCGCTACCGCCAGCGCTACGTGGACCTCATCATGAACCCCGAGGTGCGCGAGACGTTCATTGCGCGGGCGAAAATCATCGCCTCGATCCGCTCGACGCTTGACGCGCACGGCTTCCTCGAGGTCGAGACCCCGACGCTCCAGCCGATCTACGGCGGCGCGAACGCGCGCCCGTTCGAGACGCACCACAACACCCTCGACATGAAACTCTACCTGCGCGTCTCGAACGAGCTCTACCTCAAACGGCTCCTCATCGGCGGCTTCGAGCGCGTCTATGAGTTCGTCAAGGACTTCCGCAACGAGGGAATGGACCGCACCCACAACCCGGAGTTCACGCAGGTCGAGTTCTACATGGCCCACGCCGACTACAACGACGCCATGCAGCTCGTCGAGGAAATGTGGGCGAACGCCGCCGTCGCCGCGTGCGGCTCGACCAAGGTGACCTACCAGGGGACCGTGCTCGACTTCACGCCGCCGTGGGAGCGGCTCACGATGCTCGAAGCGATCAAGCGCCACGCCGGGCTCGACGTCATGCGCCTGAGCCTTGACGAGCTCCGCGCCTTCTGCGACGCGCACGAGATCGAGTACAAGCCCGACACCACCAAGGGCCTGCTCATCAACTTCATCTTCGAGCACACCTGCCAGGACAAGCTCGTCCAGCCGACCTTCATCACCGACTTCCCGATCGAGACCACGCCGCTCTGCAAGCCGCTGCGCGACGGGCCGGACGGCTTCGTTGAGCGGTTCGAGCCCTATGTCTTTGGCTGGGAGCTCGGCAACGCCTACTCCGAGCTCAACGACCCCCAGCTCCAGCGAAAGCTACTCGAGGAACAGGCCGAACGCGGCCGAGGCGGCGACGAGGAAGCCCACCCCATGGACGAGGACTTCGTGCGCGCCGTCGAGTACGGCATGCCGCCGGCCGCCGGCGTCGGCCTCGGCGTGGACCGCATGGTCATGCTGCTCACCGACAGCCACTCGATCCGCGACGTCATCTTCTTCCCCATGTTCCGCCCCGAAACACACTCCGGCCCGCAGGAAGAACCAGAAGAATAGCCACAGATCACACAGATTCTCGCTGCCGCATCCGTGTCATCTGTGCAATCTGTGGCAGATTCCAGGAGCTCAACCCAAGTTCGACAGTTGCCCGAGGGCAGTGCTTGATTTCATGGGACTTACGTTCATTGGGATCGAAAGCCGACACTGCATCACTGTTCGGGGCGGTTGGGCAGGTCTAGCCTGAGCCGATGCAGGAGCGGGTACACGCACGGCTCGGGGGTAAAGACGATTCGCAGGCCGTAACCGACGATCTCGCCAAGATCGGCGATGACGCCGACGCCGGTCGCACCGGCTCCGAGAATGGCCAAACAGGGGCCTGCGATGCTTCGCGCAGCTTCGTATGTCATGTCGGCGAAGAGACTGACGACACCCAGCAGCAAGATGAATCTCAAGGCGAACCGTGCGTCCCGCCTCGCATGTTGGTCCTGCTTTTTCGCAACTGCAACGAGGCCATACATCGTCACCCTTCTTCACTCAAACCTTTTCCTCCCACCTCTGCCTTCATGCGCCTCTCCGGTCTGGGCAGGAGGTGACGAGGCAGAAAAGCGAGCCCGGCAATGAGGGTCGGCACGACGGCGCTCGCGATGACCACAGCCACCAAAAAGGAATACTGTTTCTGCGTCACGATGTTGTGGGATAGCCCGTACAAGGCGGATATCGTCCCAAAGGTCAGCCCGGTGGACATCATCAAGGTGTAATACCATCTCTCGTCACGTTTGCGCCGGAACAGCCCGACGACGGGATAAAGCCCCAGGATCTTTGATAGCACCTTGCTGCCCAACAAGACCACGAAAACAACCGGGGCCGTAATGAGGGCCGGCAAGGACACGAGTGCCCCCGCACGGATGAAATAGATGGGTGTTAAGAATCCCACCGTCAACGTCCGCAACCGTCGAACCCAAAAGGTATCACCATTCGAGAATTCAGCAAGGACCATCCCAACAAGGTAGGCGGGCAGTACCGCTTCGCTGCCCGACCAAAGCGCCAAGGCACCTAGCCCGAAAAGGACGAAGATCACCCATTTGGTTCTGATCGCGGCTGTGCGGTGTGCATACGCGCGGGTCAGCCAACGACTCGTGAACGGCAAGATCGCCAACAGGAAGGCGGTGACGACGACAAAGACCACGGTCTTGTAGGTGAATGGGGCAAACAACAGACCAAGAGCGATAACCGTGCCAAGATCATTGATGAAGCACGCCCCAAGTATCCCCTTGCCGAATTCGGTGTTATTGAAGCCGGTCTCGAGCATGACCGCGTAGACGACGGCCATGGAAGTGGTTGACAGCGCCACCCCGCAGAGCAATGCGGCCCGGATGTTCCATCCCAACGCGTAATGCGCGATGGCCGCGCATCCCAAGAAAGGCGCAAGAAAACCGATCAGGCCAACGAGCGTCACCTCTTTCAGCTTTTTTCGAACCACGTTTGGATCAAGTTCGGCGCCCGCAAGGAACGTGAGCAAGACCGCCCCGGAAGCGGCCAGGAAACGCAGCCATTCCTCATTCGAACCCAATGCGTCCGCCTTCCCCAGGAAACCAGCGACGGCGGCCGCAACCACACCAACGCAGATTTCAACCAAAGCAATGGAGACGCGCATATGGCGGGCAATGACAGCGGAAAGAACGGCCAACCCAAGCCAGAGCGCTGCGATGGAAAAAATCCGTTCCATATGGAGTCCTCCTTTCGCGAAACCAACCGGGCCATGATGCAGGCAGCAAAAAACCCGCCTTGCAGCGGGTTCGTGACCCACGGCGATGACTCCACCGTTGCAGCCCGCTGCACGGTAGGAGTCATCAGCCCGGCCTGGGCGATTATCGGGGGACTCCATCCCCTAGCATTGTGTCAACCGCTACATACCAGCTCCCGGCCACCGTTGTCAAGATCTTTTCCCTCCGAGACTCAGTTGCAGACAGAGGCGCCCCTCGCGTATGCCCGGCAGTGTCCTCATGCCACTGGCGTCGGGCTCGGCGTGGACCGCATGGTCATGCTGCTCACCGACAGCTACTCGATCCGCGACGTCATCTTCTTCCCCATGTTCCGCCCCGAAACACACTCCGGCCCGCAGGAAGAACCAGAAGAATAGCCACAGATTACACAGACATGGGTATCCACTTTGGTCAGGGTCACTCTATATGTAGTGGTTCGTCCGGTGAGCGCCGGTTGACCAGTTGCCAATAAGGTGTTTCCTGCGTCGAGGTTACCCCCTGCAACAGGCGGTAGAAGATCTTGCCGACATGACGCGACTTGCGCCGGTTGTGGCGAAACGCAAACTCATCAAGATACCGCTGGAGATGCTTCGGGCGCACTGCCCCTTGGTGCGTGCCCAAGAGCCAACGCTTCAGGAGCGAGATCACCACGTGTACGTTCGGCAGCGATTCGGCCTTGCGTTTCTTCGACGAGGCCGCTTGGCGCACCTCGTGGCGAAACCCATGACGGTACAGGGGGCCGTAGCTGGTCCAGTCGTCCGTGATGACCATGCTGCCGGCCGCAACGTTGTCGACCACGAATGCGATGAGGCTTGCCGAGGAGAAATCCTCCACCACCTGCAGGCGAACGCGCCCGATCTGCTTTCGGCCGCCGCCTGCAACCTCCACGGCGACCACGATCTTGGCCTTCTTGACCGTCTGCCGACCGCTCACCCCCTCTTCTTTCCCCCCGAGAAAGCTGTCGTCGACCTCCACGGGACCTTCCAGCGGTTCGCGACCGGCTCGGACCATCGCCCGCCGCAGCTTCTGCAGCCAAGCCCACGCGGTTTGATAGCTTCCCAGCCCCAGAAGCCGTTGAAGCCCCTTGGCGCTGCCACCGGTTTTCTGGGTGGAAACCCACCAGATCGCTCGAAACCACATCCGCAACGGCTTGCGGGTCCCGTGCAGGACCGTCCCCGCCGTCAACGAGGTCTGTCGTCCGCACGATGGGCACTCCAAAAGATGGCCCGGCGCCGCCCAATACCGCCCATGCCCGCACGACGGACATCGGTAGCCCTCGGGCCAACGGACGTGCATCAGATACTCGCGGCAGGCTTCCTCGCTGTGGAACCGTTCAACGAATTCGGACATCGTCCTTGGAAAGCTCTCGGCCTTCATGGGGCTGCACACTACATGTTGGGGCTACCTTAGTCAAGTGGATACCCATGTACACAGATTCTCGCTGTTCCATCGGTGCGATCTGTGTGATCTGTGGCAAGTTCTACGCGCTCAACGGGAGGGTCGCGCCGCGTCGGCAAACTCGACATCGAGCACGTCGGCGACGAGGCTGCGGGCGGGATTCGTGCGATCAAAGAGGACGGTCACGGCATCCCCTTCCTTGAAGGCGAACGAGTCGGCCGGAGCGTAGGTTCTCTGCGTGGAGTCGCGCTCGCGGCCGCGGTCATCGGTGAAGCGGTATCGCAACTCGTACAAAAACCTTCTCGGCGCCCGGAGCGAGGTCTTCATGCTCATGAGCTTGTTCCACCGGGCGCTGACGACCGTGCCGGCCGCCGGCCAGCCGTGCTCGCAGAGCCGCCGCAACCGGATGAACTTGACCATGCCAAAGCCCCAAATCATGCCGCCGGCGACAACGAAAAACCCGGGCAGGAGGTACATCGTCAGCGGGATCGCCGAGTAACGCAGGCCCTCGATGCGGCTGATCATCGGATCGTCCGGCAGGTACTCGATCGCCACCTCGGTGCCCCTCGAGTGCCCGCGCAACCTCGACGAAAAAGACCGGCCTTTGTAGGCCGCGCCTTCGACCATAAAGGTGTACGCAATCCGGTACGGGTTGCGACTGCCGCGCCGCGTGATGCCGGTGACCGTGCCGATGGCGGTCTCGTGGTTGCGCTGGAGGCGAAAGTCCGTCACGGGACTGCCGACGACAAAAAAGACAACAAGCATCGCCGCGCCGACGACGAACCAGATCGCCCCAAACAGCCGCGGCAACAGCACCTCTCGCCTGAGCCGCCTCAGCCACTCGGCCGACAACCGCCTCGGCCCCGGCGGAATCCGCGTTCCAGCGTCAAATGCCACGTCGTGCCCTCTCGTCTCACGTGCCTTGCGCCATCATATCATGGTCCATGCTGAGACCGCCACCCGGCCAAGCTGCGAAGCAGCGACAGCCCCCAAGCGCCAGGCAACCGGCACCTCAAAAAGCACTTGATGGTGACAGGAGTTACGAGCGTCTACGACGTGAGTTCTGACGCACGAACAACTGCTTGAAGGCGAGCCTATACAACTTCAACATCAGAAAGTGGAAAGGAGAAAGGAGACCGCAGGAGAGGTAATGTCTTGCTGTTCTTCGGCGCGAGTTTCCCCGCCCTTGAGACCGCTTGCTGAGTCACGTCTGTCGCTTATCAAGACCACTAATCAGCCCACTCAGCATCCTGGCGATTTCTTCCAGATCCAGCCGAAGCTTGTCGTGATCGTCATCGGTGATTAATCCACGTCGGCGCGCCAATTCGAGCAGTGGGACGCATTCCTGCACAGAGCCTCGGGCAATGCCGAAGAAATTCTTCCGATCAGCTTTGGTGAATCGGCCGTTGCCCTCGGCGATGTTCGCGGCAATGGAAAGGGAGGCGCGGTTCAGTTGGTCTGCGAGAAACCAGAAGCCGCGAGGGAAGCCACCCGTCAACTGACAGACGCGATCTGCGAAATCAATAGACTTCTGATAAACCAGCAACTTCTCGAAGGCGAAACCCATGCGGACCTTCAATGCCAGAAAGTGGAAAGGAGAAAGGAGACCGCAGGAGAGACAATGTCTTTTTCTTCAGCGCGAGTTTCCTCGTCCTTCTTCTACTTTCTCCTTTCTACTTTCTATTCTCTCCTGCTCTACCATTTTTCGCCGAAGGCGAAAAATGGTCGGGACGACTGGATTCGAACCAGCGACCTCTTGAACCCCATTCAAGCGCGCTACCAAACTGCGCCACGTCCCGACTTGTAGAGCACACTCATTCTTACGGCTCAACCACCGCGAAGGTCAAGGCCAAAATCCGCCCGGCACCCTACTTGACGGGCACTTCCTCCTCGACGGAACGCAGACGGATCCGGTCGAGCAGCATGCCCGGAGGTTCTTTCTCTTCCGGAGGCGCAAGAGAAACGATCTCGAGCAACGCGCGCCGGGGAGTACCGGTCGCAATGCCCGAGGGGATCATCACGCTGACGGTACGGAACGACTCTTCGGCCGCGATTGTCGTGAGCCTCTGACCGGAAATGCTCACAGCGACCGGGTCCTTCACGCCGCTGCGACCCGACAGCCGGAGTTCGGCGACGTAGCTGCGCGTGGGATCGTACGGAATCCACAGCGCCGAACGGCGCCCCGTCCAGCACGCGAATTCACCACGGACTTCCAACTCCTTCGACGCCTGCGAAACCTCCAAGCGTTCACCGTCGGGCATCTCAACGATATCAATGGGACGGTGATAATCTTTCAAAAAACCCTCGCCAACGTGGAACCAATCCGGCTCGAACTCCCACGTCAGGTCCACCTCGACAGCGTCATCGGGCGCCTCCTCGATGCGGACGAGCCGATAAACGTTCGCGCCGAAACGCACCGGCTCCGTTTGGCGCGGAAAACCCTTGCTCTGCTCAAGCCTCGTCGAGCGGAAGGCGTAGCTTGCGGCCTCGATCGGGACGCACGTCAGACCGGGAAAGATGTGCGGCCGGTCCATGTCCACGAAATAAACGGCCCTCCCCTCGTCGAGCTTTTTTTGCGCGAAGTGCAGCGCGACGCGACATTTTTTCGCGTCGGGGTCGCTCACGGCGTAGGTCTCGAAACCATGCAGCAGATTGAGCGGCGTGGCGAGCCAGTAGTGATTGCATACGTACACGCCGTCGGGATCGAGCTCGGCGGCGACCTCGGCCACGAAGTCGAGCGCGCCTCGATTGTCGCGGGTGAGAACAATCGCGCGGCCTCGCGCGAGCGGCACGGCGGCGATGAGCACGGCCACAACGATACACGCAACCGTCCGCCAGCGACCAAGCCCCGTGGTGATCGTCGCCACGGCATAACCGCCAAAAACGCAGAGCAACGGGATCACGACAGGCACGTAGCGCCGCGCCGCCCACATGTAGAACGGCTCGATCAGGCCGTACTTCGTGTAAACGATCGTCATCACGGCGCCCACGACGATGAGCGTGAGCTCGGCCAACGAGCGCGCCTTCGCCACGAGCACGCACGCGCCCACCACCGCAAGCGCCAGCCCCACCGGCGTCAGAAACCAACCCAGCGCCACGAAGCTCATGCGATTAACGTTCTTGGGGCTACCGAGATACGGTCGAACGAAGAAGGCATAGAAGGCGAACACGACGAGAAGCGCGACCAGAGGCGCCCGGGACCACGGCCCGCTGACAAAAGCGGCGAGTTTTTTGGGCCACAACCGAAAGGCCGCGAAAACCACGACGAGAATCGCCAGGACGCCGGCGCCAATGACGGCAAAGAAGACCGGGCGCGAAGTGACCAACTGAACGCCTGGCCGGTAGAGAAATGAAATGAAGACGGAGTGCAAGACGATGTGCGCTACGGCGACGGCGCCGCCTGCGACGAGGAGCCAGTCGCGCCCGCGCCAACGCGCAAGGTTATGCGCGTAGACGAGCAGCGCGACGAGAGGCACGACGAGCAGCGCGTCGAGCCGCGCGTGCGCGGCCATGCCCATCGCGAGCATAGAGAGCAGCGCGGCCGCCGGTGAACCGGTCTCCCAGTAGAGCATGAGCAGGTAGAGCATCGTAAGAATGCAGAGCTGCGCGAGGACTTCCGCCGTCGAGAAACGCGCCTGCCAGATCTGCGTGAGGTTGAGCGCGAAGAGGATCGTCGCCGCAAACGTCACGCCGGTCGAGAGGAATCGCCTGCACACAATGAAAAGCATGAGCACGGAAAGCAAAGCGAACACAGCGTTGGCGTAGAGCATCGCCTCATCGCCGCCGAGCGAACGGAAGATCGCCAGCCACGTCGGGTACAGGTGATGGAACTGCGGCGAGATGAGGCCGGTCTCGTGGTCGGCAATGAGCATCGCCGGGAAACGCTGGCCGCGAAACTGGCGATGATACGAAAGCGCGTCCTGCATCTCGCGCGGCAGCGCCCCGAAAGACTCGTCGCGGTACAGGATGCCGCCGGTCCGCTCGATCGAGGCGCCGGTGCTCAAATAGGTCGAGGGGTCCCACCCACCGAAAATGTATTCGTGCGGCCGAAAATAGAGCACGGCGCCGACGACCATGACCGCGACGAGAAACACGACATCAAATCGCCAGGCCACCGGTTTCTCCAGCGGCAGAAGTTTCCCTCGACGAGGCAAGCTGACGACCAGCGCAACGCCGGCAACGATCAACAACAGCAGGAAGACATTGAAGACGCCGAATTCAGCGAGCACGATGCCGACGAGAGAAGTCACCAGAATCGAGATGGACAACACGAGGACAACGGCCTCGATCGGACCCAGGCGCGCGGCACCCTGCTTCGGCCGGAGCCACCTGAGCAGGGCATACCCCGGCACCGTCACGAGCACGAGAATACACAGGACGCCGTAGAGCACATACATCGGACGCTCCCACAAGCCCTTGCCGTGCGGAGTGTATCGTGCCTGACCATATGGCGCAACGAATACGCGCCGGTTTCCTCTTGAGGTGTAAGAGCCGTGCGGTGTAGGCTCCGCGGGCGATTGAACCGAGAAGGATTCGAGCAGCCGTGCGTGCCGACGCCGAGTCGCTCAAAGCGACGTACCTTAGACACACCGAGTACCATCACTACCCGGGCGGCCTGAAAAAGCTCGAGTTTATCGTCGAGACGCTTTGCGGCCTCGACCGTGAACCGTCCGCGGTCAGCGTCCTCGACATCGGCTGCGGCAACGGCAGCATTACGTTCCCGATCGCGTCGCTCGGCTACCGGGTCCTCGGCGTGGACATTGACGACGACTCGATCGAGTTCACACGTTGGGCCAATTCGTTCCCGAACGCGCGATTCGAGACCGTCGCCGGCAGCGACTTTGACCTCGGCGAGCGATTCGACGTCGTGATCTGCTCCGAGGTTCTCGAGCATCTCGACGAGCCGATGCCGCTGATCCGGACCATTGTGCGCGCGATGAAGGATGACGGCCTCGCCATCATCACGGTACCGAACGGCCAGGGACTGCGCGAGCTCCTCGGGCAAGTGGAGATCTTCTTGAAGTACACACTTGGTCTGTCGCAGGTGCTCGCAAGTGTGCGGAAGGTCATCGGCATGCCGGACCCCGACGAGAAATGCCTCATGCACACCTCGAACGTCGAACAGGCCGGTACGGGGCACGTCCACTTCTTTAGCCTGCCGGGGATCACGCGACGGCTCGCGCGCGGCGGCCTCGAGGTCGTCAAGGTCGTCAACTCGCTCTTCATCTTCAGCGTTTTTTTCAAGAACCGCAGCGACGAGTGGACAACGATAGACCGGGTTGACTCCCGGCTCGCCGACCTTCTGCCCGCCTCGATGGCGAGCGGCTGGTATTTCTTGTGCAGAAAAATAAAAAACTAGAGGGCGGATTCCATGCAGTGTTTCGTCAGCGGCGGCACGGGATTTACGGGCGCGGCGCTCGTCAAGCGCCTACTCGAGAAAGGCCATGAGGTCCGCGTCCTTGACAACCAGGAAGGCCTGTTTTTCGACGAGCTCAAGCAACTCGGCGCGCAGGTCACTTTGGGCAGCGTGACCGACGGGCCGCTCGTGGACACGCTCACCGCGGGTTGCGATCGCGTCTATCACCTCGCCGCCGCCTTCCGCAAAGTGAACCTCGGCAAGCCGGTCTATTGGGACGTCAACGTCAACGGCACGCGTCGGATGCTCGAGGCGGCCGAGCGTCACCGCGTCCCGCGCTTCGTCTATTGCAGCACCTGCGGCGTGCACGGCAACGTCGAGCGCCCGCCCGCAAGCGAGACCTCGCCGATCGCTCCGGCCGACTACTACCAGTACACGAAGTATCAGGGCGAGGTCGTCGCACAGGAGTTTCTCGACCGGGGGATGTGGATTTCGATTTTGAGGCCGGCGGCGATTTACGGCCCGGGCGACCCCGAGCGGTTCCTCATGCTCTACAAGCGCGTCAACAAGGGTCGCTTCATCTTTTTCGGCGATGGCTCGACGACGTATCATCCGCTCTATATCGACAACCTTATTGACGCGTTCGAGCTCGCCGCCGAGGTGGACGCCGCCCGCGGCCAGGCCTTTCTCATCGCCGACGAGGAATACGTGGCGATCAAGACGCTCGTGCTCGGGATCGCCGACGCGCTCGACATCGAGCTCAAGGTCGTGCACCTGCCGTTCTGGCCGATTTACGCCGCCGCCGTGGTGTGTGAGACGATCTACAAGCCGCTCCCGTGGGAGCCGCCGCTGTTTCGTCGTCGCGTGGACTGGTTCAAGCAGAACCGCGCGTTCGACATCACCAAGGCGAAGCGGGAGCTTGGCTACGTGGCGCGGATTGATTTGCCCACGGGGCTTAAGCGCACAGCGGCGTGGTACTTGGAACACGGATACTTGAAATAAACCTCGTTCGGCAAAAACACTTGCAGCAACTCGAAGAATCTGGCAACGTTACAGCAGGGATTGGGCTCTCGCCCTGCGCGTTTGATCCCGAAACGCCAAGTTTGGAGGAATGGTCCATGGTCCGTATAGGAATAGTGACGCTTCTAGCCCTCCTTGTCATCAGCGGCTGTGGCGGCGATGGCGACGGCGGCGAGCCCGTCAACATCGTCGGCACGTGGTCCGGCCCAATGACGCACCGCATCATTGACAACAACGCCGGCACCGACATCACCCTGACGTACACCGCCACCTTTTTCATCCTCTCTCAGAACGGCAGCAGCGTCTCCGGCAAGATGGCCCTGCGCGACCTCGCGCACGTCGGCAACCTCACGGGCACGATGAGCGGCAGTCATTTCAAAGGCGTCCGGACGGGCACGCATACCGTGACGATTGCGTTCAACGTGAGCGGCAACACACTGACGGGAACATTCCGGTTCGTCGGCGACGGCCTCGACGAGACCGGCACCTACACCTGCACGAAACACTAACGAGTCGGTTCACACAAGGACGTGGAGTGCGAAAGGATACCAAGACCGCGCAGCACGCTTCCCAATACGATAAACGGCTAAGAATCGGCAGCAGTGACGAGACAACCTGACACTCTTGGTGCCTCCTCAACCGAACCAAAATGGCGTGCCTGGCTTGCCAAGCACCACGCCTTCATCGTCATCGGTCTCCTCGCCGTCTTCTTCCTTCAGGTCATGCTCAGTACGCGCCTCATGTCCGTCACCGTGGACGAGTTCGCGCACCTGCCCGCGGGCTACATCTACTGGGAAAACGGGAACTTTGCCGTGTACCACCGCAACCCGCCGCTCATCAAAATGTGGGCCGCGCTCCCGCTGCTCCGGAGCGGTCTCGACAAAGAATTCACGCGCCACGGCGACCTGTGGGCCGCCGGCACCGAATTCATGTATCGCAACGAGACAGACTATCACGCCCTCTTCATGCGTTCCCGGCTGATGATCGCGCTGCTTGGCGTCGGGCTCGGCGCGCTCGTGTTTCGATGGAGCCGCGAGCTGTTCGGCCTCGCCGGCGGCCTGGTGTCGCTCGCGCTCTACGCCTTCAGCCCAAATGTCATTGCCCACGCCGGGTTGGTCACCACGGACCTCGGCGCGGCCGCGATGTACGCACTCGTCTGCTACACCCTCTTCAAGCTCGACGAAAAGTGGTCGGTCTGGCGTCTTCTCTTTGTCGGGGTGGCCCTCGGCCTCGCGATCATCACGAAGTTCTCGTGCCTCGCGCTCTTGCCGCCCGTGCTCGTGCTCAGCGGCTTCGCGAAGCGCCACCGGCCGCGTCTCGGTCGGCGCAAGGCGCTTGGGCGAGTGGCCGTGACCCTCGCCGTCATCGTGCTTGTGCCCCTATTCATCATTAATGCCGGCTACGGCTTCAGCGGAAGTTTCAAAAAGTGGCGTTCATACAAGGACACGGGCGACCCCTTGGATTCGCTCGCCTCGTCGCCCATTGGCGAGTTGCCGGCGCCGTTCCCCCAAAAATTTTTAGCCGGCCTCATCGAGCAGCGAGAAGCCTCGGTCATGCCGCAGCCCCAGTTCCTCTTCGGCGAAGTGTCCCACACCGGTTGGTGGTACTACTTCGTGATCGCCTTCCTGCTCAAGACGCCGATCTCGATCCTCGTGCTCGTCGTGTGTGCCGCCGCCGTCGCCGTGTGGCGTCTCGACCGTCGGGCGTGTTTGTTTCTCCTTGTGCCGGCCGCGTTTTTCTTCGCCGTCTTCTCGCTCGGCACGCGAGTCAACACCGGCCTCCGCTACCTGTTGCCCATTTTCCCGCTTCTCTTCGTTCTCGTCGGCGCGCTCATGCGCAAGGACAGCCCCCGATGGCTCAGTCGCCCCGCCTGTCTCTTTGGTCTCGGCCTCCTCATAGCCTGGCACGTCTTGGGCTCCGCCGCCACCTTCCCGCACTACCTTGCCTACTTCAACGAGTTTGCCGGCGG
>Ga0180432_10002993_pt1 | contig 24694 bp, 21 predicted proteins | sample SS_ome_10_FD_132414 | JGI IMG/M metagenome (GOLD analysis project Ga0180432, IMG submission 132414) | Hypersaline lake sediment archaeal communities from the Salton Sea, California, USA - SS_1_MS_2 metaG | ecosystem: Environmental > Aquatic > Non-marine Saline and Alkaline > Hypersaline >... | reverse complement strand
GCAGTTCGTGCCGTACCAGTTCGACGAGGGCGACAAGCGGGAAGAGATGGCCCGGTTCTTCACCGACAAGTTCCTCTCCCGGACGCGGGACGAGTGGGTGGAGCTGCTGATGTACGCCGAGACATGCTTCGCGCCGGTGCTGGGCATCGACGAGGTGGAATACGACCCGCAGCTCATCGCGCGCCGCATGATCCTGGAATCCGATCACCCCATCGCCGGCCACCTTAAGCAGATCGGCTCGATGCACAAGCTTTCCGATTCCCCGGTGGAGGTGCGGAACTGGGTCACCAGCTTCGGACAGCACACCGACGAGGTCCTGCGCGAGATCGGCTATGCCGACGACCGCATCCGCAAGCTGCGGGACATGGGGGCGGTGGGGTGATACCCCCATATTCAAGAGAACCGAGCCAACGATTTGGTTCTCCTGCGTTGTGGTTGGAGGGCTTAAATGTAGCGGTGGATATAGCGGCGGAGCAGTTTGACCTCTTTTAGTCTGATGCCGTATATCTTCCAGTGGTATGGCTGTCCGTTATCGTCGATGTTAGGCTCAGTAATCATTATCTCTATGCGCTCTACCCTTGTCGGTGGAAATTTCTGTGAGACCCGCACTTCACCGTAGAGGTTTTCTGATGCCCTGCATACAGGCTCCGTGTATCGAGGTGTGCCTCTGTTATAGAGCTTGAGTGTGTATTTTAAGGGTATTTGGTTATCATATTCAATATCAATCTCGCGGACTTCACTGATTATCCTTTCTTTATCCAAGTCGACCACATAGCAATCGCCGATTTTTTGGGGGACGGGGCTAATCCACGGAACCTTGTTTTCCTTGACCAGGGTTCGCTGTATGTCGTCGCCGATGTAATATTCGCTATGGTTATATCTGTACCTAGCTATCCACTTATCACGCCCACCCCACACCTTTCTGGATATCCTCTTAATACACCAATAGAGAGCAGGTATAATGCCGATTCCTGCGGCGATGTATCCCAGTAGTTCCACGATAGCCTTGATTATACTGTGCAGTCTTTTCACTATCAACCACTCCGCAGGAGAACCAACGATTTTACTCGATTGACACCGCTATTCGGAATGGGATAAACTCAGGATAGTAAATTCGTTCACAATCCCGAAGGGAGCAGCGTTATGCCGAGTAAGAGTAAAAAAGAATGGATGGAAGGCCCCTATGCCAAGACCGTGCAGAAGTCGCCGGAGCGACAGGAGAAATTCGAGATAAGCTCGGGCACAGAGGTGCAGCCGCTGTACACGCCGGATGACCTCGCCGGTAAAGAATACAACGAGTCCATCGGCTACCCCGGAGAGTACCCCTTTGCCAGGGGCATTCAGCCCTCCATGTACCGCGGGCGACTGTGGACCATGCGGCAATATGCCGGCTTCGCCTCGGCGGAGGAGTCGAACAAGCGCTATCGCTACCTGCTGGAGCAGGGGCAGACCGGGCTGAGCATTGCCTTTGACCTGCCGACCCAGATCGGGTACGACTCCGACCACCCGCTGGCGCAGGGCGAGGTGGGCAAGGTGGGCGTGGCCATCGACAGCCTGGCAGACATAGAGGTGCTGTTCGACCAGATACCGCTGGACAAGGTCAGCACATCCATGACCATAAACTCCACGGCACCCATACTGCTGGCAATGTACATATCGCTGGCAAGGAAGCAGGGCGTGGACATCTCCAGGCTGGATGGCACCATCCAGAACGACATCCTGAAGGAATATGTCGCCCGTGGCACTTACATCTACCCGCCACGGCCATCGATGCGGCTGATCACTGACGTGTTCAAGTACTGCGGCGAGAGCGTGCCGCGCTGGAATACCATCAGCATCAGCGGCTACCACATCCGCGAGGCCGGCTCCACGGCGTCGCAGGAGCTGGCCTTCACCCTGGCCGATGGAATCGCCTATGTGCAAGCGGCCATCGATTCGGGGCTGGACGTTGACCAGTTCGCCGGGCGATTATCGTTCTTCTTCGCCTCGCACAACAACCTGTTCGAGGAGGTGGCCAAGTTCAGGGCGGCGCGGCGGCTGTGGGCACGGATAATGAAGGAGCGCTTCGGCGCCAAGGAATCGCGGTCGTGGACGCTGAGGTTCCACACGCAGACCGGCGGCTCAACGCTGACGGCGCAGCAGCCGGACAACAACGTCATCCGCACCACCATGCAAGCGCTGGCGGCGGTGCTCGGCGGGACGCAGTCGCTGCACACCAACTCGCGCGATGAGGCCTACGCCACGCCAAGCGAGGGGGCGGTCACCATCGCGCTGCGGACGCAGCAGATACTGGCCTTCGAGAACGGCGTGGCCGATGCCGTCGACCCGCTGGGCGGCTCGTACTATATCGAGTCGCTGACCGACACCATCGAGGCCGAGGCCGAAGACTACATCAAGAGGATCGATGAAATGGGCGGCGCACTGGCAGCCATCGAGCAGGGATTCCCGCAGCGCGAGATACAGGAAAGCTCCTATCGATACCAGAAGGCGGTGGAGGCACAGACCAGGGTGGTGGTGGGCGTCAACAAGTTCGTCACATCGTATGAGAAGCCCCCGATACTGCGGGTCGACCCCGGCGTGTCCAAGAGGCAGATAGAGCGCCTTACCAAGGTTAAAAAGGACCGTGACAATAAGAAGGTCGACGCTGCCCTCAAGAAGCTGGGAGAGACAGCCAGAGGGACAGGCAACACCATGCCCGCGTTCATCGAGTGCGCCGAGGCCTACGCCACCATCGGCGAGATGTGCGATGTGCTGCGCGGCGTGTTCGGCGAACAGCGCGAGTTCGCCGCATTCTGATTTACTCGAACGAGTAAAATATAACGTGGGAGATAAAATCGCATCGACAGGTGAAAGGAGCACGTATGCTGAAGAAGATTGATCACATAGCGGTTGCAGTTAAAAACGCCGATGAGGCGATTAAGGTCTTCGAGCAGGTGTTCGGGCTCAAGTGTGAGCATAAGGAAGTGATACCGGATCAGAAGGTTAAGGCGGCTACCGTCCGCATCGGTAGCACCAACATCGAGTTCGTGGAGCCCACCGACCCGGAGAGCGGCGTCGCCAAGTTCATCGAGAAGAAGGGCGAGGGCATTCACCACATCTGCGTCGAGGTGGACGATGTGAATAAGGAACTCAAGGCGCTGGAGGCCAAGGGCGTGGCGCTTATCGACAAGCAGGCGCGCAAAGGCCTCGCCGGCATGATCGGCTTCGTCCATCCCAAGTCCACCGCCGGGGTGCTCATCGAGCTGGTGCAGAAGGGTTAATCGCATAAATTTTCGCAAAGGGGAACTTCATGGCTGAGACTATTCGAGTGCTAGTTGCCAAACCGGGGCTTGACGGGCATGACCGGGGCGCCAAGTATATCGTGCGCGCCCTGCGCGACGCCGGCATGGAGGTTATTTACAGCGGGCTGCGGCAGACGCCGGACATGATCGCGGAGGTTGCGCTACAGGAAGATGTCAACGTGGTGGGTCTGAGCATACTGTCGGGGGCGCATATGGACATATTCCCCACAGTCGTGGAGAAGCTGAAGCAGAAGGGTCTGGATGTCCTGGTGCTGGCCGGCGGCATCATCCCCGAGGAGGACATGCCAGCGCTGAAGGACATAGGGGTCAGCGCCGTCTTCGGGCCGGGCACCAAATCCGATGAGATCGTCAGTTATATACAGGGCGCGCTGGCGAAAAAATAAAGCGGGGGCAGATAATTATGGCGAAACGACAGCTGAAACTTGTATTCCCAACGGATGCTATAACGCAGCCCGTAGTGTACGACGTCTGCCGGGAGTTCAGGCTGGTGTCGCATATCCATCGCGCCACCATACAGGAAAACAGGGGCGTGGTCATGCTGGGGCTCGAGGGGGATGACGCAGACATTGAAAAAGCTATGGCATGGGTTGCGGATAAAGGTATCGAGGTGGAGCCCCTGGAGGTTGAGACAATCCAGCCTTAATATATCCCCACTATCCCTCTGAATCAGGGGGCGGACCGCTCCACTTGTTGCTCCTCACCCTCTGCGACAATCTTACAGCCTCATCGGTCGGGCGGTAGTCCGCCAGCATCCTGTCACGCAATGCCGGGAACTCCCCATCGATTATGCTCTGCCGTATCTCCGACATCAGCCTCAACACGAAGCGCAGGTTATGCATAGTGGCCAGCCGGTACGCCAGCAGTTCCTTGGCGCGGAACAGGTGGTTCAGGTAAGCGGCGGAGAAGTTCAGGCAGGTGTAGCAATCGCAGTCATCGTCCAGCGGCACATCCCGGCTCCGGTACTCGGAATTGCGTATTATCTTGCGCCCGTGACGCGTGAAGATGCCTCCGTTCCGGGCGATGCGTGTCGGCAGGGCGCTGTCGAACAGGTCGATGCCGCGCGAGACTCCGGCGACCAGGTCTTCCGGCGAGCCCATGCCCATGAGGTAGCGCGGCCTGTCCGACGGTAGGAGCTGTGCCACCTCCTCGACGATGGCGTAGGTGACCTCCTTGGGCTCGCCCAGGCTCAGCCCGCCCAGGGCGAAGCCATCGAATCCCATCGATGTAATGGCATCCGCCGAGGAGCGGCGAAGCTCCATGAAACCGCCGCCCTGCACTATGCCGTACAGCGCCTGATCCGGTCGACTCCGGGCCTTCAGGCAGCGCTCGGCCCAGCGGCTGGTGCGGTCGACCGCCTCCTGCACCACGCGACGGTCGTCGGTAAATGGCGGGCACTCGTCCAGCGGCATGATGATGTCGGCGCCCAGCGCCTCCTGGTACTCGACGACCAGCTCCGGGGTGATGAAATGCTCGCTGCCGTCGAGGTGGGAGCGGAAGAGGACGCCGTCGTCGTTGACCTTGCGCAGGTGCGACAGGCTGAATACCTGGTAACCTCCGCTGTCGGTAAGTATGGGCAGGGGCCAGCTCATGAAACGGTGCAGCCCCCCCAAGCTGCGTATGATCTCGATGCCCGGGCGCAGGTACAGATGGTAGGTGTTGCCCAGAACCATGTGCGCCCCGAGGCCGACGACGTCCTGCGGCGTCAGCGCCTTCACCGACGCCTGGGTTCCCACGGGCATAAAGGCAGGAGTCGGCACCGCGCCGTGAGCAGTTTCGATGATTCCAGCGCGAGCGCCGGTACGCGGGCAGGTCGCTGCCAGCTCGAATTTCAACCGTTTCCCTCCAACAGACGATCGGCGATGATCACCCGCTGGATCTCGGATACCCCCTCGTATATCTCGGTGAGCTTGGCATCGCGGTACAGCCGCTCGATCTCCATGTCACTCATGTAGCCGTACGCCCCGTGTACCTGCATCGCCATGCGGGTCACTTCGACGGAGGACTGGGAGGCGAACAGCTTGGCAGTTGCCGATTCCGCTGTGATATCCCCACCCTGGTCCCGCATGAACGCCGTCCTGTACGTCAGCAGCCTGGCGGCCTCGATCCGGGAGACCATCTCCGCCAGCAGCCACTTGATGGATAGCATGTCGGCGATGGGACGGCCATGGGCCTCGCGCTCGACTGCATAACCTTTGGATAGCTCGATGGCGCCCTGCCCCACCCCGACTGCCCCGGCGGCGACGGCCAGCCGTCCCACGCCGATGCACTCCAGCATGATTTCGAACCCGTGTCCCCTGTCACCCAGCAGATTCGCTGCCGGCACACGGACGCCGTCCAGATAGACCACCGCCGGGCAGAGACCCCGCGCTCCCATGGTCGGGCACGGGTGGCGGATCTGGTAACCGGCCGCCGAAGTATCAACCAGAAAGGCGCTGAGCCGCTTCGTCTCGTCCCCGGCAAATACCAGCGTGAGTTTGGACGCGGGCGACAGCGCCACGAACTGCTTCTGCCCGGTTATGCTGTAGCCGCCCTCGACAGATGTTGCCTTCGTCTGTATAGCCCGGGGGTCGGAGCCGGTGGCCTCCTCGGTGAAGGCGAATGAGGTGAGGAAATCGCCCCTCGCCAGCGGCGTCAGGAATTGCCGCCGCTGCTCCTCGCTGCCGTACCGATACAATGCCTCGCCGGTGAGGCTGTTGACCCCGATGATGGCGCCCGCCAGCATGGATACGCGGCTGAGCTGCTCGATCACCAGAGCGTATGACAGGTATCCGGCCCCGCTGCCGCCGTAATCGGAGGGATAAGGCAGCCCGTAATATCCCAGGCTGCCCATTTGACCGGCCAGCGCGAAGGGGAACTCGCAGGTGCGGTCGATCTCCATCGCCACCGGCCGCACGGTGCGCTCGGCGAACTCGCGGGCCGACCGCTGGAGCATCTTATGCTGCTGGCTCAGGTTAAAATCCATTTCGACCCTCAGGATATAGCACGGTCTATGACCATGGCAATAAAGATCAAACCGAGATAGGGAAAGGCGGTCAGCTTGTATATACGCCACGCGTCGCTCGAAAAACTGGTGTAGATAAGTCTCAATGTAGATACGAACATCATGATGCCCAGGATGCAGGCGACCGCCAGGTAGAATGTTCCCATGTCGCCGTAGCGGTGAAGGGAGATGGAGCTGCCCAGCAATAGCGCAGCCAGAAACGGCAGTATCTTGATAGCGTCTCTAGCCTCGCGCGAGACGGGGAAATACTTGATGCCGGCCTGGCGATAGTCATCGCGGTTGGCGATCATCACGCTCCACACGTGCAGCGGCGTCCAGAACGTTATCAACAGGCACAGCAGGAGCAATGTCAGATCCAGGCGATGGCTGACAGCGGCATACCCGATTATCACCGGCGAGCAGCCAGCTATGGCGCCCTGCGGGAAGACACAGGTGATCCGCTTGCGGAACGTAATGGCAACCACCACGCCGAAGGCGCCGAAGGCGAAGCACAGCGGGTCGAGGAACCAGGCGATGGCCAGCCCGCCGATGACCAGGGAGATGGCCCAGGGCAGCATCTTCTGCGGCGGGGATATCCTCCCCGAGGGCAGCGGCCGATGCCTGACGCGCTGCATTTTAGCGTCCAGATCACGGTCGATGTAGTTGGTAAGGCCGTTGGTTCCGCCGCTGCCCATCAGCAGCGCTGCCGCGGCGAGCAGGAACGTTCGTGTCGGGAACGGGGCCAGCCAGTCCCACGCCACCAGCGCGGCGCACAGCCCGATGAAGGCGAGCAGCACCGTCTCGCGCGGCTTGAGCACCCTGATGTAATTTATCACCCAGCCGCCGCGACCGGTGGACGCCTGATATTTATCGAGGTCACACGTCATGGTTTAAATCAAGCCCCTCCTCTTAGAATTCCTTATTGCTTTCTGGTATGCCTTAATGATATCACGTCTGCGCAATACACCTAGCAGCCTCGAAGGGTCGTCCCTGTCCACCACAGGTATACGCCCGACGTCCATAGCTCCCAACTTGTTCAATATATCAGAAATGCTCTGGTCTGGGTATGCAGTAATCGGATTCCTGGTGGTGATATCGCTCACCTTCAGGTGAGGTGTAGCAGTTCTCAATCCCCTCTCTACATCGCTCAGGGTAACGATACCGTACAAACTATCATCCCGGTTTAGCACCGGAAAGCCATGATGCCCCGTCTTCTCCAGCGTACGGACCAGCTGTGCGACCGGCATCTCGGTAGATACAGTGATGAAGTCCTGCGTCATCACCTCGCCAACCGTCACTCCTCTCATCATATCCGATTCGTCGAACTTGTCCACGATGACGCCCCGCTTGAGCAGCCGCATAGTGTATATAGTTTCGATGGTAAAACGTCTAAATATGATGGTGCTGAAGGCCACAGCGATAATCAGAGGCAAAATGACCAGATAGTCCCGGGTTATCTCGAACACGATTATTATCGCGGTTATGGGCCCACCCACAGCAGCTCCGAAGAAGGCTCCCATGCCTACCAGTGCATAGGCACCGGTAGGCGCTGTTATCGTGGGGAACAGGTAGTTTACCCCGATGCCAAACGCACCACCGAGCATGGCGCCGATGAACAGGGACGGCGCGAATACGCCACCGCTGCCGCCGCTGCCCAGCGTCACCGAGGTGGCGACGATCTTCAGCGCAAACAGTGCAAGCAGCATACCGATGGTGAGGTTACCCATCAGGGCTTTATCGACGCCGCCTATGTTAGTTAATTCTCCGCCGGGCATATAATGCGCGCCGTACCCAACCCCGAATATATCCGGATAGAAATATCCGATGATTCCGATTATGAGGCCACCGACCGCAGGTTTCAGGTAGCTGGGAAACCTGATGCTGCCCAGGAGGCTATCGCACTTGTAGAAAAACTTTACGAAAGCGTAAACCGCGATGCCCGATACTATACCCAAAATTATGTACAGGATTATCTCCCACGGGCTCTGCAGTGTATAGGTCGGTTGCAGCGCAAACGGTGTAGGACGTTCACTGGTATACATGAATATACGCGCGATGACATTGGCAGCGACTGAACTGATGATAATGAAGACTGCATTGCGGGTCATGAACTTCCTCTGCAATACCTCCAGCGAAAAGAAAGCGCCCGCGATGGGTGCATTGAATGTAGCCGACACACCCCCGGCGGCACCACAGAGTAATAACGTTTTTACCCACTCATCGTTAAGCTTCAATCGCTGACCGATCGTCGAACCAATGGATGACCCCACCTGTACTATAGGCCCCTCTCGCCCCACCGAGCCGCCGCTGCCGATGCATATCGACGAGACCAGCACCTTGATTGCGGCCACCCGCTGGCGGACCCGCCCCCTCCCTACGGCTAAAGCCTCTATCACCTCAGGTGGACCCTCACCCCTGGCTTCCCGCGCGAAGAAGTAAATGATCGGCCCAATGATCAATCCACCGAGCACGGGCAGGATTATTACGTAGTGGTCACCCAGGAAACCGAAGGCGGTGGCACCGCCTTCGAAAAACAATTTGCTGACATATTCAATAAGCTTCCAGAAAATCAGGGCGCCAAACCCAGCGCCGACACCGACTATGATGCTCAGGATTACCCCTACTGTGGTTTCCGAAGAGCGCAGGCGAGTATGCAGGGATCTTAACGTGGGTTGTAAATATTTAAAAAAGGAATGCAATATGTCATTTATACGCGAGACGCTCAAGCTGTCAACAGCTCCTGGAGCACACGCTCGACATCCTCCGACCCTGCATCGCTGCGGAATGTCGTCCTGCCGATAGATTCCAGCAGCACCCAGCGCACCGCCTTCTGCCGGACCTTCTTGTCCAGCTCCATCGCCTGCAGCACGCGCTTGATATCCACTTTCGAACAAGAGGTGGGAAGGCCAAGACGTTGGAGCAGACCGTTTTGCCGCGATACCGCGGCGGGGTCGAGCAGCCCCAGGCGCTGGCTGAGCCGGGCGGCCCCGGCCATGCCGATAGCCACCGCCTCGCCGTGGAGGAAGCGATCATAGTCCGTTGCCGCCTCGATGCCGTGGGCGATGGTGTGTCCATAATTCAATATCATTCGCCGATCCCGTTCCCTCTCGTCCTCGCTCACCACGCTGCCCTTGATAGCCACGCTGCGCCGTATCGCTTCGGTGGTCGGCTGCTGTTCGAGATCGCCGAGCGATGCTGCATTGGTTTCGAGAAAGCGTACGTAATCGGCGTCGAGGATGAAGCCGTGCTTCACCACCTCCGCCCATCCGGATACCAGCTCCCTCTTAGGGAGAGTGGATAGGGTATTCACATCGATGAGGACGAGGCGCGGCTGGTAGAATGACCCGATGAGGTTCTTTGCCTGCGGGTGATTGACGGCCACCTTTCCGCCGATTGAGGAATCGGCCATGGCTATGAGCGATGTTGGCACCTGAACCAGCGGCAGGCCGCGCAAGAAGGTAGATGCTACAAAGCCGGCAAGGTCGCCCACCATGCCGCCGCCCAGGGCGACGATGGCGTGTCCCCTCTCGGTGCGGCGATCGATCAGCCAGTCGTATATCTGAACTGCGGTATCGATGCTCTTGGTGGTCTCGCCGGGCGGCACCAGGCAGGCGTCCACATCGAAGCCCGCCTGCTTCAGCGACTCGGTGGCCTGGGCTCCGTGGTAGTGAAATACGTTCTCATCGCTGATGATGCTGGCGTAGCCCTCCAGATCCATCTGCCGCATGCGGTGCCCCAGGCCGTCCATCACGTTCCACCCGACGTACACGGGGTAGTTCTGCGTAACCGTTGCGACCACTATAGGAAGGCTTTCGACATATCGGTCGTCACCGCGGCGGGACATGACCTGCTCGTACTGGCTAATGACCTCTTCGACGACCTGGTCGATGCTGAGGTCATCGGTATGCACGGCCCGGTCGGCGGTGGCATAATACGCCTGCCGCGAAGCTTTGAGCGTGGCGATACGCGACAGCGGGTCGGGGACGGACAGCAGCGGGCGTTCCACGTTGCCGCCCTCCTGCTGCGAGGCGATGAGGCGCTGGTATATGGTCTGCGGCGTCGCCTCCAGGCAGATGAGCACCCCGCTGCTGAAGAACATGTCGCGGTTGCGGGCATCGACTACGGCTCCGCCGCCGATGGCGATGACCGCTTTCCTGCGACGACAGGCCCACTGCAGCACCCTCTGTTCCAGCTCGCGGAAGCGCGACTCCCCGTCCTCGACAAATATCTGCGGTATGGGCTTGCCGGCGAGCGTCGCTATCTCGTGGTCGCTGTCGACCAGGCGCCGCTTCATGCGCCCTGCGACGCGCTCCGCCACCACCGTCTTGCCGGTGAAGGAGAACCCGGCCAGTATCAAATTGTCACGAGTGCCCTTCTTTCCCATCTCCCCTCTACCCTTTCTTCGTCATCGAATCGATGTATCCCTTGTAGTTGCGCATGGTTTCCTTGGTACTGTCACCGCCGAACTTCTCCAGCAGGGCATCTGCCAGCACGATGGCCAGCATGGCCTCGCCGATAACGCCCGCTGCGGGCACTACGCAGATGTCGCTGCGCTCGATGTGGGCGCTGACCGGCTCCCCTGTCTTGAGGTCCGCCGACGGCAGCGGCCTGGTCATGGTCGGTATCGGCTTGATTGCGACAAGCACCGTTATCGGCTCGCCGTTGCTGATGCCCCCCTCGATGCCTCCCGCGCGGTTGGTCTCGTGGCTCCAGCCCTTTTTCTTCTTGTCGAATTTGATTATGTCGTGTGCCTCAGCTCCCGTGAGCCGGGCGACATCGAACCCGCTGCCGATGCCCACGCCCTTGACGGCGTTGATGCTCATCATCGCCTGTGCGATCCGCCCATCCAGCCGACGGTCCCAGTGGGTGTGGCTGCCCAGCCCGATGGGCACGCCCGTAGCCACCACCTGGAACACCCCGCCAACGCTGCTGCCGGCGGCCTTTGCCCTGTCGATCTCGGCGATCATGGCCTTCTCCGCCTTGCCTTCGCCGCAGCGTACCGGAGACTTCTCCACGCTGGACCACGATATCTGCTCGACCCGCTGCGGCACTTCCTTCAGCCGCGCGTCGCCGATGGCTATGGTGTGGCTCCTGATATCGATGCGGAATTCGGCGACCAGCCTCCTTGCTACCGCCCCCACCGCCACCCTCGCCGCCGTCTCGCGGGCGCTGGCACGTTCCAGTACTGGTCGCACATCGCTAAATCCGTATTTTACCGCTCCCGCCAGGTCGGCATGTCCCGGCCGTAGCTGCGTTACCGGCTCGATCTTCTTCTTGACCGGCACCACCGCCATCATCTCCTCCCAGTTCTCCCGATCACGATTCCAGATGAGCAGAGCGATGGGACTGCCGATGGTGAGGCCGTGGCGCACGCCGGATATTATCTCCGCCTTATCATCCTCTATCTGCATGCGCCCCCCACGACCGTAGCCACCCTGCCTCCGCTTGAGGTCATGCGCGATGTACTCCTCGTCCAGCGGCAGGCCTGCCGGCACCCCCTCGACTATGGTCACCAGCCCCCTGCCGTGCGACTCACCTGCGGTTAAAAATCTGAACATGTTCTTTTCCTTCGATCGAAATTCAACTTAAGCTGTGCCTTTCATACATTCATTCCGATTTTGTTCGAACGGTAAAGCCGATGCCATTAGAGTGCCCCCTTCGCCGCTTCGAACATTATGTCGTAGGGCGCTTGCTTGCCGGTCCACATCTCGAATGCGGTGGCGCCCTGGTTCACCAGCATGGAAAGCCCACCCAGCGTGCGCGCGTATGCTTTCCTAGCATCTAATATAAGCTGCGTTTCCAGAGGGTTGTACACCACATCATAGACCAGCAACCCGCTGTGCAGAAGCTTTGCCTCGACGGGCGATTTGCCCTCGGTGATGCTGTGCTTCATCCCCACCGGCGAGCAGTTGACCAGCAGGTCGCACTCAGCCAGCGCCTTACGAAACGGCAGTCCCTTTGGCGAAGATACCTTGATATCGGGTATGGGATACACATTGAAATCCAGCGATTGCACCCCTCCGATGTCCTTGGCATCGTAGCAGCTGCGCGGCGGCGGCCCCTGCGTGCGGCGCAGGCTGTGCGCCAGCTTATCTGCAAGCTGCTGCGCCCGCCGCGTGATGATATCCGTTACGAAGAGCGATCTGACGCCTGCCCGTGCCAGGGCGAAGGTCACCGCATGCGCCACACCGCCAGCGCCGATGATGAGCGCTCGCTTGCCCGCTGGGTCGAAGTTGCCCTCTTTGCGCAGCGCCTGCAGAAAACCGCCGGCATCCGTATTGTATCCCATGAGCCGTCCATCGCGGTTGATAATGGTGTTAACCGCACCGATCTCATACGCCAGGTCGTCCAGATCGTCCAGCAGCGGCAGGATGGTCTCCTTATGTGGCACGGTCACATTGGCGCCCAGCGTATCTGGATGCAGCAGGCGCTCCCGCATGTTCTTCAGCTCGGCGGGCTCGGTCTCCCAGAACTCGTAGCGTATATCCAGGCCGTAATGGTCGAAGGCCGCCTGCTGCATCGGCGGCGACACCGAGTGTCCTAAAGGATAACCGAGTAACCCTACATATTTGGTCCTGTGCTCGTCCTGTACCGTGCCGATCTCTTCCTGCATCATACCTTCATCCCGTCAATATACGTTTGCAGTATTATCGCCGCCGCGACAGCATCGCGACTGGCTCGCTTCTTGCTCCGCTTGGTGCCGGCCTCACGCAACATGCGGTCGGCGGAGACGGTGGTCAATCGCTCATCGCAGGTATCTACGGGTATATCGGTGCGTTTCGCCAGCGCCTCGGCGAAGGCTATGGCCCTGCCCGCCTGCTCACCTTCGCTGCCATCCAGCGAGCGCGGCAGCCCCACCACGATGCGGTCTACGCCGTACTCGTTCGCCATGGATACGATTCGCTCCGTATCGATGTCGTCTCCGGCGCTATCGATCACGGTCAGCGGCACCGCAACGCCGCCGTGAGCCACGGCTATCCCTATCCTGCGTTGGCCGTAGTCAATCCCCAGCATCGCCATGCTTCGCCACCAGCTCCCTTACCAGCTTCAGCGCCTCATCGATCCGGTCAATGTCCTTGCCGCCACCCTGCCCCATCTCCGCCCTGCCACCCCCACGGCCGCCGGCCACCTGCGCCACCTGTTTAACGATATCGCCGGCGTGTATCCCACTTTTCACGAGGTCGGGCGTCGCCATCGCCACGAAGGCGGCCTGCCCGTCGCTGACCGTCCCCAGCACCACCAGCACGCTGTTCAAACGCTGCCTGACGATATCGCCAGTGCGCCGCAACGCCTCGATGTCCGATGAGGGGACTTGCGTGGCCAGCACCGCGATGCCGTTGACGTCGATCACTTTGCCGAGCAGGGATTCCACGTCGTCCCTGGTCGACCTGTGTTCCAGCGCATGTATCTTTTTTCGCTGGCTGTCCATCTCCCTGCGCAGGGCCGAAAGGCGGTTCTTGATCTGCGATGGCTCGGTTTTCAGCTCGTCGGCGACCTCCGCGATGAGGGACAGCTGTTTATCGATATATGCCTCGGCTCCCCTGCCGGTGACCGCCTCGATGCGGCGCAGCCCGGACCCGATGCTGCCCTCGCTGACGATATGCAGGTAGCCGATCTCGCCCGTGGATCTTACGTGCGTGCCGCCGCACAGCTCGGTGCTGACCGGCCTGCGCCCGCCGATCACCAGCGCGCGCACCTCGTCGCCGTACTTCTCATCGAAGAAGGCCAGCGCCCCCTTTTCGATAGCTTCCTTATATGACACGATCCTTGGCGTAACCTTAATATTCTGGCGGATCCACTCATTCACCTGTCTCTGTATCTGCGACAGTTCCTCAGCGGTGAGCGCTTTGGGATGGGAGAAGTCGAAGCACAGGTAATCCGGCGACACCAGCGAGCCGGACTGGCGCACGTGCTCGCCCAGCACCCGTCGCAGCGCCGCCTGCAGCAGGTGGGTGGCGGTGTGGTTGCGGGCGATGTCCAGGCGGCGCTCCCGGTCCACGCAGGCGTTTACCGTCTCCCCTGTCGCGACTTGTCCTCTGGTTACTCTGCCGCGATGGATGACCAGCTCTGGCGATGGCCTTATCGTATTCTCGACAGCGAACCGTCCCCTGGGTCCCGCGATCTCCCCGCTGTCACCGACCTGCCCGCCCATCTCGCCGTAGAACGGCGTCTGGCTCAGCACTATCTCGCCGTCGTCGCCCTCGACCAGCATGTCCTTCTTCTCACCGTTAGCCGCCAGCATCAGGATATCGCTGCGGCACTTCAACTTTCGGCAATCGTCACCGACGAAGTCTGTCTGGGGCAATCTGGCTCGAGTGTATATTTTTACATCGTTACCCGTTACGGCTCCGGTTCGCTTCGCTGACCTGGCCCGCTCCTGCTGGCACGACATCTCGCGCTCAAATCCCTGGCAGTCGATATCGAACCCGCGCTCGGCGGCTATCTCGGCGGTCAGCTCGCGGGGGAAGCCGTAGGTATCGTACAGCTTGAACACGTCCTCCCCACAAAGCGTATCCCCCCTGTCTTTCTCTGCCGTTGCGATCATCTGATCGAGCAGGTTGAGACCCACATTCAGCGTCTGCTCGAACCTGCCCTCCTCGGCAGCGATGGTGCTGAGGATGAATTCCCGCTCACGTTTCAGTTCGGGATAGGCGGTTTTCATCTGGTCGATGACGACCGTCGCCAGCTCGGCGATGAATCCCTCGATCCCCAGCTTCCTGCCGAAGACGGCGGCGCGGCGCAGCACCCGGCGCAGTACGTAGCCGCGGCCTTCGTTGGAGGGCATAACGCCGTCGGCGATGAGGAAGGTAACCGCACGCGAATGCTCCGCCACCACGCGTATCGCCTTGTCCGTCGCCTCGTTTTCACCGTAGCGTTTGCCGCTTAGCCGCGCCACGCCGGCGATCAGCGGTGAGAACCGATCCGTCTCGTAGACCGTGGTCACGCCCTGCATGGCGGCGGCGGTGCGCTCCAGCCCCATGCCGGTATCGATGTTGGGTCTGGGCAGCGGTACGCGGCTGCCGTCGCTGCGCTGGTCGTACTGGGTGAACACCAGGTTCCAGATCTCGGTGAAGCGCTCGCAGTCGCAGTTAGGCCCGCAATCGGGTTTGCCGCATCCGACCTTCTCCCCGACATCGAAATGTATCTCGCTGCACGGGCCGCAGGGCCCGGTATCGCCGGCCGGCCCCCAGAAGTTGTGCTTCTCGCCGAAACGCTTGATCTTACCCTCAGGGAAACCGATGCGGCGCCAGCAGTCGAAGGCCTCGTCGTCATCGGTGTATATCGTCACCCACAGGCGGTCGGGATCCAGCTTCAGCCTCTGCGTCACGAACTCCCACGCCCAAGCGATAGCCTCTCTCTTGAAGTAGTTGCCGATGCTGAAATTGCCCAGCATCTCGAAGAAGGTCAGGTGCTGGGTGTCGCCTACGGAATCGATATCGGTGGTACGGAAGCACTTCTGGCACGACGCCAGGCGCGGGCTGGGGGGAACGGCCTCGCCGGTGAAGTACGGCTTGAACTGCACCATGCCGGCGGTGGTCAGCAGCAGCGTGGGGTCGCCCCGGGGCACCAGCGATGAGCTGGGCATGCGCCTATGACCCTTCTCTTCAAAGAAATGGAGGAATGATTCCCGAATATCGTTGCTGTTCACAGTTTATGTCCCCAGTGGGATTTTATTGTATTGTAATCGTATGTGGTATGTCAAATAGCATCACGTATGGATAGCCAGTCGACTGAACAAAGACCCTAAAAATGGTTCGCTTGACATCTTCTCTGACGTGTGCTAGCTTTGTATCGTTCTTCAAGGCCTGAATTAGCTTGGGAAGGTGGATGTGTTGACACAAGACCGCAGCGCTCAGGTGAAACAGCTCTGCCAACAGCTGTTGACCCACCGCAACCTCATCATTGCCAGCAACCGTGGCCCCGTTGACTACCGCACGGACGAACAGGGCAACCTGAAGAGCCGTCGCGGCAGCGGCGGCGTGGTGACGGCGCTGACCGCCATCAGCCAGTACATGGACCTCACCTGGGTCGCCAGCGCCATGGGAGAGGGCGACCGACGTGCTGCGGCAGAGGCTCAGGGTGAACGGCTGAAGTCGCCCACAACCAGCGGCAAACTGTACATACGCTTCGTCGCATCTCCGGGCAGCGTGTACCACAAGTTCTACAGCGTCTTCTGCAACCCGCTGCTGTGGTTCCTGCAACACCTGATGTGGAATTCGTCTCACACCCCGAACATCGACTCCCGCGTATACGATGCCTGGGAGAACGGCTACAAGGTGGTCAACCGCGCCTTTGCCGACGCCGTGATTGACGAAGCGTTGAAGGGTAAGCTGCCGGCGCTGGTCATGCTCCACGACTATCACCTGTATCTGGCGGCGCAATACATCCGTGAACGGCTGCCGGACGCCATCATCCAGCATTTCACGCACATACCCTGGCCCAGCTCGTACACCTGGCAGCTGCTTCCCAAGGGCTGGACACAGGAGATATGCAGCGGTATGTGCGCCAACGATATCGTCGGCCTGCAGACCGAGAGGGACGTATACAATTTCCTCAACACCTGCGAGATCTTTCTGGACAACGCCGATATCGACTATCGCAAACGCAATATTTCGGTAAACGGCCACATCGTGCAGGTCAGGCACTATCCCATCTCCATAGATGTGCCGAACCTGAGGCGGCTGGCCAGATCCAACCTGATGAAATCGTACGAGGACAACCTGCTGCCTCTCTATAACAAGAAGACCATTGTGCGAGTCGACCGCCTGGAGCCCAGCAAGAACGTCGTGCGCGGCTTTCGCGCCTTCGATATGCTGCTCCAGCGTTATCCCGAACTCAAGGGCGAGGTCAATTTCCTCGCCTTCCTCGTGCCCTCGCGAACCCGCATAAAGCAGTATCGCAAGTACGCCTCGGAGGTAAGCGAGCTGGTGGCATCGATCAACTCCAGGTACGGCAACGAGTCGTGGCAGCCCATCAGGCCATTCTACGAGAACAACTACCCGCAGGCGATTGCGGCGATGAAGCACTATGACGTCCTGCTGGTAAACGCGGTCATAGATGGCATGAACCTCGTCGCCAAGGAGGGGCCGACGGTCAATGAGCGCGATGGAGTGCTTATCCTTTCGGAGCGCGCCGGCGCCTGCCAGCAATTGCGGGATTATGTCCTGCCGGTAACGCCCACAGACCTTGAAGGCACAATACAGGCGCTGTACCAGGCGCTGACCATGCCGGCCGACGAGCGGAAGCGGCGTTCGGATGCTCTGAAGAAGTCCGTAGAAGCGGAGGACATAACCGCCTGGCTGCACCACCAGTTAAGCGATGTCACTGCACTGACGCTGGAAACGCTGAAGCAAGCCACTTGAGGAAGCGAGCCACCTCTGCCACACCGTTGACAGCATAATCGGACGCCTGCGCCAGATCTGGCGGCGCTTCATCCGATGCGACACTGACAGCCAGCAGACCGCGGCGGCGCGCAGCCCTGAAGGCATCGATGTCGCTGATGTCATCGCCCATGTAAACCCCACCCTGCAGCTGAAAATCCTCGATGAGCTTTTCCACCGCCGTGCCCTTGTCGATGTCCAGCAGCGGCCGCAGCTCGATCACCATCCTCCCCTCCACTATGCTGAACCTCTGCGACAAATCCAGTTCGCCGAGACGGTGTAATATCTCACCCCTGGCACGATCCGTATCGTTGCAGTTGCGGTAGTGGATAGCGAGCGCCGAGCCTTTGTTCTCGATGAAAACGCCTTCCCTGCGGATGAGGCGTTCCACATCCACCTGCATCTTCGCGACCATCGAGGGGTACTCTTCGGCTCCGTGGACCAGCTCTATATTGCCGCCATGCAGCCTCTCCAGACCATGGTTGCCGATGTAAACTACGCCATCGATGCCGAGCATATCCCTGGCCTCAGCTGCGGGACGCCCGGAGATAACCGCCACCAGCGATATCCTCTTAACCAGGATTGATAGCTGCTGACGGCAGCCGTCATCCACCCTGGCTTCGCCCGGCGAAGGCGCAATCCGGCTGATGGTGCCATCGACATCGGTGATCAGGCCGAAGGGCGAGCGACGTAGCGACGCTTCAACTGCGTCCAGATCATCAAACAGATACGGCATATTAACGTAAGTCCCCGGGCAGCAGGTCAGCCCCTTATCACCCGGCGACCTCTTCCGCCTCCCGCTTTTTCCTTTTGGTAATGAACAGGCGGGTTATCTTGTTATCCCTGACATCAGCGATTAGCAGATTGAGCTCGCCCGACTCTATCTGGTCCCCCGGCACTGGCAGGCGTCCGAAGAGGTGCAGGGCGAAGCCGCCAACAGTCTGGTAGTCGCCCTCAGGGATACCCAGCTTCAGCTCTTCATTCACATCTTCTATACGGGTGCCCCCCTGAATCTTATACATGCGTGCCCCGACCACCTCGTAACCCTTCTTGGCCGCTACCAGCTCCTCCTCTATCTGGCCCACTATATTTTCCACCAGATGGTCTATGGTCACCACACCGGATGTACCGCCGTATTCATTAATCACTACGGCCAAATTCAATTTCCCCGCTCGCATCTCGCTGAGCAGCTCGCCGACGGTTTTACTGCCGGGCACATAATGCACCGGGCGGGCCAGGTCGGTCACCACACTCGCGCCGTTCATCTCGCCCTTGCCCATAGCGATAAATACGTCTCTCGCCGAGAGCAACCCCTCCACGTTGTCATAGCTTCCTTCATATATGGGGTACCGATGTGCTGGAGAGACTGCATAGATTTTGAGGAAGTCAGCAAGTGTAGCCCCTTTCTCTATCCATTTGGCTTCCGTTCGGGGTGTCATTATCTCTTTTACCTGGCGCTCTCCCAGCTTGACTACCGAGCGCATCATTTCAGCAGAGGTTTCATCTATGTGTCCCTCCTCCTCACCCATGGAGATCACGGCGCTTATCTCCTCTTTGCTGAACAGCGCGCCCGGTATAGTTCCGGCATGTGCCAGATGTGTAAACCTGTCTGAGATCCAGCTAAGCATACTCACCAGCGGTTTGATCGCCCTGGATATTAACTCTATCGGCGCGCTGAATGGAAGGGCGATACGCTCAGGATGCGCTGCGGCAATGGTCTTGGGTATGACCTTGGCGAAGATCAGCAGAAGAAATGCGATGATGATGATGGCTATAGGCGTCCCGACGGCCTCATTACCGATGAGGTCGATAATGAATATGGTGCCCAGCGAAACCACGATAGTCTCGGCGAAACTTATGCCCGTAAGCACGGCGGACAGGAACCTTGAGGGATTCTCCATTATCCTGGCCACCCGGTCGGCGCCGCGTGCGCCCTCCTCCTGCAGATGCCTCAACCTAGTCCTCTGCAGCCTGACAAACCCAATCTCCGCAGCGGAGAAGAAGGCGCAAACCAGCAGGAACAGGATGGCAAATGTCAGATAAATCCAATTCTCCATTACCGCTCCATGCGTCACTATGACACGCAGTGCAATTTTACATGTATTGCTGTCAGGTATCAAGGTGTGCCAATATGAACGGCGACCGGGGTCTTCAGGTTGAATATGAACACTATAGCGGTTAAACTATATTACAGGTGCAGGATTGCAGATCAATATTCGTTTTTTAGGCGCAGCCCAGAACGTCACCGGCTCGCGCCACCTGGTTGAAGCAAACGGACGGCGGTTCCTCGTCGATTGCGGGCTATTCCAGGAGCGGGTGCTGAAGGACAGGAACTGGCAGCCCTTCCCTGTTTCTCCCGAATCCATTGACGCCGTGATGCTGACCCATGCCCACATCGACCACAGCGGTTTTTTGCCCGCGCTCGTCCGCGACGGATTCAGGGGTCCCATATACTGCACCGCAGCTACCGCCGATATCACTCGCATAATGCTGCTGGACTCCGCCCATATCCAAGAAGAGGATGCGGCCTTCAAGAAGAGGAGGCACGAACGTGAAGGGCGGCGCGGTCCATACCCGGAGATCCCCCTGTACACTACGGAAGACGCCGAGAGATGCATATCGCTTCTCACGCCCATCAGCTATAAGGATAAGGTGACAATCGATAAAGGCCTTAGCGCGAGATTCCACGACGCCGGGCATGTTTTCGGCTCGGCGATGGTTACAGTCGAGGCGAAGGACAGCAGGGAAGCGAGGACGCTTCTGTTCTCCGGCGACCTCGGACGATGGAACAAGCCCATCCTGCATGACCCGACGATATTCGAGGAGGCGGATTATGTGGTGGTTGAATCCACTTACGGCGACCGCCTGCATGAGGGGCTGGACGCCATCGGTGACAGGCTGGCGGAGGTCATCAACTCAACAGTGGAGGCCGGCGGAAACATAGTGATACCCAGCTTCGCGCTGGAGCGGTCGCAGGAGATAATGTACTACATGAACCGGCTGCTTATGGCCAAGCGAATCCCCCGTCTCAAGACCTTCATCGACAGCCCGATGGCGGTGCGCATCACGGAGGTGTTCGAAAAATACCCCGAGCTGCACGACGAAGAGGTAAAAGCGCTGATACGGCAGGGAAGGTCCCCCTTTGGCTTCCTCGGGCTGAGCATGGTGACATCCACCGATGACTCCAAGGCCATCAACAATATCAAGGGCAGCGTTATCATCGTCGCCGGCTCCGGCATGTGCACCGGCGGCAGGATCAAGCATCACCTGGTCACCAACATTTCGCGGCGGGAAAGCACCATACTGTTCGTGGGGTACCAGGCGTCGGGCACACTGGGGCGGCATATCGTCAACGGCGCCAGCGAGGTGCGGGTGCTGGGCAGGCATTACCCGGTCAGGGCGCGAATCGTGCACATGCACAATTTCTCCGCTCACGCCGACAGGGACGGGCTGCTGCGATGGCTGCTATCGTTGAAGCGCCCGCCGCGGCGCGTCTTCGTGGTGCACGGCGAGGCCGAGGCCGCGAGCAACTTCGCCTATACATTGAGAGGAAAGACAGGCTGGGACATCAGGACGCCGCAATACCTGGAAGAAGCGGCTCTGGACTAGCGCTGCTGCGCGTGTCCTGGCTCAGCTACCGATAGCCCTCTTGCCGGTGAGCTTTTGCTGCGCATACCACTCCTGCACCAGGTCAGTCACCTCGTCAACCTCATCGCACACCCTCAGCAGTTCGAGGTCGCATGCATCGATGCAACCCCGTGACAGGGTACAATCCCTTAGCCAGTCCAGAAATCCCTTCCAGTAGCTGCTATCGAACAGTATCACCGGGAAGGGCCTTATTTTTTTAGTCTGTATCAGGGTTAAAACTTCCGTGAGCTCGTCCAGTGTGCCCAGCCCGCCGGGCATGATCACGAAGGCGGTGGCATACTTGACCAGCATCACCTTGCGCACAAAGAAGTGGTGGAACGTTATCACCCTGGTGGAATATTTATTGAACGATTGTTCCTCCGGCAGATCTATGTTCAGCCCGATCGATTCCACCCCTGCCTCCCTGGCGCCCTTGTTGGCTGCCTCCATGACGCCGGGCCCGCCGCCGGTTATGATGGCGAAGCCCATCTCGCCGAGCCGCCGGGCGATCGCCTCCGTTCGCTTATACGTCTCATCTTCGGGGCTGGTGCGCGCCGAGCCGTAGATGGTCACCGCGGGCTCGATGCCGGACAGCGTGTCGAACCCCTCGACCATCTCGCCCATGATGCGGAACATGCGCCAGGATTCTTCTTTGGCAAGATCGTTTATTTCATAGCTGTACATAGCATTCACCTTCCCTGCCGACGGGCATCGTAGTGTGCTAACTATAAATCGGATTGGGTGTCATAACCATCCTCCGGCGGCAGCATCTCCGGCGGCTCCTCCCCCGGTGAAGACGGTGCCCCCTGTCCCCTGCGCCGCTTCGACTGTCGTGTCTCGCCGAAATATACCTTTGTGTGCGGCCAGGGTATCTCGATACCCTCCTGGTCGAAGACCGCCTTGATGCGCTTCCTGATCTCGCCCATAACCTCCCATTGCCGGATGGGCTTGGTATCTCCCAGTATCTTTATATCTATCCCTGAATCGCCGAGATTGTCTACCCGAAGCACTTCGGGCGTCTTTATAAGTGCCTCCTTCCAGTATGGCTCCTGAGCCATTTCCCTGCAGACACGGTTTATGACCGATATGGCTTTATCCAGATCTGTGCCATAGGCAACAGAGATGTTTAGATTCACCCGCGACCACTCCTTGGTATAATTCGACGATATCCCGCTCTCTCCGTTGGGGATGAAGTGCACGATGCCGTCGAGGTCCCTGAGGACGGTTCGCCTCAGGTTTATCTCCTCCACAATCCCGGCGACGCTCCCGATCCTGACCACGTCGCCTACGTTGTACTGGTCCTCGATGATCACGAATATCCCGCCGATGATATCACGGATCAGGTACTGTGCGCCGAAACCAACCGCCACGCCGATGACGCCGAAGCCGGCGAGCAGCGGCCCTATGTTTATGCCGAACTCGGCAAGGATCATGAACGAGGCGACGATGAATATCAGCACCGTTACGGTGAAGATGAACACGCGGGACAGGGTTTTTGCCCTTTTCTCCACCTCTATCTCGCTGTGCTTCTGCAGTTGCGCTTTGCGCATGTATTTCATTACAAATGGGACTATCCTCTTAAGCGCGAGGTAACAGACCACGCTGACGGCGATGATGATCGCTATGCGGACGCCGTGGAGAATCATCCAGTCTTTCACGATATCCCAGTCCATGTTGCTTCCCCCTTTCCCTCTACTGCATCAGGCTTCTCGGGCGGTACTGTATGGCTTCAGCCAGCTGGCTGGCGGTTATGATGTCAGCATTATCCAGGTCGGCGATGGTGCGCGCCATCTTGAGGATGCGGTGGAAGGCGCGGGCGGAGAGCGCCAGCTGGCTCATGGCGGTCTTGAGCAGGCTGTGCGCATCAGCTTCCACCTGGCAGAATTCCCGCACCTCTGGCGGGGTCATCTCGGCGTTACAGCTCATCTTTGTGCCCTCGAACCGCCGGCGCTGCACCGAGCGGGCCGTCTCCACCCGCAACCGGACGTTCTCCGACTTCTCGGATGCACGGTCGTCGGCCAGCTTCTCGTAGTCGATGCGCGGCACGTGTATGAATATGTCCATCCTGTCCAGCAGCGGACCGCTGATGCGCTTCTGGTAGCGGGAGATGGTGCTGGGGGCGCAGGTGCATTCCCTGACCGGATCGCCGTAATAGCCGCAGGGACACGGGTTCATGGCGGCAACCAGCATGAAGTTGGCGGGGAAGGTGATGCTGCCCTGCGCTCGGCTGATGGTGACCACCTTGTCCTCCAGCGGCTGTCGCAGCACCTCCAGCACGTTGTGCCCGAACTCGGGCAACTCGTCGAGGAACAGGACGCCGCGGTGGGTCAGGCTGATCTCGCCGGGGCGGGGCCAGCGGCCGCCGCCCACCAGGCCGGCGTGGGAGATGGTGTAGTGCGGCGACCGGAACGGGCGCTGCATTATCAGCGGCGTGTCCGACGGCAGCAGCCCGCTCACGCTGTATATCTTGGTGACCTCCAGCGCCTCCGACATGTCCATCCGGGGAAGGATGGACGGGATGGAGCGCGCCAGCAGGGTCTTGCCGCTGCCCGGCGGCCCGCTCATGAGCAGGTTGTGCCCGCCGGCGGCGGCTATCTCCAGCGCGCGTTTTACGTGCTCCTGCCCCTTGATGTGGCACAGGTCCACGGAGGAGCCGTTGTGCATGGCGGCGCTCTCCATGTCGATGTCGCTGCGATATTCGGGGATGAGGTTGTCTCCGCGCAGGTGGGCCACCAGCTCAGCCAGCGAATTTACCGGGATGGTCTTTACACCGCTGACGAGCGATGCCTCCCGCGCATCGGCTGCGGGGACGAACACAGTTTTCAGCCCCTGCTCCTGTGCCAGGGCGATCATGGGCAGGATGCCGTGCGTGTGGCGCACGCTGCCATCGAGCGACAGCTCACCCAGAAACAGCGTCTCCGAGACGTCCGCCGTTATCTGCTCAGAGCTGAGCAGGATGCCGACGGCTATGGGCAGGTCATAAGCCGGGCCCTCCTTGCGCAGGTCTGCAGGGGCCAGGTTGACGGTGATGCGCTTGATGGGGAAGGTAAAGCCGGTGTTACGTATGGCTGAGCGCACCCTCTCCCGTGACTCCTGCACCGCCGTATCGGGGAGGCCGACGATGGTGAAGGCGGGCAGCCCGGACGATATGTCAGTCTCCACCTCCACGATGGCACCGTCCAGCCCGACCACCGAACAGCTCAGCACTTTAGCCAGCATGTGCCCGCCCTCGAATGGTTAACAGGCCGAACGACGGATACACCGTGATGCAGATAGAATCGATGACGACCATTGCGCGATTACAGTGAAATATGGCAGATATGGCTTATATTACTATGGGGTCATCCGCATGTCAATTTACCCTCGCCATCGCGAGTACGCCCTTTCCCCCTCGTCATTGCGAG
>Ga0180432_10002992_pt1 | contig 24700 bp, 22 predicted proteins | sample SS_ome_10_FD_132414 | JGI IMG/M metagenome (GOLD analysis project Ga0180432, IMG submission 132414) | Hypersaline lake sediment archaeal communities from the Salton Sea, California, USA - SS_1_MS_2 metaG | ecosystem: Environmental > Aquatic > Non-marine Saline and Alkaline > Hypersaline >... | reverse complement strand
AGGGCGAGGTCCCCCGCACCATCGGCGCGGGCGGCGTGCCCATGCCGGTCGGCTCGGACCGGGCGCCCCTGCACGTGCGCCACTGGGACAAGAGCACGGTGGTCGGGCATGTGACGCGGGGCGACGTGGTGAGCATCCTGGGCCGCAAGGGCGAGTTCTACGCCATCGCTCCGCCCCCCGCGGCGCGCGCGTGGGTCTCGGCCAAGTACGTGGACCTGGCCGGCCAGCCCGGGGGGCTGTCCACGGTCTCCGCGCCGCAGCCCGGACCGGGCGCGCGCATAGGACCGCGCGTGGCCGAGCGCGAGCCTGCCGAGCCCGAGGAACCCGAAGAGCCCGAGGAACCCGAAGAGCCTGAGGCGCCGCCCACGCCGCCGCGCACCGAACCGCAACGCGCGCCCTTCGGCCCAGCCGCGGCCGACGCGGCGCAGGCCCGCCGAGAGCAGGAGGCCCTGGAGGCCCGCATCGAGCGGGAGCGCCGAGCCGCCGAGGAGGCAGCGCGCCGCCAGTGGGAGGAGCTCCAGCGCCGGCTGGCGGCCATCCGCGAACAGACCGCGCGCCGCAAGGCCGAAATCGCCGAAGAGGAGCTCGTCGAAGAACAGACAATCGAGACCGAGCGGGCGGTGCGCGAAGAGACCTTCACCGGCTGGGTGGAGCACATCGGGTACGGGCTGCGCCGGCCGGCGGCGTTCCGGCTGATGAAGGGCAACCAGGTCCTGTTCCTGCTGCGCAGCGCCCAGTACGACCTCAAGGAATACGAGAACATGTACGTGGCCGTCAGCGGCCAGGTGCAGCTCGCCCCGGGGTTCCAGGCGAACGTGCTGTTGGTGGACAAGCTCACGCTCCTGGACACCGGGCCGCTGCACGAAGAGGCCCCGGCCGAGCCCGCGAGGGGAGCGGCGCAAGACATCGCGCCCCCGCCCCTGGAGCCGGAGCAACCGGAAGAAGAGGGCGAGCTTCCGCCCCTGCCCTAGACCGGCGGCCGGCGGAGACAACCAGGCCCTACGGGAACGAGGCTGCCTATGACTGCGCTGCGCCTGTTGTGGCAGCGACTGCGCGCATGGTTCGGGGGTGGGTTTCTCTGCGACACCTGTCGATACGACTACGGTGACGCCTGCCGCCGCCCCGAGCGGCCGAACGCCAAAGTGTGTCCCGACTACCGGCGCAAGGGCCGCTGAGCCCGGCGAGGGGAGGCCGCATGCCCCAGCACACGCTCCGGTTCGCGACCCTGGCCAGCGGCAGCAGCGGCAACGCCCTGTACTGCGAGACCGCACAGGGCGCGGTGCTGATCGACGCGGGCGTAAGCGGCGCGGCCGTGGCCCGGGGGCTCGCGGCCATCCGCGCCGACGTCGGGCGCATCCAGGGCCTCATCCTCACGCACGGGCACTCCGACCACATGCGCGGCGCGGGGCTCCTCAGCCGCAGGCATGGGTTCCCCTTGTTCATGACCGCGGCCACCCGACGAGCGATCGGACGCGGACTCGGGCGCACACACGGGGTGCGCCTGTTCGCGCCCGGCGATGCGCTGCGTCTGGCGGGCCTGCACATTCAGACCGTGCCCACCCCGCATGACAGCGACGATTCGGTGGCCCTGGTGCTCCAGCGCGGGCGCACCCGGCTGGGCGTTCTCACCGATCTCGGCCATGCGTTCGACGGTCTGGGCGCGCTTGTGGCCGGCCTGGATGCGGTCGTGCTGGAGAGCAACTACGACCCGCATATGCTCCGCCACGGCCCCTATCCCGCGCACGTGAAGGCGCGCATCCGCGGTCCCGTGGGTCACCTGTCCAACGACGACGCGGCCGCCCTTATCCGCGACCACGCCACCGACCGGCTCCGCGCTATCCTGCTCGGGCACCTCTCGCAGAACAACAACCACCCGCACGTGGCCCTGGACTGCCACCGCCGCACCGCGTCGAAGTTCCTCGAAACACACGAGCCCATCTTGGACGTGGCCCCACGACACACCGCCTCGCGCCTGTTCGTGGTGCGGGCTTCCGACGGCGCGCCCCGCGCCGCGCCCACCGCAGCGGCGGATTGATTGGCCGTTCTCTTGGCCTTCTCTCCCGGTCGAAGTCGATCCGGCGCGAAAAGTCAAAGTCACCGATCAGCGCCGGTGCCTCGCATCCGGCACGCAGGTTGCATGCAGAGGGGCAAGCGGCCGCCTGGGACCCGAGCGCCACGCAGGCCGTCGGCCGCGCACCGCTTCGCATAGGGAGACCCGTTCATGCCCGCATCAGACGCTGTGCCCCCTCAGGACCACCCGCCCGCGCGCGTCCTGTTCATAGGCAACAGCCACACCTACTACCACGACATGCCGGACACGGTGAAGCTCTTGGCCCGCGCGGCCCAGCCGCCCGCGGACATGGTCTGGGAGGGCGTGTTCGCGGGCGGGTCGACCCTGGAGCGCCACTGGCACGCGGGCGAGGCCAAGGAGGCCATCGACCGGGGCGGGTGGAAGGCCGTGGTGCTTCAGGAACAGAGCACTCGCCCGGTGGAGGATCCCCAGGCCATGGCCGAGTACGTGCGCAGGTTCCACGAGGCCGCAGTCGCCGCGGGTGCGCAGACCGTCTTGTACGCGACCTGGCCTCGGCGTGGCCGCCCGTACGACCTGGACGCGATCGCGGGCGGGTACGAGTCGCTCGCGTGCGAGCTGTCCGCGCGCCTGGCCCCGGCCGGGCGCGCCTGGGCGCTCGCGCAGCAGGAGCGCCCGCACATCGAGCTCTACGACACCGACGGCCGCCACGCGAGCCCGCTGGGCAGCTACCTGGCCGCGTGCACCCTGGTGTGGGCCTTGTTCGGCCGCGACCCGCGGGCCTGCGGCGAGGCCCAGGTTCCGGGCGTGCGGTTCGACGAGGCCACGTTCCTGCTCGAGGTGGCGTTCCGAGCCACCGCGCAGGCGAGCGGCTGACCGGCGCCGGCCCCGCAATCCGTGCACGAAAAAAGCGAGAGGGCGCGCCGCCCCCTCGCCTGTTCCGTACTGTAGGCGCCGATCGCGTCAGCCGGTCACCTTCCGAAGCTGCTTCGCGGTCTTGCGCGCGAGCGCAGGGTCGGGCAGGTTCAGGTCCGGCAGCCGGCAGAAAGGGATCATCTCCGCGGTGATGGGCCCCTTGTATCCGATCTTGTCCAGGGCCCGCAGGCACGCGGGGATGTCCACGTCGCCCTTGAGCAGGTCCTCGCCGAACCCCTTCAAGGTGCCGCCGCAGTCCTGGCCCGTCCAGTTCTTCACGTGTACGCCCTTGATACGCCGGCCCAGGACCTGAATCCAGTGCGTGGGGTAGCCGTTGATCTGGTTGTTGGCCACGTCGAAGTACGAGCCCACCATCCCGGTCTTGAACTGGTCGATGAACATCTTCATCTCGAACGGCCCGGTGAGGAACTTGTTCCACACGTTCTCCAGCGCGATGGCGACCCGCGCCTTCTTGGCCACCGGCACCAGGCTGCGGATGCTCTTCGTGGCGTTCTTCCACACTTCCTGCGCGGGCACCACGGGGCGCGAGGGGTCCCAGGCCACGTCCACGGCGCCCGGGATGACCAACGCCGCCTTGGCGCCCACCCAGTTGGCCGCCTGCAGGTACTTCTTGGTGAACTCCACGGCCCGCTTGCGCTCCGAGGTCTTGGGGCTGCCCAGGGACAGGTTCCAGAACGTGCCGCTCGCCACCGTGTCCAGGCGCACGCCCAGTTTGCGGGCGGTCTCGCGGTAGCCGCGCGCCCGCTTCTCCGTGGTCTTCGGGCCGAACACCCCGGCCCCGTAGCAGAGCTCCACGCCCTCGAAGCCCATGTCCTTGGCCTGTTCGAGCACCTCCTCCACGGGCCGCTCGCCCTCCATGCCGCCGAGGGTCCAGTAGTTGATCGCCCGTACGCGCTTGATCTTGCTCACCTTGTTCTCCTCCTCCTGTGGCTCGATTCGCCCTTCCGGCCCCTCCGCAGCGCGACTGTATCGCCGCGGCTTCGGTTCGTCAAGGCGGAAAGGCGCACCCCGCGCTTGCCCCGGCCTCACCGGCCTGCTAGCATACGCGCTTTCTCGAGCGGCGTCCCGAGGGTTGCGGCATGGAATTCCTGCACGTGCTCGCCGCGGTGGTTCTGCCCCTGTTGCGCCTGATGGCGCTTGCAGGCGCGAGCTATGCGCTCTTCCGGTTTCGCATCCTGCCCTTTGCATTCCACCGGATGCTCAGCAAGTTCGTGCTCTACGCGGCCTTGCCGGCGCTCCTGTTCGCCAAGCTCGCCCAGACGAGCGACCGTAGCGACCTCGGGGCCTGGGCGTGGCTGCCTCTGTGCGCCGTGGCGATCGTCGCGGTCGGCGGCGCGCTCGGATTCCTGGCAAGCCGCACCCTGCCCGACCAGGGCCGCGACCGGGCCCTGTGCACGGTGCTGTGCGCGTTTCAGAACGCGAGCTATCTGCCCCTTCCCATCGTGTGGGGGGTGTTCCCGGACCACCCGGACCTGGACGTGCTGGTGATGATCTTCCTGATCGGGCTTTCGCCGCTTCTGTGGTCGATCGGTCCGGCCGTGTTCGCGGGCAAGCGCGGCCAGGGCCTGCGCCTGGACAAGATGCTCAACCCGCCGATCCTGGCCATCCTCGCGGGCGCGGCGGCCATGTTCCTGGGGTTGGGCGAGTTCCTGCGCAGCATCCCCGTGGGCGACTACACGCTCAACGACCTGACCCTGCGGCCCCTGGAGCTGCTGGGACGCACGAGCGTGTACCTGGTGCTCATCGTGCTCGGGGGGCAGCTTGCGCGCATCGACCCCGGCCGCGCGGGCCACCGACGCCTGGCGGCCACGGTGGTGCTCACCAAGCTCGTGGCCCTGCCCGTGCTCGGGCTCCTGGTGGTGCCCCACCTCGGGTTCGGCACGGCCATCACCATCGTGCTCGCCGTGGAGACCATGCAGCCGACCGCGCTCAACGTCACGATCCAGGCCAAGGAGTTCGCGCCCCCCGAGGTGGAGCCGGTGGTGAGCAAGGTCCTGTTCTGGGAATACCTTGTCTCCGCGGGCACGATCACCGTGTTCCTCACGATCCTCAAGCTGCTCATCGCCTGAGGCGCAGGCAAGGCGCGAGATTCTCGGTGGCCGAAAGGGCGGTTCAGGATCGCAGGATCTTGAGAAACTCGTCGGCGTGGTGCAGCTCTTCGTTCACCGTCTTGATGAACCGCGGAAGCTCCTCCCGGTGCAGGCCCACCCGCTCCCAGGCCTGACGGGGAAATTCCGGCCGGCCGAAGCTTCCGCACCGGCCGAACTCCTTGACCTGGCACACGTACACGGCGAACGCGCAGATCGCGGCCAGGTCGCGCACCTCGTCGCTGGGGGCCTCGTCGACGCGGTGCTGGAACCGGATCGCCTCGCCCAGGTCGTCGGCCAGCGCCCACTTCTGCGCGAGCCAGTAGCCGACCTCGTCAGCGCTCGTGTCCAGGACCTCGCCCTCGGCCTGCTCGAAGGGGATTTCCTTGTCCCGGGCGATCGTCAGAATCCGGTGGAACTCGTCCGGCGCATACTGGTCGAGCACGATCTTGCCCATGTCGTGCATCAGCCCGGTCACGAACGCGGTGTCCGGGTCCACCTGGCGGGTGCGCTTGGCCAGGGCGTACGAGACCGCGGCGCTGCCCACGCTGTGGGCCCAGAAGTCCTCGTAGTTGAAGTCCTTGCCCCCCTCGCCGAACAGGTCCACCACCGACGCGCTGATGGCCAGGCTCTTGACCGTGTTGTAGCCCAGGATTACCACGGCCTGGCCGATGGAGCTGATCCGGTTCGGGAGCGCGTAGAAGGCGGAGTTGACGAGCTTCAAGATCCGCGCCGCGAGCGCCGGGTCGCGCTCCATCACAATCTGCACGTCCCGGGCCGTGCTCTGTGGCCGGTCGATGATCTCGATGAGCGTGGTGACCACCTGGGGCAAGGTCGGCAGGTCGATGACGTCGTCGACAATGCTCGTCAAATCGCGGCCCATGGCTTCTCCCCCTGCGCGGCCTACTCTTCACGGAACTCCAGGAACCGTCCGCGCGGCAGGGTCACGTGAAACCGCGCCCCCCCCTCGGGGCGGTCCTCCGCCCAGATCCGCCCGCCGTGCTCCTCCACGATCCGGCGCACGATCCCCAGGCCCAGGCCCGTGCCTTTGGGCTTGGTCGTGTAGAAGAGCTCGAAGATCCGCTCCTCCTGCCCGGGATCGATGCCCTGGCCGTTGTCTTCGACCACGATCTCCACCGTGTCCTCCCACTCGGCGGTGGTGACCTTCACCCGGCCGCGCTCGCCGTCGCGCGCGGCGCGCGCCGTGGGCCCGGAGCAGGCCTCGCGCGCGTTGCGGAAGAGGTTGAGCATCACCTGGGTGAACTGCGCCTTGTCGATGACCACCGGGTACATGTCCTCGCTGGTGATTTGGCAGTCGATGTCCACGTTGCTCGCGCGGAACTCGGGCTCGGCGAACTCGATCACCTCGCGCAGGAACCGATTCAGGTCGATGGGCGTGGGCTCGAGCCGCGGCGGACGGGCGAAGGCCAGGAACCCGTCCAGGGCCTTCATCACCTCCCGGGTCTGGGCGCTGATGCGGGCCATGCGCCGCTCAAAGGTCTCGCGGTGCTCTGCGGGGAGGTTGGCGATGTCCTCCTCCAGGAGCTGGGTGGTCGCGTGAATCGCGGTGAGCGGACTGCGCACCTCGTGCACGAGCGCGGCGGCCAGCGTCCCGACATAGGCCAGACGCTCGCGCTTGGCTCGTTCGGCGTCCTCGCGCTCGCGCTTGCTCCGGGGCGAGGTCATCGCTGTCCCTTGGTTTCGGAAGGCGGAAGCGTCTTGCGAATGCCCTGGACGACCTCCTCCAGGTCGTCGGTGACCGTAGCGATCTCCAGGTCCTCCGGGTTGATGTTCTCTTCGGTCAGCAGCGCCTCGCGCAGCCAGTCGAGCAGCCCCTGCCAGAACGGCGTGCCCACGAGGTACAAGGGCCGGGGCGGGATCTTGTGCGTCTGCAACAGCGTCAGGATCTCGAAGAACTCGTCCAGGGTCCCCAGCCCTCCGGGCAGGACCACCACCGCGCACGAGTACTTCACGAACATGACCTTGCGCACGAAGAAGTACCGGAAGCTGATCAGCTTCTCGATGTACTCGTTGGGCTTCTGCTCGTGGGGCAACTCGATGTTGAGCCCCAGGCTCATGCCGCGGCTCGATTCGCGCGCGCCCCGGTTGGCCGCCTCCATGATCCCGCCGCCGCCGCCGGTGATGATGTTGTACCCGGCGTCGGCCAGGTCGCGTGCCAGGCGCACCGCCATCTCGTAGTAGGGGCGCCCGGGGCCGGTGCGCGCGGATCCGAACATGCTCACCGACGGCCACATGCGCGCGAGCTCCTCGGTGCCCTCCACGAACTCCGCCATAATGCGGAAGATGCGCCAGGGCTCTTCCTGTCGGAAATCGGGCTCGAACTCGCCGGTCATCTCGGGCATGGTCTCTCCCCGGGTGTTCTCCCGCGGCCTCAGCCGCGGCGCGCCAGGACCTCGCGCTCGTATCGGTTCACTTCGCCGAGCCACCCCAGGCCCGCGGGCCGCTCTGCGCGCAGGCACAGGTAGTCCCACACCGCGCCGAACGGCGCCTCCAATCGGTGCTCGCGCCAGGCCAGGGCCTCGGCCCCGCGGTCGGCGGCCTCGAGCGAGCGCAGAGCGTCGGCGGGCTCCAGGCATGCGCGCAGCAGGCCCCTGCGCACTGCGCGCGCGCCCACCACGTACGCGGCCACCCGGTTGACGCTCGCATCGAAGCAGTCCAGGGACCAGCCCACGCGCGCCTCTCGCCCGGCGCGGACCACGGTGTCGCAGACCTCCTGCACGTCCGCGGTCAACAGCGGCACGTGGTCCGAGTCCCAGCGCACGCCGCGTGACACGTGCACGAGCAGCGCAGGCACGAGCGGCGCGACCGCGCTGATCTTGTCCGCCACGCTCTCGGTGGGGTGGAAGTGGCCCAGGTCGAAGCACAACCCCACCCGGCCGTGGCGCACCGCATACCCGAGGTAGAACTCGTGCGAGCCCACGGTGAACGCCTCCAGTCCCAGGCCGAAGAGCTTGCTCTCCAGGGTGTCGATCACGCCCGCGACGCGGCGGCGCAGCAGCGCGTCCAGGCTCTCGCGCAATCGCTCGCGCGGGGCCCACCGGTCCGTGGGCGGCTCCTTGCGCCCGTCCGGAATCCACAGGTTGTAGTAGACCTCCCCGCCCGTGGCGCGGGCCATGGCCGCGGCGATGCGCCGGCACGCGCGGCAGTGCTCGACCCAGAATTCGCGCACCGCCTTGTCCGGGCTCGACAGGGTGGCGCCCGCGCGCACCATGGGGTGGGCAAAGCAGGTGGGGTTCATGTCCAGCCCGTACCCGCGCTCGCAGGCCCAGTCGATCCACGCCTGAAAGTGGCGCGGCTCCAGCGCGTCGCGCTCCACGCGGGCCTGGCCGGTCTCGGCGTACATGGCGTGCAGGTTCACGCGCGCGGGCCCGGGAATCAACCGGATGGCCTGGTCCAGGTCCGCACGGATCTCGTCCCCGCTGCGCGCAGCCCCGGAATGCGCGCCCGTGGCCAGCAGGCCGCCGCTGCCCCCGCCCGCGTGGCGCTCCAGGCCCCGGATGTCGTCGGCCTGCCAGCAGTGCAGGGCGATGGGCACGGCCTCGGCGCGGCGCAGGGCCTGCTCGGTGTCCACGCCCAGGGCGGCGTATCGCTCGCGGGCGGCGCGGTAGGCCGTCTCCACGGCCGCCGGCCGCGGTGCTTCGGGCGCGGACATCTGCGCAGTGGTGGCCATGTTCTCTCCCCGCGGTCCGGAGACGACTTCGCCGCGCGGCGGGGTCTTTGCCGCGTATCGGGCGTGCCCCAGGCTCATGATAGGGAATTCGCGCCCCAGCACAAGGCCGCACGGCCCGGGAGCGGGCTTTTCCCTTGCATCCGCGCGCGGCTATGCCTTATCATCCACGCCATGCACAGGTTGCATCGAATCCTGACCAGCCTGACCGTGTTGACGCTCGGCGTAGCGCTCCCGTGCCGCGCGGGCGAACAGACGCGCCCCGCCCCCACCCGGCCGGGCGCCCGCGGTCTGCCGCCCGGGATGGAGGCGCGGATCACCGTGGACGGGGAGGAAGTCTCGCCCGAAGACATGGAGCGGCGCCTGCCCAAGCGGATTCGAGTGCGATGCCCGGTGTGCGATCTCGCGCTGATGGTCCGGCCCCGTTCCCTGCGGTTCAGCGCCAGCGAGTCGGACCGGGACCTGTGCCCGCATCCGACCGGCGCGAAGAGTCCGGTGAGCGAACTCATCGTGTGCCCGCGCTGCGGGTTCAGCGGCACCGAGCGGCAGCATGCGCGCGGACTCAGCGACGAGCGGGCCCAATGGGTGCGCACCCACCTGACCCCGCGCACGCAGCGCGCGATCCGGGACCTGTTGACGCGCAAGCTGACCCGGCTCCAACTTCAGCCCGATGAACTGTGGAAGATCTTCCGCGACGACACGCAGGAGAACGCAGAGGACCAGGTCCTGGAAGAGCTCGTGCCCGACACGATCCGAAGCGCCAATGCCCTGGCCTTTGCAGAGCGGTTCTATCCCGAAAGCTACGCCGTGCGCGCGCGACTCACCTGGCTGACCGCCTGGAGTCACCGCCGGGTGGTGGCCGCCCCGATTCCCGCGGACTTCCTGATGCGCGCGCTGCGGCGGATCCAGACACACCTGGACGAGGCCTCCGCCTATGCGCCCGCGCCCAAGGACCGCGTCAACGAGCTCGCTTCCATGTTCCAAGATTCCGAGCGATTCGGGCTGGTCGACCGCCAGGTGATTCGGCTGATGATGGCCGGAGATTACGAGCGGCTGGGGTATCTGGACTGGGCGGCGGCCTCCCTGCAGCGGTGCCGCAACAGCGCGCGCAACGATCAGGGGTGGGAAGAGGCGATCCGAGAAGGGACCGACGCCGGCGCCAATCCGCCCGAACAGGCCGTGATGCAGCAACGCAACGAGATCATCCGGCTCGCGAGCCAGCGGCTGGAGTCCAACCGCGAGGAGGCCCGGCTCCTGGGCGAGGCGGCCGAATTGCTGCGCAAGGCTTTGCGCCAGGAGCTTGAGACCGGCGAGGTCTACCCCCCGAAGCACATTCCGGCGATGGTGTATCTGGTCGGCGAATTCGAGCGCCGCGCCGGCCGCCCGGGCCGGGCCTACGCATGGCTCGATGCGGCGAGCGAACTGCACCCGCCCGGCGATCACATCGGAGTCGAGATCTTCGCCCTGGATCAGATCTCCGCCCTGCGCACCGCGCTCGGGGACGACCCCATCCCGCCGAATCCGCAGATGGGCGACGACGGGCCCATGCTCCAGGCACTGGCCGCGCGCCTGCGCGAGGCGAGCACGTCCGAGGCAGAGGCCGCGCCCGCCGCACAGGCCCCGGCGACCCCCGACCGCCCATGAAGTGGAAGCGCTTCGCGTTCAACGACGTGCCCCTGAACATACCGGCCGGATGGGACCTGTCGCGCGCCACGGGCAATGGGCGCAAAGGCGAGCTCGTGCTCGACGACGGCGGGCGAGTCACCCTGGACGCGGCCTGGGGGCCGCTGGGCAAGCGGTCCATGGCCGTGGTCGAGCATCGCCAGGTGCTCGCCGACAACACCGTCGAGGTCCACCGCCGTCAGGAGCTCTCGCCGGAGCACACATTCTTCCTGGCACAGACCTCGGCCGGCAAGGCCGCCCTGGGCGTGCTGCGCCAGCCCGCGCTGGACCGGTTCCTGCTCGTGCGAGTCTATCGCCCGCGCGGAGACGCGCGCGCCATGCACGAGCGCCTGACCGCCCCGCTGCGGGAGATGCGCGCCGAGGACCCGCAGCAGTGGTGCTTCTTCCGCACGACGTTCACCCTGCCGCGCGGGTGGCTCCTCTCGGAGAGCAGACTCCAGGCCGGATGCATGGAGCTCGTGTTCCGGCGGCGCGGGCGCACGCTCACCCTGTGGGACCTCGCGCCCCTGGACCACATGGAGAAGCACACGAAGCTCGAGGACTACGTGCAGCAGATCGCGAACAAGCGCTACCGCAAGCGGCTCAAGTTCTACCCCAACCGCCTGGCCCGGGGCGGCGCGGACCCGGCGGACCTGCTCATCCCGGGACGGGTGCGCTTTCGGTGGCTGGTCAACCCGCTGGGCATCTTCGGCTGCCGCCGGCTGGCCCTGCGCGGCGTGGCCAACCGCGACGCGAACCGGTACAGCGTCTATCTCTTCCAGTACCGCGGCCGCCGCGACCTGGCATGGCTGGGCGGCCTGGAGGAGAGCCTGCGTGCGTCCCGTCCCGCAGCGTAGACGACCGGAGGATCGACCGTGTGGTTCCGCAAGCTCCTGGATCTCACCCCGTTCGGGGCCGACAAGCCCCACATCAACCGCGAGCAGTCCATGCGCGGGGTGCCCGTGATCAACGAGGGGGTCACCAGCCAGGAGGGCCCCAACGGCGAGCGCATCGTGTACGTGCCCCGCGCGCCGCTGAGTCCCTGGGTGCAGCGCCTGTCCAAGGCGCAGCTGCCGCCCGCGCGCCTGATCCTCGACGAGCTGGGCAACGCCGTGTGGAAGCTCATCGACGGCAAGCGCACCGTGCGCCAAGTGAGCGCCGAATTCGCCAAGGAGAAGCGCCTCCACCGCCGTGAGGCGGAGGCCAGCGTCGTGGCGTTCCTGAACATGCTCATGAAGCGGCGCGTGCTGTCCGTGGTGATTCCGTAGGGCCAAGCGCCTGCGCCCCGCCCTATGGAAGTCCTTCCGGATAGGAACGACCTCAGCCTGTGGAGCCCGCGTCGGTGCTCTGCTGCCGACCGGCCGAGTCGGCCTTGCGCTGGCGGGCCTTGGCCCGCTTGAAGGCCCGCAGGGCCTCCTCCGGCGTGGCTGCGGACTCGTTGCCGAACACGTGCGGGTGGCGCCCGCGCATCTTGCGCACCACGTCCCGGACCACGTCCTCGCGGGACAGGGCGCCCGTCTCCTCGGCGAGGCGAATCGCGAAGCACAGGTTCCACAAGAGGTCGCCCGCCTCCTCGCGCACCTGGGCCGGGTCGCCGCTTCGCAGCGCGTCCACGAGTTCGCGCGCCTCTTCCTCGATGGGTTCCAGGTACCCGGTGATCGTCTGCGCCCGGTCCCAGGGGCACCCGGTCTCCGGGTGGCGCAATGCGGCGATCTGTTCGAAGATCGGATCCAGGTCCACGCCCGCTCCCTTCAGCCCGTTCGGTCGGTCTCGCTCAGGCCCTCGTTCAGGCTGCCCGTGCGGTAACCGGCCAGGTCCAGGGCCACGTGCGCAAAGCCCGCGGCCTGCACCGCGCGCACCACCTCGCCGCGCAGCCGCGTGGCCAGCGGCCCGATCCGCCCGGGCGCCACCTCCAGGCGCGCGGTCCTGCCCTCGGCGCGCACGCGCACCTGCTTGACGCCCAGCTCGCGCACGGCCTGCTCGGCCGCATCGATCCGCGCCAAGAGCTCCTCGGTCAACGGCGTGCCGTACGGAACGCGGCTGGCCAGGCACGCCGAGGCGGGCCGGTCCGCGGTCGCCAGCCCCAGGGCCCGCGAGAGCGCGCGCACCTCGGCCTTGGACAGGTCGCAGTCGCGCAGCGGACGCGCCACTCCGGCCTCGGCCGCGGCCCGGTCGCCGGGGCGAAAGTCGGCCACGTCGTCCGCGTTCGCGCCGTCGGCCACATGGTCGAGGCCGTGCGTGCGCGCGACCTCGTACAGCCGGGCGAACAGGCCCCGCTTGCAGTGGTAGCAGCGCTTGGGCGGGTTCGCGCGGATCTCGTCCACGTCCAGCGGCCGGAACCGCAGCACTTCGTACCGCCAGCCGTACCGGCGGGCGAGCTCCTGGGCCACGGCGGCCTCGAACCCGGGCTGGAGCGCGCTCGCGGCCATGACCGCGAGCATCCGCTCGCCCAGGACCTCGTGGGCCAGGTAGGCAAGGAACGTGCTGTCCGTGCCCCCGGAATAGGCCACCGCCACGGACCCGAGCTCCTGGATGCGGACCTTCACGCAATCAAGCTTGGCGCGCAAGCGCTCACCGAGCGCGTCCAGGCCGCCCTCGGCTGCGTCCTCGGCCAGGCGCGCGGCGTACAGCTCGCCGATCGTGCGGCCCAGGCCGGGGTGCACCACGTCCGCGGCGATGTCGGCCAAAGGTTCGAGCACGAAGCGGCGCTCTGCAAGCTGCGGATGAGGGACGGTCAGCTCCTCCGTGGCGATCACCGCGTCCGCGTACAGGAGCAGGTCCAGGTCAATGGTGCGCGGTCCCCACCTAGGCCCGGACCGGTCGCGGCCCAGCTCCGCCTCGATCTGGTGGCATTTGTCGCGCAGAGACCTGGGGTCGAGCGTGGTGTGCACCGCCACCGCGCTATTGAGATACGGCCCCTGGCCCGGCGGGCCCACGGGCGCGGTCTCGATCACCCGGCCTTTGCCCACGACCTGCACGCCCGGGGTGGCCGCGAGCGCCTCCACGGCCCGGCGCAGGTGCGCCTCGCGGTCGCCGAGGTTCGAGCCCAGCCCGATGTAGGCGGGCGTACCTGTACGCATGGTCCCATGCCTCCGGCCGCGGTCAAGAAGCGCCGATGTCGCGAATGCGGGCCAAGGCCTCGTCGAGCACCTCGTCGGGATAGGTGAGGCTGATGCGGTAGTAGCCCTCGCCCCACTCGCCGTACCCCAGGCCGGGCGTGACCACCACGCCCGCGCGCTCCAGCAGGTCGCTCGCGAACGCGGCGCTCGAACCCGCGTACTTGTCCGGCACAGGCGCCCACACGTAGATCGTGGCTCGCGGCGGGTCCACGGGCCACCCGGCCGCGCGCAGGGCGTCGACCACCCGGTCGCGCCGACGCTGGTACACGGCGTTCACCTGCCCGGTGACCTCCTCGGCCACGGACAGCGCCTTGGCCGCGGCGAACTGCACCGCGCGCAGGGTGCCGTTGTCGATGTTGTCCTTCACAAGCCCCACCGCGCGCAGCGCGCCCGGATGGCCCGCCAATGCGCCCACGCGCCACCCGGTCATGTTGAACGCCTTGCTCAGGCTGAAGAACTCCACGGCCACGTCCGCCGCGCCCTCGACCTGCAGAATGCTCGGGGCCCGGTACCCGTCGTACGTGTTCTCGGCATACGCGCTGTCGTGGCAGATGAGAATCTCGTGTGTGCGCGCAAAGTCCACGGCCCGCCGGAAGAAGTCGAGGTCCGCGGTCGCGGTGGTGGGGTTGTTCGGGTAGTTGAGCCACAAGAGCTTCGCCCGGCGGGCCACCGCATCCGGAATCGCCTCCAGGTCGGGCAGGAAGCCGTTCTGCGCAAGAAGCCGCACCGGGTGGCTGGCCGCGCCCGCGAACACGTGGCCGATGTTGTAGATCGGGTACCCCGGCACCGGGATCAGGGCCGTGTCGCCGGGATCGAGGAGCGCCAGCCCCAGCTTGGCGATGGCGTCCTTGCTGCCCATGGTCGGCAGCACCATGTCCTCGGACAGGGCAACCCCGTACCGGCGCGCGTAGAAGTCGCGCACCGCCTGCGGGAATGCGGCCACCGGCACGTCGCACCCGTAGCGGTGGCGGTTGGGGTCCGATACGTCGCGCACCGCGCGGCACAGCTCGTCCACCACCGGGTCCGGGGTGGGCCGGTCCGGGTCGCCGATGCCCAGGTTGATGACCTGCACCCCGTTCGCGCGCGCCTGGGCGATCTTGCGCCGCAGGTCCGCGAACAGATACGGAGGCAGCTTCTTCAGCCGCTGGGCGAGCGTCACGTCCATGCCGGTCCCTTCCCCTGCGTTCGTATGGGCTACAGGTCCTCGGCGGCCAGGGCGTCCGAGATTGTCTGCAACTGCGCCTCCGTGAGCCGCCAGCCGGCCGCGCGGGCGTTGTCCTTCGCCTGACGCTCGTTGCGCGCGCCCACGATGGCGCTCGTGACCGCGGGATGCCTGAGCACCCAGGCCACGGCCAGGTTTGCCACGCTCTTGCCCTCGCGCTCGGCCAGGGGCCGGATGCGCTCCACGAACCGGAGGTTGCGCGAGAGCTGCGGCTCCTCGAACGCGGGCTTGCCGCGGCGATGGTCGTCCGGGGCCAGGGTCTTTTCGTGGAAGTTGCCGGTCAGCAGCCCGTTGTGCATGGGCCCGTAGGCGACCACGCCGATGCCCTGCTCCCGGCAGAACGGCAAAAGCTCTTCCTCCACCCCGCGCTGGAGCAGGTTGTAGGGCGGCTGCACCGACTGCACCGGCGCGATGGCCTGGCAGCAGCGCAGCTCGTCCACGCTGAAGTTGCTCACCCCGATGTAGCGCGCCTTGCCCGCGTCGCGGATGCGCACGAGCTCCTGCCACGCGTCCTCGACCGGGGTGCGGCCGTGCGGGTCGGGCCAGTGGATCTGGTACAGGTCCACGCAGTCGGTCTTCAGCCGCCGCAGGCTCGCGTCGATCTCGCGGCGCAGGCTGTCGGGGCGGATGTTGCCGCGGTCCACGTTGCCCCGGTCGTCCCAGGTGATCCCGCACTTGGTGGCCAGCAGCACCTCGCGCCCCTCCACCGCGCGGCCCACGACCTCCTCGGAGTGTCCCAGCCCGTACGCGGGCGCGGTGTCGATCCAATTGACCCCGGCCTCGAGCGCGGCGCGGATCGCGCGGATCGAGTCCTCGTCGTCCTGCGGACCCCAGCCGTACGTCCACGGCCCGCCGATGGCCCAGGTCCCCAGGCCCACCTCGGTCAGCTCGGGCCCGTTGGCACCCAAGGTCCTTGTCTGCATCGGCTCAGTCTCCGAACAAGGCGTTCTGCATGGTGTACAGTCCGGGTTCGCGGTCGTGGACCCACTTGGCCGCGCGCAAGGCCCCGGCGGCGAACACGTCGCGGTTCTGCACGCGGTGCGTAAGCTCGATGCGCTCCGCGTCGCTGGCGAAGTGGATCGTGTGCTCGCCCACCACCCCGCCCATGCGCAGGGCGTGCACGCCGATCTCTTCCTTCTTGCGGGGGCCGGTGCGCCCGTGCCGGCCGTACGCGAGGTCCGCGTCCGGATCGCGCCCCAGGGCCTCGGCGATCACGCGCGCCAGGGCCAGGGCCGTGCCGCTGGGCGCGTCGGCCTTGCGGTTGTGGTGGGCGTCGACGATCTCCACGTTGTACGCGTCGCCGAGCACCTGGGCGACCTGCGCGGCCACGCGCAGAAGCAGGTTCACGCCCATGCTCATGTTCGGCGCCCACAGCACCGGGATCGTGTCGGCCGCGTCGCGCACGGCCTGGGTGGCCCGGGCGTCGAGGCCGGTGGTGCCGACCACAAGCGCGGTCTTCGCCTCGCTCGCCGCGGACAGGAGCGCCACCGTGCCCTCGGGCGTGGAAAAGTCCACAGCCACCTCCACGCCGGGCGGCAGGGACGAGACGATCTGCAACTCGTCCTCCACGTCCGGGGCCACCTGCGCGACCGGCTGGCCGACCATGGGGTGCCCGTCTCGCTCCACGGCCGCGGCCAGTTCGAGCTGCTCGTCCGCCGCGCACAGGGCCAACAGCCGCCGGCCCATGCGGCCCGCCGCGCCGTGGACGGCTATGCGGATCGCCATGGCTATCTCCTCGTTCGGTTCCCTACTCGTCGCGGTGGCGGTCGCGCCACCGCAGCGCCAGCCGCGTCAGGGTGTACACGGCCACCACCAAGAGCGCCGCCTGCCATACGTTGAGCTCAGGCATCGTCGAGCGCCTTCAGGATCGCGCCCAGGTCGTTGTCCACCGGCACCGGGGCGTTGCGGTACGCGGCCCGGGTCACCCCATAGCCGCCGTAGGCCTCGGCCAGCTGGCCCGCGTCGTACCCGTGATACCCGACCGTGGCGTGCGGGTCCTTGAGCGGGTGCCCGGTGAGCACGCACACCACGCGCGCGGACCGGTCCACCACGCCCTCGGCCACGAGCGCGCGCAGCCCGGCCACGGACGCGGCGCTCGCGGGCTCGCACCCGAATCCCTCGGTGCCCACCTGGGCCTTGGCGTCCAGGATCTCCTGGTCGGGCACGGTGCGCACGACCCCGTTCAGGCCGGCCAGCGCGCGCAGGCACTTGGTGAGGTTCACCGGCCGGTTGATCTCGATGGCGCTGGCCAGGGTGTGCGCCTTCTCGCCGCGCTCGTCCAGGCCGCGGTAGTAGGCGGCCACCTTGTCCATGTCCACCCGGCCCTCGTTCCAGCGCAGGCCTTCACGGTTGACGAGATTGGCCAACGTCGGGGCGCCCGCCGCGTTGATGACCGCCAGGCGCGGCAGCCGGTCGATAAGGCCCAGGTCCTTGAGCTCCAGGAAGGCCTTGCCGAACGCGGACGAGTTGCCCAGGTTTCCGCCCGGGACCACAATCCAGTCCGGCACCTCCCAGTCCAGGCCCTCGAGCACCCGGTACATGATCGTCTTCTGGCCCTCCAGGCGGAACGGGTTGAGCGAGTTCATCAGGTACACGCCCCGCTCGCGGCACACCTCCTGGATGCGGGCCATGGCGTCGTCGAAGTCGCCGGCCACCTGCAGGGTGCGCGCGCCGAACTCCAGGGCCTGGGAGAGCTTCCCGTAGGCGATCTTGCCCGAGCCCACGAACACGACGGGCTTGAGCAGACCGCTCGCGGACGCGAATGCGGCCATGGAAGCGCTCGTGTTCCCGGTGCTCGCGCACCCGGCCTTCTTCGCGCCCACCAGGCGCGCGTGGGTGAACGCGGCGGCCATGCCGTTGTCCTTGAACGACCCGGAGGGGTTGAGGCCCTCGTACTGCAGGGACAAGTTCGTTGGATCGATGCCCGTGTATTCGGCGACCTTGGGACAGGGCCGAAGCTGGGTGTGGCCCTCGCCGATCGTCACCTGCGCCTCTGTCGGGGCGAAGGGCAACAGAGCCCCGAACCGCCACACCCCGCTCACGCGGCCGAGCCCCCCCGCCGGGACGTCGAACCGGCCCAGGTCACGGAGCCGCGCGGGAACCTGCGCGCGGTCCCAATCGTAGCGCACGTCCAGCAGGCTCCCGCAGCGCGGGCAGCGGCTGAGCACCTCGCCCGCCTCGTAGGTGGACGCGCAGTCGGGATGGATGCAGGCTTGATGGGCGAGTTCGACGGCCACGCATGCTCCTTTTCCTGTTCCCGCAGCCCATGCGCCCTCGTGCGCGGCTGCCCGCGCCGAGTGTAAGCGACCAGGCCATGGCGTCAAGGGGAAGGATTCGGCAAGCCCCGTGCCATCAGCCGGGCGAGGCGTGCAGCCGCGCCAACCGCTCGGCCACCTCTGCGGGCAGGCCCACCAGCTGTCCGCCGATCCGGTACTGGTTGCCGTCTCGCTCGCTCTTCGTCACGCGCACGGGAAACCGCCGGTTCGCGGACAGTCCCAGCCGCTCGGTCATGGCCCGGCTCTCCAGGAACAGGACCGCGCGCTCCGGAATGGGAAAGAAGCTGCGCAGCCCGATGATGCGATCACGCAGCTCATGGATCACGAACGAGATCGCGGCGGGCAAGACCACACTGCGGCGGTAGGACCCGCGCTTGCGCAGCCCGTCGCGCTGGTGCTTGAGGATGTTCTCGACCCGGAACAGGAACTCGCGGCGCTCGACCGGCTTGGACTGGCAGTCCACCGCGCCGGCCTTCAGGCCCAGGAGCACGTTCTCCTGCCGGGTTCCGCCCGTAAGCACGAGCGCAGGCGGGGGCTCCACCTGGGCGGTGAGCTTGGCCAGCACCTCGATCCCGCTCATGCCGGGCATCATCCAGTCCACCACCACAAGGCTCGTGTGCGGGTTCTCTTCGAGCGTCTCCAGGCCCGCCGGGCCACTGGACGCCTGGAGCACGTCGAAGTCCGCCTGCTCCAGGATGCCCGTCAGCACCATGCGCTCGGCGCGGTCGTCGTCGATCACCAGCACCGTGGTCCGCCCGGGCAGGGGGCCTTCCTGCTCGTGACCGGGTTCGCTGCGGTCCGTCCACGAGCCGTTGGGCTGGTGCATGGCCGTGCCGGGCGCCGGCACGCACGCCCTGCGCAGGTTGCGCTTCACCTTGTCCGAAAGCCCGATGAACTGGGCGCCGATGCGGTAGCGCTTCTCCAGGCGCGCGCAGTTGGCCACCCGCATGGGAAAGAGCCGCTCCCGTGGCACCTGGATGCGCGCGGCGAGCTGTTCCATGTCCAGGAACAGGACCGACTGCTCCGGGATCGGGAAGGTGGACTCGAACCCGCACCCGGTCTCCGACACGTCGAGCACGGTCACCGACGCGCGCGAGGACAGGCTCAGCGGCCGCTGTTGACGCCGGGCCACGACGTCCTCCAGGTACTGCACGAAGCAGGCGAGGACCGGGTTCTCGACGGCCTGCCCTGCACCGGCAGGTCGGTCGCGCGCCGCGGCCGCGGCCTGCCGGGCGAGGATCTGCTTGAGGGCCATGACCTCGGCGAACGTGAGCCCGCGCCCCCTGCCCGTCTCGCCTTCGGGAGGCGCCATGCGCTTGCCCGAGAGCGCATGCGTGACCGTCTCCAGCACCCGTTCTCGGGTAAACGGCTTGGCCATGCACCCGCTCACGCCCAGGCGCAGGCACTCGGCCATGGCCTCGGCATCGGACTGGGTGCTCAGCACAACCACCGGCAAGGAGCGCAGGGCCTCCTGCGCGCGGATGCGGCGCACGAGTTCCACGCCGCCCGGCTCGGGCATGCCAAGCTCGACCAGCACCGCGTCGAGTTGGGGTTCTGCCCCGGACGCGTCGGACAGGGCGGCCAGGGCCTTGCCGCCGTCCGCGGCCTGGGCCACGGTGGCCCCGAGGTCGGTGAGCGTGCTCAAGAGGAGTTGACGCACTGCATCGGTATGGGCGGCCACGAGCACGCGCGCGCCTGCCAGCGGCCGCTCTGGATTCTCGCCCTGCGGTGACGCGTCTTCGGGCGGATGTTCAGGGGGACCCGGACTTGGCACGGGCACACGAAGCCTCGTCAACGCTCCTTAGGGGACGAACAAGCACCCACCGCACCCTTGGCGTCCATCTTCGGCCCAGGGGCCGGCATGTCAAGGGGAAATCCCTTCCGCGCGCGCCGCGCCCGCGGGGCCGGCCACGCTGCGCAGTCGAACGAGTTCGGCCTCCAAGAGACGCGTCCCGGCCCACACCTGCGCATGGGGGAATTCGATGCGCAGCGTGGCGAGCTCGCCGCTCAACAGCCACCGCGGGCTCGCCCCCAGGGGGATGAGGAGCGTCTGCGCGTACGCCTCGCAGGCGATCGGCCCGCCCTGTCGGCCGGAGGCGTCCGTCCAGGTCACCTCCAGGCGCCGCTGGAGCACCTGCGGCATGCGGCTCGGATCCGCCTTGGCGAAGCGCAGTACCAGGAAGTCCGCCTCTCGCCCGCGCAGATGCAGCGAGTCCAGGCCGAACTCGAGTGCGCCCCGCTGCGCGTCCGTGGCCACGTACCGGCCCTGCGGACCGAGCCACATGCCCTGGATCGTCCGCGGCGTGGCGCCCGGAAGCTTTGCCTGCGGAACGAACAGCCGCGCCAGCGCGGGCCAGTTGCGTCCCCACACCGCGGCCGCGGCGCCACAGTCGGCGACTCCCGCAGCCTCGTCCAGCAGGGCGAGGCGCGCGGGCGCGTCGCGCGGCTCTTGCCGGACGCTTCGCTCGGGCGCGACGAGGAACGTGACGCCCTGCCTCTCTTCGGCCACGTACCGCAGCACGCACCATCGGTACAGCCGGTAGTTGCGAAGCGTGTCGCAAGTTTCGAACAGCACCGCGGGCGGGGGATCGGCCTGGAGCGCGGCCAGCACCCTGCGCTGCGTGGCGGTATTGGCCACCGGCTCCGCCGCGGCATACGGCGCAGGCGCCGGACGGTCCAAGTAGAAGTAATACGCCTGCTGGTTCGTGAGGTCGAAATAGGTCTCCTCCGCCCCAAGCAGGTCCGAAAGCGCGGCCTTCAGCTCCAGGAGCCGGGTGAGCTCCTCGGCCTCGATGAAGAGCCGTCCGAGGCGCGGCAGGTCCAGGTCCTCGCCGCGCACCCACAGCCGGTTGCGCTTCGGATCGGCGAGCAGGCGCACCTCGCCCCGGCCCGGGACGCCGGCTTGCCCCTCCCACGGCCGCAGCCGCACGGCCTGCAGGTGCAGCACGTGCTTCGCGCACGCCTTGCCCCCCACCGCCTCCAGCACGCGGGTATCCATACGCTGGAGCCCGCCCAGGAATCCGGCCGCGAGCGCAGCCACGCACACGATCCTCGCCCTCGGCCTGCCCCGGCCCGCGAACAGGACCGCAGGCAGCAGCGCTCCGAGCGCCACGAAGGTGACCATGCCGGGCCGCGACAGGGACCCGGGGTCGATCCGGCCCAGGGCATACGGGCTGATGAGAACCAAGAGCAGGAAGGCTATCACGGCCAGCCACAACCGAAGTGCGTCCGCCTCGCGCCTCTCTCGCCCCGTGAGCCACACCGCCGCGGCCGCGACCGCGGCCACGCCCACGAACCCGAACCGCACGAGCTCAAGGATCAAGGGGCTGATCCGGAACCTCGGGTCATACAGGCTGTGGCCGGGTGCATACGCGATGCCGTTCGCCAGCGCGTTCGTGGCCGCGTGCTCCTGCACGAACACGGCCAGGCCGACAAGCATCTGCCCGATCGGCGTGAGGAGCATCACCGCGGCCAAGATCGCCGCGAACCCGATGCACACCTTGGCCGCGCGCCGCGGCCGTTCTCGGGCCCAAGCCCACGCGCGCCAGAGGAGAAGCGGCAGGATGGCGGCGGCCGCAGGCAGACCCACCGGCGGATTCCACACCGCGAGCACGGCGAGCACGAGCGCGCCGACAGCAAGCCACGCGCTCCTGCGCCGCCACAGCCGCGGATGGAAGAGGACCAGCACGAACACCGGGACCATCCACACCCGGTCCGCGTTCCAGAAGTCAGGCGCGCACAGACTCGAGAGGAGCGCCAGGGGCGCACCCACGAGCGGGCGCAGCACCAGCACCAGGCCCAGGACCTGCACCCCGTAAAGCAGGTCCACCGCCCTGCCGAAGCCCGCGGCCGTGCCGTCGAAGAAGAGCGCGTTCAAGAGCCCCTTCACATAGGCCAGCGCGGCATGGATGGGCATGAAATCCACATACGGGAGCTTGCCGTACGCCACGAGCTGATGCCAGGGCAACAGCTCCTCGCCCACATGGAAATGGTCGGCATTGAACGCGGGCGGGTGCGCGGCCGGCATGGCCAGGAACACGGCCACGGCCGCGAGCGCCAGGCCGCCGATCAACCGGCCGCAGGGGCGCACTGACGTCGCGGCCTCGGTCCCGCGGACCCAGGACCGCGCAAGTATCCCGGTCCACGCAAGCACCACCAGGCCCAGCACCAACACGGCCAGCGGCGCACCGGCCGCCGAGGGCACGCGCTTCCCGTCCAGCACGAGCGGCGCGGGCAGGAGCACGGCAAAGAGAAGCGGCCAGCCCGTCTGCGCCGCGAGGAGCGTGTGCTCCAGGCGCCGGCCCGCTCGCCCAGCGACCCCGGTACACGCGCCCGCCACGGCGATGAGCCCCGCGCCCGCGCCGATCCAGGGGAGAAACCCCAGCACGTGCGTCCAGTCCCCGGCCGCGGGCAGCGCGCGCACCAGCACCGTGGCCACGCCCAGGCCTGCGAAAAACCCGGCCGGGGGCACAAGCGCGGCCAGGCGCACGAGGCGCGCACGCAGGTTCCCGTCGAGCTCCCGGGCCGCAGGCGCCGCCAACGCGGCCGCGAGCCACGTCGTGGCCACGGGCGCGGCCAGGGCGCCGGGCAGGGCGGCCAGGCTGTCCAGGCTGGCCCGGGTGGCCAGCCACCAAACAGCGGGCGCGAGCGCGTACACGGTCGCCTCGACCACGGGCCGGGCGGCCTCGGGGCCTTCTGGGCCCGCGTACCTGCGCCACAGGCGCACGTACGCTACGGCCAGGATTGTGGTGAGGGCCGCGAACAGGCCCGCCACTCGGAAGTCGCGCGCCTTGTCCGCGCCGTGGAGCGCGGGGTCGCCGGCCACCAGGTCCGCGTACGTGTCGCCCCATCGCAAGTAGTGCCACGCGTCCGCTGTCAGGGCGAAAGCGAGAAGCCCGGCGGCCAACAGACCCACGGCCAGGGCGCGGACCGGGATGCGCGCAGCGTGCGAACCGGTCAGGGGCATGGGGCCTCCCTGCCCGAGGTCCGGGCGGGCCGGCGCGCAGGCCGCAGGCTGCCGATGCGCGGATTCAGAGCCGACCCACGGCGACGCGACGTCCGCGCTCCCGCGACTTGCGCGCGGCCTCCAGCAGGGCCACGGGCGCGAGCATCCGCGTCTGTTCGATGGGCTCGACGCCCGTACGGAACATGCGGGTCACGAGCCGCGCGGTCACCAAGTGGGAGTTCGGATCCATGGTGAACGGCTTCTGGAGCATCCCCTTGTCCCCGCGCGCGTCGACGGTCCACCCCCTGGCCCCGGGCACGACGCTGAGCACGGCCGTCAGCCCGTCGGGGAAGTTTACGAGGATGTTGGTCCGGTCCCGGTTCGTGGTCATCCACACGTGCCGCGCGTCCGTGCCCACGAGCTCGACGAGCAGGTCCGCCTGGTGGATGCCGTAGAAGAAGATGCCCCCGTACTTGCTGCGCCAGTCCCCGGAGCCGCTCAGGTGCAGCCAGTGGAGGGTCCCGAGCTTGCCGAGCTCCTGGCGGGTCTCGCGCGCGCAGCGCTGTAGGGGCAAGGCGCTCGAGCTCACGATCGGCGCTCCGGTCTCCTTGCGCAGGCGCATGAGCGACTTCGCCTGCGCCAGGGAGGTGCTCAACGGCTTGTCGATGAACACGGGCAGCCCCGCCTTCACGAACGGCCGCGCCGCGGCCACGTGCGGGCCGCCGTCGCGGTGGCAGACCATCACGCAGTCGACCTGCCCCAGCATGTCCTTGGGCCGGGAGACGATGTTCGGAATCTCGCCCACCTGTGCGGTCTGCCGCGCGAACTTGCGCGTCTCGCCCCACAGATGGGTCACGCGGAACCCGCGCACGTGCTTGTCCACGTTCAGGTTTTTGGCCATGTTCCGCGCGTGCGAGTTCTCCGCACCCACGATCCCCATGCGCATCATGATCCGTTCCTTTCTCGATGCAGGTCCCAGCGGCTCACCGGCGGGCCCGCTTGCGCTTCTTGAGTGCGGCCCACTTCTTCGCTCCCTTGGGCAGGGGGTTCTGGCGATGGGCCTCCTCGAGCACGTACACCTGCCGGCGCACCTGGGCCGGGGTCACCAGGAGCTTGCCCTTGGCCGTAATGACCTCGTGCACGTTGTCGTAGAACATCTGGCTGCGGCCGTCGAAGTTGTACTCGCTCTCTCCGGTGGACCAGGTCTTCTCCTTCCAGGGGAGCTTCTCCTTCACGTACTGGCGGTCGATGGACCACCCCTTGTGCAGCTTGTGGTCGGGCGCCTTGGCCGGATCGAAGTACTTCCACTTCAGCCCCGCGTTGCCGCCGGTGAGCCCCCCGCAGGTGCCGTTGACGCTCAGCTGATCGCCCTGCGGGTACGCCAGGCACGAGCTCACCAGCACCTCGACCACCGGGTCGAACCGGCCGCCGTACAGGGTGACGCTCGCGAAGTCCTCGGCGTCGCCGAAGAACTTCTCCGTCGACTTCATCCGGGCGAAGACCTTCGGTTGTTTGGGGCCGAAGAGCATCACCGCGTGGTCCATGGGGTGGGGACCGGTGTTGTTCAGGTTTCCGCCCCACAGGTCCTGGCGGGTCTGCCAGTCCCAGCGCCTGGACCACCCGCTCCAGGAGAGCCGGCAGTGCACGATCCGGCCGAGCACCCCGCTCTCGATGATCTCCTGGGCCTTGAGGAAGAAGGGGCAGAACCGGCTGTTCTGGAACTGCGCGTACACCCGT
>Ga0180432_10002991_pt1 | contig 24709 bp, 24 predicted proteins | sample SS_ome_10_FD_132414 | JGI IMG/M metagenome (GOLD analysis project Ga0180432, IMG submission 132414) | Hypersaline lake sediment archaeal communities from the Salton Sea, California, USA - SS_1_MS_2 metaG | ecosystem: Environmental > Aquatic > Non-marine Saline and Alkaline > Hypersaline >... | reverse complement strand
TCCGCGGCCGGTTCGAGATCCCTGCCGCAGGCTGTCAGGGCCGGAAGCAGGGCCAGGAGGACGACAGGCAGCAGACCATCTTTTCGAGAGCGGAGCGACGATAGCATACAATCACCTCGGATACGGGCGGATCTGGATAGTGGACGTCCGGTTGGTCCGGACGTGTAGCTAGTTCTCGCCCGGAAACGGCTCTTTCCCGCGATCTCGGCGTCAGCCGGTCAGCAATCCATGGTCGCGCTTCACCTGCCAGGCGGTTGCGAAACTGCCGTAGGTTCCACGCGCCAGCTCTGAAGCGGAGAGATCGGGATCTCTCGCGATCATGACCCACATGTCAGCCCGGTAACTCGGACCTGAACGAACCCGTTCCCGGTAGGTGGTGTGTCGACGGGCCAGTTCAGCCTCCGACAGGACATCACCCCGGCGATCTCGCAGCACTCCGGCTGGAATACGCAGACAGGTCCCGGAGAAGCGGGGATCTTCTCCTCTGCGGCGGATATGGAAATCAGAGCCGGCCCGCAGGAGATCGATTCGGGAACCCGTGTGAAGCTTCATGAAGCGCAGGAAGCGACGATCTCCGTTCAGCCATTGCGATACCGCAGTCCAGAAGGCGCGCACGCGATCAGAGGATTCGTGGAATACAGCCCGATAGAGACGATCGGCATTGATCCGAGGGTGGTGGATATCCAGCCAGCTGATAAGGATCGAAAGTACACGCAGATCGTCGCCATCCATTGCCTCACGAGAGGCTGCGATCAGAGTGTCCTCGATATTGGGATTCTCTGCCGGCCGGGCTGCGAAGTTCAGGCCGATGCCGACCATGGCTCCAGTCAGATTCTCACCGGTCGGCAGCTCCGTTGGTGTCGTCACACGTTTATAGGCCATATCACAGACGTTCCTTCAGATCGTCCAGAACCTCCCGGACATGAGTCGGCCAATCCGGATTCCCGTCGTGTTCCTCGAGCCAGGGGGTGACCTCATCGATCTCTTCTCTCGTCGGCGCCAGGGCCAGACAGTCCGGCAGATCGATACCCCGGTCGCAGAGTGCGAAGAGCTTGCACCGCAGCAGATCAAGGCGACCCAGCGTTCGGATCGTCAGGGCCTGTCCGACGAAGACAGGCTGAAGATGTTCCTGCCATCCATCCGGGAGATCACGCTTGAGTGACATCGGGCCGTTGTTCAACCAGTCGGTGTCGAGTGCAAGACCGTTCTCCCTGCACCATTGTGCGAAACTCCGGGCCGCTTCGATGATCTCGACGGGTATTTCGGGATCGAGGATATCCAGATCACGTGTGTGTCGGGATATGATCCCCAGCAGTCCCAGGGTTGCGGCACCGACAGCGATACACTCGAATAGTAACTCTCGATCACGCAGAAAACGATCAAACGCCGGGATGATCTCCTCAGGATTCATAGTATCAGTATAACTGATACTTAGGTTATGTCAAAAGGCCATTCAGAGCAGATCATTCCGTCAGTGAATGGTTATTCCTCAGGTTGACATGTAAAACACGGGCCCGCCGGATGGCTCCGGCGGGCCCGGTAATGGTCCTGCTGCGGGTCTGCTGCCCGGTTCTCTCAGCCGAGGATCTCGGCCACTTCTTCGGCGTCGACCTCGGTGATGTAGGGCAGGCCGGTCACATCGGCCGACTCGCGGGTCAGGCAGGCCACATCGTTGCGCTCGATGTGATCGAGCGTGAACTTGCGCTCCCCGGCCATGATCTGACGCACTCCCTGAGCCAGACGGCTGAAGTAGGTGTACACCCCCATGGCGCCGGTCGGCAGTTCGGCGAACCGGTCGGCCCCCACCAGCTCCTTGAGTTCGGGAGCGGTGATGAAGACCTCTTCCTTCGACTCGCCGAAACGGCCCACGAAGACCGGCAGCATGCCCTCGTCCATGTGCCGACCGAGGGTCTTGCCCACCATGGCCGCGGCCAGCGGCGAACGCGCCATCGCGATCAGCTTGGTGTAGGGAGCGCCCAGGGCCAGGCCCTTGAAGATATTGTCCTCGAAGGTGAATCCACCGGCGAAGGCGATGTTGGGAACGAACTCGCCCTTGTCATCGAGGTGCTTGCACATCTGCCAGGTCAGGCTGTGCAGCTCGACCACCGGCACGCCCCACTCGTTCATCATCCGCCAGGGGCTCATACCGGTGCCGCCGCCGGCTCCGTCGACCGTGAGCAGGTCGAGCTTGGCCAGCGAGGCGAACTTCACGGCCCGGGCCAGGTCGGCCGGACGGTAGGCGCCGGTCTTCAGGGTGACCTGCCTGGCGCCGGCGGCCCGCAGCTGCTCGACCCGCTCCATGAAGCTCTCGAGGCTGACCATGCCGACCCGGCTGTGGCGCTCGAACTCGTGGAACACACCGGCCTTGAACGACTCGATGACACCCGGGTCGGTCGGGTTGGGCAGCACCACGTAGCCGCGGTTGTAGAGTTCCTGGGCCTTCTCGAGGTTGGTGATCTTGACCTCGCCGCCGATGTCCTTGGCGCCCTGACCCCACTTCATTTCGACCGTCTCCACGCCCAGCTTCTCGATGGCGTACTCCTGCACGCCCAGGCGGGTGTCCTCGACGTTGGATTGCAGCACAACCGTGCCCTTGCCGTCGATCTGCCAGTTGCGGTAGGGCGTGATCCGGCTCTCCAGTCCCGGCGATTCGACCACCCGGCCGTTCTTGATGGTGGCGCTCATGTCCATTCCGACCACGTTCTCGCCGATGGTGAGCGGCACTCCCCACAGGGCGCAACCGATGGACAGACCTTCCCAGTTCTGGGCGGCGACGTTGGTCGACCCCATACCGGCCACGACGAAGGGCAGGCCGGCGGTGAATGTGTTCTCGGCGCCGATCTCGCGCTCGAGCACCACGTTCGGAAAAATGGCCTTGTCGCTGTCGGCTTCGATACCGTGCGCTCCGACGGCCGTACCCAGAATGGTCAGATGACCGTAGTCGATCGGGTACTCCTTCTCCGAGGCGGCGGTAATGATCCCGAAGGGCTGGGGATAGATCATTTCGGCCCCGCGGTAGGCCGACTTGCCGATCTCACACATTCCGATACAACCGTCAACACAGGTGGCGCACATCCCCGAAATAGTGGTGACGGCGTCCTCGGTGCGGTTCTTCGAAAGGGTGGCCGCGCTGGCGTTGATCTTGGTGTAAGACATTGTGACTCCTCCTGAAGCGCCCATGCTCACCGGGCTGCTGATGAAGCTGTTACTCTTCTCGACAGATATGCCCGGTTGCGGGCAGGTAGTCCCCTTCGGGACGCACACACGTTCCACACTCCGGCGGCATCCAGCACTGTTGATCGTCGTACACCTCGGCGCACGACGGACTGAAGTTCAGACAGCCGCTGCAGATCGTTGTTTCGGCACTCGGTCCCTGACAGCGCAGCTGGCATGCCGGACAGATGTACATGCACCCGCCGCAGTGGCGGCAGATGTCGGAAAGTTCGTCGAAAGCGGTGGTGATGCGTCGGTCGGGTCCCCGGCCGACGAAACCGATGGCCCGGGCCATCATCTGCTCCTCACACATCCTCACGCAGAGGCCGCAGAGCAGGCAGTCCTCGTTCTCGCGGCGGAAGCGCGCGGTGGTGACACCGTGGGCCGAAGCGAGGTCCTGGACGACTTTCGAGGCCGGGGTCGAACAGACCATCAGCTCGAGGATCATCTTGCGGGCCTTGATGATCCGGGCCGAATGGGTACGGACCTGCATACCCTCCTCGCACGGGTAGGTACACGACGAGACGACCTTGGTCTTGCCCGGAGGGCCGATCTCGACGATGCACAGCCGGCAGGCGCCGTAGCTCGAAAGTCCTTCGACCGAACAGAGCGTCGGGATGTTGATCCCGTACAGCTTGGCGGCCTCGAGGATGGTCGTCCCCTCGTACACCTCGACGGGCAGACCGTTGAGGGTCAGCGAGATCGTCTTCACGCTCATTCTCCACCTCCCGAGACAACGCTGATCGCTCCCTGGGGACAGACTTCGAGGCAGGCTCCGCACTTGATGCAGACATCAGGATCGATGACGTGGACGGCGTCCTTCTCACCGCTGATCGCATCGGCGGGACAGACCTTGAAGCAGGCGTGGCATCCGTCACAGAGCGATTCCTGGATCTGGTAGCGGATGAGAGTGGTGCAGACACCAGCCGGACAGCGGCGTTCGGTGATGTGGGCCTCATACTCGTCCCGGAAGTACCGCAGGGTCGAGAGAACGGGATTGGCGGCATTCTGCCCCAGCCCGCACATGCTGGCTTCGTTCACCGTATGCCCCAGCTCCTCGAGCAGCTCGAGCTGTTCGAGGGTGCCGCGCCCCTCGCAGATGTCGTCGAGGATCTCGCGCATCCGCTGGGTTCCCTTGCGGCAGGAATAACACTTGCCGCACGATTCCTGTTCGAGGAAACGGGTGAAGTACCGGGCGATATCCACCATGCAGGTGGATTCGTCCATCACGATCATTCCCCCCGAACCCATGATGGTGCCGGCTTCGGCCAGGGCTTCGAAGTCGATCGGCAGGTCCATGAGTTCGGCGGGCAGGCAGCCGCCGGCGGGGCCGCCGGTCTGGATTCCCTTGAACTCCTTGCCGTTCGGTATGCCGCCGCCGATGTCGTACACGAGCTGGCGGATGGTCGTTCCCATGGGGACTTCAACCAGGCCGGTGTTCTCGACCTTGCCGACCAGGGAGAAAATCTTCGTGCCCTTGCTGCCCTCGGAACCTATCGAGGAGAACCACCCGGCCCCCCGGGTGATGATGTGCGGCACGCTGGCCCAGGTTTCGACGTTGTTGATGACCGTGGGCTTGTTGCGGTAGCCGGACTGGGCGGGGAAGGGGGGGCGCTGTTTCGGCTCGCCCGTGCGTCCTTCCAGGGATGCGATCAGGGCAGTCTCCTCGCCACAGACGAACGCCCCGGCTCCCATGACGACTTTGAGATCGAAAGCGAAGCCGCTGCCGAGAATACCTTCACCGAGCAGACCGGCTTCGCGGGCCTGTTCCACCGCCCGGGTGATGTTGCGGACCGCGATCGGGTACTCGTGCCGGACGTAGACGAAGCCCTCTGAAGCACCGATGGCATAGGCGCCGATGCACATCCCTTCGATCACCCGGTGCGGATTGCCTTCGAGGATTCCCCGGTCCATGAAAGCCCCCGGGTCGCCCTCGTCGGCGTTGCAGACGATGTACTTCGGCTCGCCCGGATTCTGGCGGCAGATACTCCATTTGCGTCCGGTCGGGAAACCGGCTCCGCCCCGACCCCTGAGACCGGAGTCGAGGATCTCCTGCACGACCGCCTCGGGATCCATGTCGGTGAGCACCCGGGCCAGGGCTTCGTACCCGCCGAGGACGAAAAAATCATCGATCGATTCGGGGTCGATACGCCGATTTTCCTCGAGCAGCAGGCGGTCCTGATGCTTGTAGAAGGGGATGTCCTTCTCGTAGGGAACGGGCTGGCCGGTATCGGGGTGCGTGTACACGAGGCGGTCGATGATTTCGCCGGCCCCGACAGTGCGTTCCAGGATGGTCGGAACATCAGCCGGCTTGACACCCCCGTAACAGATTCCGGCGGGATCGATGGTGACGACCGGGGCCAGGGCGCAGAAGCCGTGGCAGCCGGTACACCGGAAGGTGACCCGATCCTCCAGCCCCTGCTCCTTGATCTGCGCCCGGAAGGCATCGGCGACTTCGCCGGCGCCGCTGGCAACACACCCGGGACCGGTGCACACGGTAATGATGTCCCGGGCACTTTCCCTTGCCTGCTCCAGAGAAGTCCGGGCCTGTTTCAGCTCGTCGGGAGAAGAGATTCTGCCTGTCATTGTGTTTCCTCGGCCCGTTCGCGATCGAGACGACGAAGCAGTCGCGGCACCTTACGGGAAGACATGTTGCCGTGGTACTCGCCATCGATGAGAACAAGAGGTCCCATTGCGCAAGCTCCCACACAGGCGACCGTTTCCAGCTCATATTCCCGGTCGGGGGTGGTCTGTCCGGCGCAGATGCCCAGCTGCCGCTCGAATTCCTTGAGAACCTGAGGGCCGCCGCGGACATGACAGGCGGTCCCCATACAGATCGTACAGGTGTGCCTGCCGGGAGGATTCAACTTGAAAGATCGGTAGAACGTTGCGGTTCCGAAAATGTCGATGGGGGGGATGTTCAGGCGCTCGGCGATGTATTTCATGGCGGGTACCGGCAGGTAACCCAGAATGTCCTGTGTATCCAGAAGAATGGCGATCAGTTCACCGCGGTCATGCCGATGATCCTCGAGGACAGCATCGACCTTGGCTTTCATGTCCTCGATATCGGCGGCCGGGTTGGATACGGCTGTACGGTCGGTGGAGCTTGCAGATGACATTCTGTACATCCTTCCCCGGTGAGGAAAGGTCAGCGGTGCAAAGGGGTGCTTACGGGAAGCACCCCTGCGATACGACGCACAGTAACAATCGGAAGCGCCCGAACAGATGTCAACCATTTCAGGTCCGATTATCTGAAATAAGGAAACGGGTGTTTTTCGGGGTCCGAGATATTTTTCAGGATGATGAGACCGGCCTGCTTCAACTGTCCTTCCGACCGGCGTGCCGCTACCTGTTGCCGGGAGGGCGGAATCCGGAGGAGGAACGACCGGCAGGTGGTGGGCGCAGAGAGCGCGGGGATGCCAAAAGTCCGAACCGGTAGTACCTTATATGTCTGGGATTCGTATTGAAGGACGTTCCACTGCACCCGTAGTGTTCCGGTGCAGAGGGATCGGTGGGCTGTGCTGGATGGCCGGGGATCGTGCGGGAAACACCGTGTGGAGAAGGAGCCGTTATGCCCGAAGCGGATGGACAGGCAGACCGGACCCGGCCCGACGGGAACGGCTGCGAGGAAACGGAATTCGATGCCCTGAGACGGGAGGTCGAGCGCTACCGGGCCGTTTTCGATGTGACCCGGGCCCTGGGGGGAACGCTCGATCTCGACCAGCTCCTCAACCTGATCATCGAGAAGATCAGCACCGTCATGGACGCGGACCGTTCCAGTCTCTTCCTGATCGACTGGGAGACAGAGGAACTGTGGTCGAAAGTCGCCCAGGGAGTCCGGTTCATGGAACTGCGCTTCCCCATGAGCGCCGGTCTGGCCGGGGCGGTCGCCACCACCGGCGAGCCGCTGAACATTCCCGACGCCTACGAGGACGAGCGCTTCAATCAGGAGTGGGACAAGAAGACCGGCTACCGCACCCGTTCGGTTCTCTGTGTGCCGATGACCAACAAGGCGGGGGAGCGGATCGGTGTCATCCAGGTTCTGAACAAGGGGGGCGACGGCGTCTTTACCGACGATGACCAGGAGATGCTGTCGGCCCTGGCGGGGATGATCGCGGTGGCGGTGGAGAACTCCCGGCTCTACGAGGATCAGAAACAGACCTTCATCTCGTTCGTCGAGACTCTCTCAACCGCGATGGATGCCCGTGACCCGATCACGGCTGGTCACTCGACCAGAGTGACCGACTATGCCGTGGCGATCGGCGAACAGCTCGGGTATTCCGAAAAGCAGCTCGAGGTTCTGAACGCCGCAGCCCTGATGCACGACATCGGCAAGATCGGGGTACCCGAAGTGGTGCTCTTCAAGGACGGGCGGCTCGATGATGAAGAGTACAAGATCATCCAGACCCACGCCCTGCACACCCTCAACATCCTCGACAAGATCCATTTTACGCGGGATTACGAGAATATCCCCATGATGGCGGCTACCCATCACGAACGGGTCGACGGCACCGGCTATCCCCTGGGATTGCGCGGCGACGATATCCCCGAAGAGGGGCGGGTCATGGCGGTGGCCGATATCTTCGACGCCATCACCAGCCGTCGTCATTACCGCGACCGGATGAACTTCGGCAAGGTCCTGCGGGTACTCGACGAAGAAGCCGCCGGCGGACATCTCCAGACCGATTTCCTCACGGCTTTCAAGGCTCTGCCCCTGAGCCGGGTCGTGGCCATCCTCGAGGCGGACAACACCGAGCTGGTGCCCGAGGAAGACATGAAAACATTCGGTGCGTACACCCTCGGTGAGCTGCAGGAGATCATCGAGAAGGATGAAGAAGAACGGAGTGATGTCGAGTATGATCTCCTGGTTCGTTTCGGCTGCTGCTACGAACGAACCGCCCCCGGCCACGAGGAGATGGACTGAAACCCGGTTTGGGGCCGGGTTACGCTCGGGAACGTGCAATGGGTATTGCCACCAGGAAAGGCGACAGCGGCAGAACCCGCCTGCTTTCGGGTGAAGAGGTCTCCAAGGCCGACCCGCGGGTGGCGGTATACGGCGATCTCGACGAGGCGGTCTCGGCCCTCGGCTTGGCCCGGACCCTGGTCAGCACACAGCCTCTGCGGGAACGGATCCGGACCCTGCAGGAAGTCTGCTTTGCAGCCGGGGCCGAACTGGCGGCCCGCCCGCCGGCCCCCGAGCGGCTGCCCGATCGACTCGGTCCCGAGCACCTCGAAGCTCTCGATGAACAGATCGCCGAACTCGAAGCCCACATCGTCCTGCCCCCCGTTTTCATCATTCCCGGCGCCACGCCGGGCAGTGCCGCTCTCGACCTGGCGCGGGCGGTGTTGCGCAGGGTCGAGCGCGGGATCATTGCCCTGCTCGAGAGCGACCCCGGGGCTGTCGACAATCCGGTCATGATTCCCTGGATCAACCGTCTCTCCGACGTTCTTTTTCTCCTGGCCCGGTTCGAGGAGCAGCAGCAGGGTCTGGAATTCGAGCGCCGGCGGTAACCCTCTGCTCCGGCAGGACTTTCAGAGGGCCGCCTCGGCCGAGGCGGTGAGTTCGTCGAGGCGCCGGGCCAGTTCGGTCCCGAGCGCTTCGATTTCTTCCGGGGCGGTGCCGGGGGGGACCGGCAGCGACTCGCCGTAGGCCACCACCACCCGGGTCAGCGGCCAGGGCAGGATATAGCGGTCCCAGGCCCGCGTGAAAATCCGTGCCCGGCGCACCGAACAGGTGATCGGTACGATCGCACTGCCGGTTTTCTGGGCGGTGAAGAGAACGCCCGGTTTGACCTCGTGATAAGGTCCCCGCGGACCGTCCACGGCGAAGGCGCAATCCCGCCCTTCCTTCACCGTCCGGATGATGCCCACCAGCCCCCGCACCGCGCCCCGCGAGGCCGAGCCGCGGATGATGTAATAACCGAGCCCGCCGAGAACGAGACTCTGCAAGGTGCCGTCGCGGCTCAGACTGGTGAGAATGGCGACGCCGCGCCGACGCCAGGTGTGCACCAGCGGGAACTGGTGACCGTGCCAGAAGGCGAAAGCGACCCGGCCCCCGGCGGCGCTGCGACGGGCCGCTTCGAGATGCTCGCGCCCGATCTCGCGCACCCGCATCGTGGAGCCCAGAAGGCGGATGAAGACGCGCGCGGCCACGGCTGTCAGACGCTGCGCGGTCGTGGCCGGGGCCGGCTGGAGCGTTTCGCTCTCCGGATTCGGGTTCGGGGTATCCACAGTCATCGTATCCCGCCACAGAGTAATCCCCCGCTCGCCCTGATGCCACCGGCAAGGCCCGGTGGACGGGCGTCAGGACGTCGGAGGCCGGAAGTAGGGTAAGGGTGCCATGGTGCGCGATGATGTCCGCGAAGAGGCCGTCCGGGCCTTCACGCTCGGATTCCGCTGTCAGAAAGCGGGCGAGATCGAGCGGGCGGTCTATGCCTATCGACGCTCGCTCGAACTGCTCCCCTCGGCCGAAGCCCACACCTTTCTCGGCTGGGCGCTCTCCTTTCAAGGCCGGTTGGAAGAAGCCGTCGCCGAGTGTCGCAAAGCCATCGAACTCGATCCCACCCTCGGGAACACCTATAACGATCTGGGGGCCTACCTGATCGAACTCGGCCGGCCCCGCGAGGCGGTGGTGTGGCTCGAAAAGGGACTGGCGGCGGTGCGCTACGATTCCCACTGCTATCCCTGGTTCAATCTCGGCCGGGCTCACGGCGCTCTGGGGAACCAGCGCCAGGCGCGTATCTGCTACCGCCGCGCGCTCGAGGCCGATCCGGCCTTCGTCCCCGCCCTGCTGGCCCTCAAGGGTGCGGTCCTGCCGGTTGCCTGCGAGCCCCGCGAGGGCTGAAAGGCCCGTCGCACAGCACCTCTCCGACTGCCACTTGACAGATCGGCCGGAAACGATTCTCATAGCTTCCATGGGAATCCGCTACCTCGACGGGACACGGCTGCAGCGTATCTTCATCGCCGCTGCCAACTGGGTCAACGCCCGCCGCGAACACCTCAACGCCATCAATGTCTTCCCCATTCCCGATGGTGATACGGGGACGAACATGGCTGCCACCCTGACTTACGGGGTCGACGGTATCGCCCACCTCGAACATCCCAGTCTCGATGAGGTGCGCCGGATTCTGGGCCGGACAGTTCTGATCGGCGCCCAGGGCAATTCCGGTTTCATCCTGGCCCAGTTCATGCGCGGCTTCCTCGACGGCATTGCCGCCGGCACCCGGCGCATCCATCGCGAGGAACTGGGAGCGGCCTGTCAGAACGGCTTTCGCCGGGCGTACGAGGCGGTCCTCGAACCGGTCGAGGGCACCATCCTGACCGTCATGCGGGAGTGGGCCCGGACAGTGGAGGCTCTCTCGGCCGAACTCCGGGACCTCGGCGAGATCCTCACCGGAGCTCTCGAACGGGCCCGCGCCGCCCTGGCCGAGACCCGCGAGCAGATGCCCCTGCTGCGCGAACACGAAGTGGTCGATGCCGGAGCGCAGGGATTTGTTCACATGTTGGAGGGGATCAACGAGTTCATCCGCAAGGGAGCGGTCCACCCCGGCCGTCCTCCGGCTCTGGAGCGAACCCCGGCTTCGATCGTGGATGCCGCCGCACAGGCCGGGGAGATCGGCAATCGCTACTGCACCCAGGCTCTGCTCGAAGAACCGACCTGTGGAGTGGCCGAGCTCCGGGCCCTGCTCCAGGACCTGGGTGACTCGCTGATCGTGAGTGGGGGGTCAGACCTGCTCAAGGTGCACCTGCACACCGACGATCCCGAAGAACTCTTCACCCTGCTTGACGGCTACGGCACGCTGCTCCAGACCCATGCCGAGGACATGCAGTCGCAGACCGAAGCGGTGGCCGGCCAGCGGCGGTCGATGCGCCGGCGGGCGGCCAGGGGCGAAGTGGCGATCGTGATGGATTCGACCTGCGATCTGGATCCCGATGTGGCTGCGACCGCGGGGATCGGCATCGTACCCTGTTACGTCACCTTCGGTGAGGACCGCTACCGCGACCGGGTCGAACTCGACACCACCCGTTTTTACGAGATGTGTGCGACCCGGGCCGAACATCCCCTCTCATCCTCTCCGAGCCTGGCCGACTTCCAGACCGTCTACGACGAGGCTCTCACAACCCACGACCACGTCCTCTCGCTCTGCCTGACGAGTAAAATGAGCGGGGTCTACCAGGTGGGGGCCCAGGCCGCCCGGGAGCTCGATCCGGAACGGATCACGGTGGTGGATACCGAAGTCTTCAGCCTCGGTCTGGGCTACATGGGGCTCCAGCTGGCCCGGCGTGCCAACGAGGGAGCGGCCGTGCCCGAACTGCTGCATCACCTGCAGGAAATGCGGGAGCACTCCCGCCTGTACTGCATGACCGATACTCTGGAATATGTCATCAGAGGCGGGCGGGTCGGAAAGCTGCGTGGTTTCGTGGGTAAGACCCTGGGGCTGCTGCCGGTCCTCAGCCTGCAGAGCGGCCGTCTCGAACCGGTGGGAGCGGCCCGGGGCGCCGAGAGGGGTATGGCGGATATCCTGCGTCGCCTCGATGATGAGATCCCCGAGGGAATGCCGGTCTGCGGGGTTGTCGGGCATGGGGGAAATCCCGGGATGGCCGGGAAGATCGGCGCCGAATTCGAGCGACGGTACAACCCGGTCGAAATGGTCTACCTGGAAATCGGTCCGGCGGTCGGGGTGCATGCCGGTCCGGGGGTGTGGGGCATCTTCTACATCGCCGCCGATACCCTGTAATCGATTCTCCGTTTACTCTCTGAGACCCATGTCCAGGATGAAGGGATTGGTCCGGCGTTCCTCGCCGACGGTTGTGTCGGGACCGTGACCGCAGTAGAGCACCGTCTCGTCGGGCAGGGTGAGGATTTCGTCACGGATGCTCTGCATCAGCCGGTCGAAGTCGCCGCCGGGCAGATCGGTGCGCCCCACGCTTCCGGAGAAGATCGTGTCCCCGACGAAAGCGATCCCGTCGCCGATGAGGGTGAGGCCTCCGGGGGAGTGCCCCGGTGTGTCGACGACCCGGAAGGAGTGGCTGCCGGCCGCCACGCTGTCGCCGGCACTGAGGATGCGGTCGGGCGCGGGTGGGGGCGGTACCCGGATCCCCAACCAGCGCTGGGCGACCTCGGGAGCGTGGGTCAGGACCACCGCTTCGGGGGCCGAGGCGAGCAGGGGCACACCCAGTTCGGCGACGATCTCGCCGGCTGCCAGAACGTGATCGAAGTGGGCGTGGGTCAGGACGACCGCTTCGAGTTGCCACCCGACCGCGCCGATGCGGTCGAGCAGAATGTCGGCGTCGGCCCCGGGATCGACGATGAAGGCCTGACGGTCGACCTCGTCACCCACCAGATAGCAGTTGGTCGCCAGAAGTCCGACTTCGATCTTGTCTACTGTCAGTGCCACTCGTTCACCTTCTTCATCCCGTTCCAGAGCGTGGTTCCCGGAGCCTGAACCGCATCTGGAATCCCGAAGGGAGCTCTGCCATGAGTCTGGAAGCCGGCGTTACAGCCCCCGATTTCACCCTGCCCGACGACAGCGGTAACGAGATCTCTCTCTCCGACTTCCGCGGCCGCCCCGTGATTCTCTACTTCTACCCCAAAGATAACACTCCGGGGTGTACCACCGAAGCCTGCGATTTCCGCGACAATATGGCCCGGGCCACCGCGCGCGGAGCGGTCGTGCTGGGTATCTCTCCCGACTCGGTCGCAAGCCACGGCAAATTCAAAGCCAAACACGAACTGCCCTTTCCCCTGCTGGCCGATACCGAGCGTGAGGTCGCCCGGCTCTACGGGGCCTGGGGCGAAAAGAAGATGTACGGCAAGATCCGTCTGGGGCTGATCCGTTCCACATTTCTGATCGACGCCGACGGTACGATCGCCCGGGTCTGGCCGAAGGTGAAGGTCAAAGGGCACGTCGACGACGTACTGGCCGCCCTCGAAGAACTGCACTAGTGCCCTCTCGGAGTAATCCACCGGCTGCGGTCCGCGCTGGCATCCGGCCGGAGTTTGTACAGGGGCACGGGTCAATCCGCATCTTGAGAAAATCTCGCGGCGATCCGGGTATCGAGTTTATCCAGCCATTCGTCGGGCACGTGCAGGTCCCCGGTTCCGATCCCCAGGCTGAGATCGGGCTTGCGGGTGCCGTGGAAGTCGCTTCCCCCGGTCCGCACCAGATCGAATTCGGCGGCCAGCTCGTCATAGAAGCGGCTCTGCTCGGGGGTGTGTGAGGGGTAGAGGACTTCGATTCCTTCCAGGCCCTCCGCTGCGAGTTCGGTCACGAACCGCCGCAGAGCCTCTCCTGCCCGGCCTGTCTGACAGGGGTGGGCCAGAACGGGGATGCCCCCTCCGGACCGGATGAGCTCGAAAGCCCGGGCCGGTTCGTATTTGAGTTTGGGCTCGTAGGCGGGGGCGTCGACACCCACGTAACGATCGAAGGCGTCATCGAGATCTTCGGCGGCTCCTGCCGCGCAGAGGGTCTCGGCGATGTGGGGACGGCCGATCACATCGCTCCCGGCCCGGGCCGCAACCTGCTCCAGCGTGATGGAAATTCCCATCGCCTGCAGGTTGGCGATGATCTTCGGATTGCGCTCGGCCCGGGCGGTTTTGAGCCGTTCGATCCCGGCCGCGAACGCAGGCCGGGCCGGATCGATGCCGTAACCGAGAAGGTGCAGGGTGCCGCCGGTGAACCGGGCCGAGATCTCGATACCCGGCACGACCCGCAGTCCCAGGCGCCGGCCGGCGGCCAGGGCTTCGGGCACGCCGTCGCAGGTATCGTGATCGGTGATGCCAACGGCTGAGAGGCCGGCCTCGCAGGCGGCTGCGACCAGTTCGCCCGGAGTCAGGGTGCCGTCGCTGGCGGTGGTGTGGGTGTGCAGGTCGATCATGGATCGAACCGCGTTCCAGCCCGGTCTACTCCTCCTCGGGCGGGCGGCGGCCCGAGACCAGCAGGGCGCCCGCTTCGCGGAAATTCTTGAGCTGTTCGAGGCTCCGGAACCACTTCCCGTCCACTTCGGCGGGCGGTTCGGATTCGTCGCGGATCCGCTGGTCGCCCACATCGATGAAGCCGCAGGCGCGGAAGAGAGTGTTGTACTGATCGGCTCCCTTGCAATGCATCGGCACCTCGATCAGATCGCTCCAGTGGTGGACCCACTCGTTCTCGAGGTAGAAATGCATGGCGACGAAAAAGGTGCCGCCGGGCTTGAGAACCCGGAACATCTCATGGCCGACCTTGACCTGGTTGGGATAGTAGTAAAAGGATTCGATAGTGACGATGTGATCGACACTCGCATCCTCGAGAGGCAGTTCCTCGGCGCCGGCGGTCTCGAACCGCAGGTTGGCGGGATTGTCGCTGTGAGCTGCGGCCCTCTCGATCATCTTTGGAGCCAGATCGATCCCGATGATCTGGCCGCCGGAGATGACATCAGTGGCCAGGTGGCGGCTGAACCAGCCGTCGCCGCAGGAGAGATCGAGAACAATGTCTTTGTCCTGAACCGGCAGTTCGGCGGCTATCGCCAGGCCCAGGTGCTGGTGGTTCTCCTGCATCAAAGCCACCTCATCCTCGGTGGCGAGGGCATCGAATGTCTCGCGCAGACGCTCCCACGTCTCAGGGGTGCGGTTCTGCTCGTCTGGGCTCGCGTGCTCGGTCATGGGTCCTCCGAAGAAATCGTAACCGGTTCTCTCTATCTTGCCCCGATAGAAAGCCCAACTTATAGTGCCTGCGCGACCATGCCAATACCTGATGAGAAGAGAGCGGGACCGGGGCGCAAACCTTCCTGGCTGCTGACCCGCGCCCCCGGCGGTCCGGCCTATGCCGCTCTGAAGAAAAAACTCCACTCTCTCGAGCTGCATACAGTTTGCGAGGAGGCCAACTGCCCCAACCAGGGGGAGTGCTGGGGCACCGGAACCGCCACGGTCATGATCCTGGGCGATATCTGTACCCGGGCCTGCCGTTTCTGCGACGTCAGGAGCGGCGATCCGGCAGGTATGGTGGACGACGCCGAACCGGAGAAGGTCGCCGCCATGCTGGCCGATCTCGATCTACGCTACGTGGTCGTTACCAGCGTGGACCGCGACGACCTGCCCGACGGCGGGGCCGGCCATTTCGCCCGCACCATCACGGCCATCCGAACCCGCCATCCCGACCTGATGCTCGAAGTTCTCATCCCCGACTTCCGCGGCTCACACCCGGCTCTGACAAACGTCATCGCCGCCGGTCCCGAGGTGGTCGCACACAATGTCGAAGTGGTCCCGCGTCTGACCCGCACGGCGCGTGACCGGCGGGCGTCGTGGGAACTCTCGCTCCGGGTTCTGGCCGACATCAAGGTTCTGGCGCCGGATGTGCGCCGGGCTCCGGTGTGGACCAAATCGAGTCTCATGGTCGGACTGGGCGAGAGCGAGCCCGAGATGGCTGCGGCCATGGACGAGCTGCGTTCGGTCGGAGTGGATTTTCTGACCGTCGGTCAATACCTGCAGCCCAGCCGCAGACACCTGGCCGTGCAGGAGTATGTCACCCCCGAGCAGTTCGAGCGCTACCGGACCATGGGGGAAGAGAAGGGTTTCGCCTATGTGGCGAGCGGGCCGCTGGTGCGCTCGTCCTACCGGGCCGGAGAATACTTCATCGCGGCCGTCATCGAATCCGGTCGGGCAGTTACCTGAACAACGAATGAGGAGAGTGTCATGCCCCAGGCGTACGAAGCGGTTGTCATCGGTTCGGGGCCCGGCGGATACGTGGCCGCAATCCGTCTGGCCCAGTTAGGGAAGAAAACCCTCTGCATCGAAGCCGAGCGACTCGGCGGGGTTTGTCTGAACCGCGGCTGCATTCCCTCCAAGGCCCTGATCGCAGCCGCAGATCTCTACCACGCCGTCGGAAGCGAGGGGAAAACTTTCGGGATTTCGGTCGAGGGTCGGAGCCTGGATTTCGGCAAGACCCAGAAGTTCCGGGAGCGGGTGGTGAAGAAGATGACCGGTGGGGTGGGGGCACTCTTCCGGGCCTGGGGAGTCGAAACCCTGCAGGGTATGGCTGCCTTTGCCGATCCGAACACCCTGACCGTGACGACCGCCGACGGCGAAGAACGGATTGCCTTCGAGTCGGCCGTGATCGCCACCGGCTCGCTCCCCTTCTATATCCCGGGGTTCGAACCCGACGGCGACCGGGTGGTGGGTTCGCGCCAGGCCCTGGAATTCGCGGAAGTACCGGCCAGCCTGCTGGTGATCGGGGGGGGTTATATCGGGCTCGAGCTGGGGATTGCCTACCGCAAGTTCGGGACCGCGGTGACGGTGGTCGAAATGCTGGAGAGTCTGCTGCCCCTCTCGCCCTCCAATCTCGCCGAGCCGGTCGCCCGACGCTGCCGCAAGCTGGGTATCGAGGTGCATCTGGGCACCGCCGCCCGCACCCTCGAAAAGCGCACCGACGGCCTGACGCTCATCGCCGAAGTCCCAGGGGGCGAAGAGGTGCGTCTGGAGGCCGAGCGGGTGCTGGTTACGATCGGCCGCCGGCCTCGTACCGACGAACTCAACCTCGCCGCGGCCGGTCTGGAGACCGACGATAAGGGTTTCATCCCGGTCGACGAGCACCGGCGCACGGCGGCAGAAAACATCCGGGCCATCGGTGACGTGGCCGGCCCGCCCCTGCTGGCCCACAAGGCCAGCAAGGAGGCGATCGTAGCGGCCGAAGATATCGCGGGTCGCGAGGCGGTGTATGATCCCCGGGCCGTACCGGCGGTGATCTTCACCGATCCCGAAGTCGCCTACGTCGGACTGAGCGAAGAGGAAGCCCGCGCCGCGGGTCACGAGGTCATGACCGGCCAGTTCCCTTACGCCGCTTCGGGCCGGGCCGCGGCCATCAACCGGCAGGAGGGCTTCGTCAAGGTGATCGGGGAAGCCGGCAGCGGCAAGCTGCTGGGGGTGCAGATCGTCGGCCACGAGGCCGCCGATCTGATCAACGAGGCCTGTGTGGCCCTCGAAGCGGGTCTGAGCGTAGAACAGCTCGGGCACGCCATGCACCCGCACCCCACCCTGGGAGAGATCGTCATGGAGGCGGCCGAAACCGCTCTCGGGCAGGCGGTACACGGACAACTAGAATAATTCACGCCTCCGACACATTTGTGCACCGGGAGTTCTGGAATCGGAACCGGGCTTCGACTATATTGGGAGCCGCATCAGCGGTCGGATCGTACTGACCGTACCGTTGCGTGACGATTTCTTTGAGAAACGGACGAGCTTCGGAACCCGCCAATCCACCAGCTCAAGACACAGGGAGAGAGCGCCTATGGCGACGCTGAAAGACAAACTCGCAGAACTGATCCCCGGTCGTCGCGAGGAGATCAAGAACCTGGTCAAGGAGCACGGTGACAAAATCATCTCGGAAGTCACCGTCGCCCAGGCCTACGGAGGTATGCGCGGAGTCAAGGGACTGGTCTGCGACACATCTCTGGTGGACCCCGAAAAGGGTCTGATCATCAGGGGCATTCCGATCAGTGAACTGACCGACCGCACCCCGGAGGAGATCTTCTACCTCCTCTGCGTCGGTGATCTGCCCGGCGAAGCCGAAGTCGAGAACGTGAAGAAGGAATTCGCGGACCGCAGCGAGGTCCCCGGTTACGTTTTCGACGTGCTGCGAGCCATGCCCGATGACGCGCACCCCATGGACATGCTCGTCACCGGTATCCTCGCCATGCAGAACACCTCGGTCTTCGCCAAGCGGTACAACGAGGGCATGAAGAAGCAGGATTACTGGGAAGCGGCCCTCGAGGACTCGCTCCAGCTGCTGGCCAAGCTCCCCTCGGTGGCGGCCGCGGTCTACCGGATCCGCTACGACAAGGGCGACCTGATTCCGTATGATCCGGCCGTCGACTGGTCGACCAACTACGCCCGGATGCTCGGTTCGGACGATCCCGAATTCGCCGACCTGATCCGGCTCTACCTGGTGCTGCACTCCGACCACGAGGGCGGGAACGTGAGCGCCTTCACCTCCCATGTCGTCGGTTCGGCCCTGAGTGACCCCTACTACGCGGTCGCAGCGGGTCTGAGCGGTCTGGCCGGTCCCCTGCACGGTCTGGCCAACCAGGAGTGCCTGAAGTTCCTGCACGAGATCCTCGAGCGCTTCGACGGCAAGGCTCCGACGGCTGACGAGATCAAGGACTACACCTGGGAGATCCTGAACTCCGGACGGGTTGTGCCGGGTTACGGCCACGCGGTCCTGCGTGCCACCGACCCTCGCTACACGGCGCAGTGGGAGTTCGGAAAGGCCCACTTCCCCGACGACGAGCTCTTCAAGACGATGTCGATCGGTTTCGAGGTCATCCCGCATGTGCTCATGGAGCACGGCAAGGCCAAGAACCCGTGGCCGAACGTCGACGCTGCGTCGGGAACCATGCTCTACCACTACGGCATCACCGAGATGGAGTACTACACCGTGCTCTTCAGCGTGAGCCGGGCCATGGGCATGCTTTCGCAGCTCGTCACCAGCCGGGCGATGATGGAGGCCATCACGCGGCCCAAGTCGGTTACGACCGGCTGGATGAAGTCGCAGGTCGACTGATCGCACAGTCCGTACCGGCGCAGTAACAACCGCTCGTACCGCGGTTGCCGGCATCAACAGCGAAGGACCCCGGGCTCCGAGTCCGGGGTCCTTCTTCTCCGATAGGGTGGCAACCCGCGGTTTCCTCCTCTATGTTAGTGGCCTGATCGTTCCGTACCGTCCGCTCAAGGAGAGCCAGGTATGTCTGCCATCACGAAGATTCTCTGTCCGACCGATTTTTCCGGATTCAGCAACCGGGCTTTCGACCATGCCCTGGTCTGGGCTCGCACTTTCGGTGCCGACGTACACCTGCTGCATGTCGTCACGGTCCACAACTTCGATCCCTTCAACCCCGAACTCGGCTTTCCCGGCCAGAGCGTGCAGGAAGACCTGCAGCGTAGCGCCGAGGCGCAGCTGGATCAGCTGCTCGCCCACACCGCCGATACCGCCCCGACCGTAACCCGGGAAACGCGGACCGGTTTCAGTCCCTGGGGCGAGATCCTCGACTGTGCCGGCGAGCAGGACGCCGACCTGATCGTCATGGCCACTCACGGCTACCGCGGCCTGGGCCGTCTCTTCCTGGGCAGCACGGCCGAGCAGGTGCTCGAACACGCCTCCTGTCCGGTACTGCTCCTGCGTCCCGATGATTCCGAAAAGGTCGTCGAACCGGCTGAGATCGGCACGATTCTGCTGCCCACCGATTTCAGCGAGGCCGCCTCCGCCGCAGCTCCCCTGGCCTTCGAACTGGCCGAAAAGTTCGGGAGCAGCGTCACCCTGCTGCACTGCGTGGAACAGGAGATCAATCCCTCCTACTTCGCGATCGGTATCACCAGCATTTTCGAAGTCAACGACTCGATCATCACGGTTTCGCGCGAGAAGATGGCCGAACTGGTGCCCGAGGACTTCGACTCCGATCGGATCAACGACCTGGTGGTACTCGAAGGCTCCTCGACCGTCAAGATCGCCGAGTACGCCCGTAGCGAGGGGATCGACCTGATCGTCATGGCCACCCACGGTTATACCGGTCTCGAAGAAGTGCTGCTCGGCTCGACCACCGACCGCACCGTGCGCCGATCGCCCTGCCCGGTTCTGGTCACGCGAGCCGGGATATCCTGAGACCTTTCGTCCGGGAGGAAACCGACGCCGACCATGAGCGAGAAAGAGATTCACCGTGTCATCATTATCGGTTCCGGTCCGGCCGGCCTGACTGCCGCCCTCTATAACGCCCGGGCCAACCTCGCCCCGCTGATCCTGGCCGGTCCCGAACCGGGCGGTCAGCTGATGATTACTACCGAAGTCGAAAACTACCCCGGCTTCCCCGAAGGAATCACCGGTCCCGAGCTGATGCGGAAATTCGAGGAACAGGCCGTACGGTTCGGAGCCGAGGTCAGGCGGGAGACTGTCGAAGCGGTCGACTTCTCCGCCCGGCCTTTCACCGTCGTGACCACCGAAAGGGAGTACCGGGGCCGGAGCGTGATCGTTGCCACCGGGGCGACGGCCCGTTGGCTGGGTCTGGAATCGGAGACCCGTTTTCGCGGCCGGGGGGTGTCGGCCTGCGCCACCTGCGACGGCTTTTTCTACCGCGACAAGGTCATCGCGGTCGTGGGCGGCGGTGACACCGCGGCCGAGGAAGCCCTCTACCTGACCAATTTCGGCTCCAGGGTCTACCTGATCCACCGCCGCGATGAACTGCGGGCCAGCAAGATCATGGCCGAGCGGATCGAGAAGAACGAGAAGGTCGACATCCTCTGGAACGCGGTCGTGGTCGAGGTGCTCGGTGAAGACCCGGCCGGAGTACATGGGCTCCGGCTGCAGGACACCCTGACCGGCGAGGAGCGCGAGCTCTCCGTCGACGGTATCTTCATCGCCATCGGCCACGATCCCCAGACAGAGGTCTTCCGTGGTGCGATCGATACCGATGAGGACGGGTATATCCTCACCGAGGGCGTGCGGACCAGTATCGAGGGCGTTTTCGCCTGCGGTGATTCGGTCGATCACGTGTACCGGCAGGCGATCACGGCGGCCGGGATGGGCTGTGCAGCGGCTATCGAAGCCGAGCGGTGGCTGGAGGCTCAGGCATGACGGTCCGATTGGGTAACTGGTCGCTGACCTCGATTGCCGGAGGTGATTTCGTCCTCGATGGGGGGGCCATGTACGGCGTGGTGCCGAAGGTGATCTGGAAAACGATCCACCCCGTCGATGAAGACAATCGTATCCCCATGACAATGCGCTGCCTGCTTCTGCGCCGCGAAGTCGAAGGACGCGAGCGGATTGTGCTGGTGGATACAGGAGCGGGCACCAAGCTCTCCGACAAGCTGGTCACGATTTACGGCATCGATTACTCCCAGCACGATCTCATCGGCAGTCTGGCCGCGGCCGGGGTCACCCCGACCCAGGTGACCGATGTCATCCTCACCCACCTGCATTTCGATCATTGCGGCGGGGCGACGATGTCGGTTGCCCGGCCGCCCGGTGAGGAAGGAGATGCCGCCACCGGAGGGAAGGGGGAGACGGACGTGCGGCCCACTTTTCCCAATGCCGTCTATCACCTGCAGCAGCGGCAGTGGGAGTGGGCCCTGGCGCCCAGCGAGAGGGACCGGGCCTCCTTCCTGGAGAAAAACTACGTCCCCCTCGAGCGAAGCGGTCAGCTCAATCTGGTAGAGGGGGAGATCGAAATCCTGCCCGACATCTTTCTCCTGGTCGTCAATGGGCATACCCCGGGACAGCAGCTGCCTCTCATCCGCACCACCCGGCGTACCTTCCTGTACTGCGCCGACCTCTTTCCCTTTGTGTCGCACCTCCATCTGCCCTACATCATGGCCTACGATCTGGCTCCCCTGCGAACCCTGGAGGAGAAAAAACGGGTTCTGCCCCGGGCGGTGGAGGAGGAGTGGGTGCTTTACTTCGAACACGACGCGGCGACCGAGTGCTGCACGGTCGAAGAAACCCCCCGTGGCTACCGGGCGGCTGAAACCCTCTCGCTCGAAGACTGCTTTACCTCCTGTGAGTGAGGCCGGTTTGCCCCCTCATTGCTAAAAGAGACCCGGCGGTCCAGTTTCGGGTTGCGGACCCCGAAAGTGGTGCATAGAGTGCTGAGGAAATCCGGGATCATCAGCGAGATCTCTCACCAGATGGAGGATAGAGACGGATGCCGAGCGTCATTTGCGAACCCTGTATCGGAACGAAGGACACCGCCTGCGTCGACGTTTGTCCGGTCGACTGCATCCACCCGACCAAGGATGAGCCCGAGTTCGAGGAAGCCGATCAGCTCTTCATCGACCCCGACGAGTGCATCGAGTGTGGCGCCTGTCAGCCTGTCTGTCCGGTCGAGGCGATCTTCGAGGAAGAGGACGTGCCCGACCAGTGGCAGTCCTTCATCCAGAAGAACGCCGACTACTACGCCTGATCCCTCATAGCGGGCACTGGTACTGAGCCGGAGCGGCTGCCGGACGGCAGCGCCGCTTCCGGTGATGGCGATAATCGGCCTCTGGAGGGTCAAACGACCCTCCGGGGGCCTTGGTGTGTCATACAATCGGCACGTTGAGCGTCATTCCCTTTTCTGCTAGCATACCTGAGGCTGCTTCCAGACTTTCCCGAGGCTCGGATGATACGGTACAGATCTTCAACCGGTTTTACCCTGATCGAACTGCTGATATCGCTCGTGATCGTCGCCCTGCTGGCGGCGGTTGCCATCCCGCGATTCAGGAACATGTCCAGCAAAGCCAAGATCTCGGCCGCCGAGCAGGAAGTCGATCAGGCCGTCCAGGGGCTCTGGTACTACCGGACCGAAAACGACAGTACCAGCTTTCCCCCCTCCTCGATGATCACCAACTATGAGGAACTGCGGGCGACCATCTCCGAGTACATCGGCTGGCCCCCCCAGCAGAGCAACGCCTCCTTCACCTTCGTCTCCTATGCCGGAGCCGATACAGGTTTCACCCTCTCGGCCCGGGCCCGGGATTCAGACCGGACCCTCATCGTCGCCACCCATATCGGCCTTACCACGCATTGATCGCGTTCCGACCCGGCCCTTCACGGGCAGAGAAAAGCCGGCAGGAGACCCCTGCCGGCTTGTACGGATCCGGCCCTGCTCGGAATCAGGCCCCGGATACCTGAGGCTGTAGGGCGCGCTTTAAAAACCGATCGCGGCCGCCAGCGAGAAAAGTCGCTGCTGCTCCACTCCCGCCGGCGTCCACTGCTCGACATGGGAGACAGCGGCCGAGAGATCCACGATCAGCAGGTGAATCCCCGCTCCGAGAGAGAGATTGCCGTTGAAGTATCCGGCCCGCAGGGCGATCAGGGGCAGTTTGACCTCGGCTCCGAGATGGAGCTTCTCGAGGTACTGCTCACCCCGTACGTTGAGCACGTCGCGCAGGTCGGCCTCCAGAGTGATGTCCCGGATGATCACCAGGGGAATCCCCAGCAGCAGTTCCATCGGCTTGAGTCGCACTCCGGCCGCAATCTCCGGCTCCCAGTCCCGGGCGAGTTCCTCATCGGCCGTGCTCACCAGACCGCGCACCACCCCCCCGGCGGCGAAAGCCTTGCCCAGAGTCACCATACCCCCCACGTCCACCTGCAGGGCGGTCGGCGGATCGTCGAGCCAGTTGTCCTTCGTGGCGAAACCGTTCAGGAATTGTATCGGGTCGTCGACGTCCTCCGGCTCGAGGATCTGGATTGCGGAGCGTTGCCGCTGCATGAAGCGTACCCCTACCCCGCCGTGAAACATACGTCCGAGCTGCAGGCCCAGGCCGGCGTTCACGACCATGTCGGCTGCGGCGGCGACCCGCACCTGCGGCGGCAGGGGGGTCGGGGTCAGGACCGGCGGCATGGCCCGCAAACCGAGCCGGGAGACCGAATAGCCCGACAGACAGAGCGACCCGATCTGCACGCCGACCAGGGGATCGACTTTCAGCTGATACCACCGGTCGGTATAGCCGTTCAGATCATTCAGGAAGCTGGTCTGTGTTGCCAGAGGCTGGCCTGCAAAGTGCACCGGGTCGAGCATCTGGGAATTGTCGCTGAGGAAGTTCACGAAGTTGATGGCATCGTTGTTCGTGCCCAGCTGTGCGCCGAGATAGACGTGCAGGCCCTTGCTCTGGGTCAGCGCGCCGGGGTTGAAGTAGCCCGCCTCGATCGGTCCGGCCGACAGGAGCATGGCCCCGCCCATACCCTGGGCCCGGGTGCTGTAGCGCATCGGGATCGGCGTCTGGGCCGTCGCCGGGGTAGCGGTCATCACAACCAGCACGGCGGCCAGAAAGATGACTGCGGTGGTGCGGTTGGTCTGCGAACGTATCACGGGACACCCCTTCCGTTCGGGCCGGCGGCGGGCTGGCGGCGGCCGCCGGGCGAAAATGCTTTCGCCCTCCCCGGAGGAAAGGGCTTGGCGGAGAGTGTACGCAGGGCCGCCGGCGGGCGCAAGCCGGCGAGGGAAGATACGGGAAAGGCCCCGGGGTCGGGTCAGGTGCGGGTTCAGGTGCGCTTGCGGGCCAGAGCGGCGAGCAGCTCCCCGGGGGGCCGGGTGTTGAGCACGTCGGCGGCTTCAAGCCAGGCCCGGCGGGCCACCCGCACCCCATAGTCCATGAAATCGAGGTGGGCGGGGCGATGGGCGTCGGTGCAGATGACGATGTCGACCCCGGCGGTCCGGGCCAGCCGGGCGTGCCGGTCGCCCAGGTCGAGCCGGCGGGGATTGGCGTTGATTTCCAGGGCGGTGCCGGTCCGGGCCGCAGTTTCGATCACCGCTTCGACATCGAGCGGATAGGCCTCGCGCTCCCCCAGCATGCGACCGGTCAGGTGACCGACGGCGAAGACATGCTCGGACTCCATGGCCCGGCAGATGCGGGCCGTCTGTTCTCCGGCGTCGAGCCGGAAGGCGGTGTGGACCGATGCGATCACCAGGTCGAGTTCGGCCAGCAGCTCGTCGGGGTAATCGAGCGAACCGTCGCGCAGGATATCCACCTCGGTTCCGACCAGGACCTCGATGTCGT
>Ga0180432_10002990_pt1 | contig 24712 bp, 14 predicted proteins | sample SS_ome_10_FD_132414 | JGI IMG/M metagenome (GOLD analysis project Ga0180432, IMG submission 132414) | Hypersaline lake sediment archaeal communities from the Salton Sea, California, USA - SS_1_MS_2 metaG | ecosystem: Environmental > Aquatic > Non-marine Saline and Alkaline > Hypersaline >... | reverse complement strand
GGCTCGCGGAGTCAACCACCGCCGCCGGACCATAAATATGGCCCGGTCCGCTCGAGGCGGACCGGGCCGGCTCATCCGGTATCGGGAGAGGGGTCAGAACCGATAACCGAACGAAACGAGAAATTGTCCTGTCTTCCACAACTCGGTGCTGGTGCCCGACAGGGTCTCCCACTCTGTCTGCCGCCAGGTCAGACCGAGTCTGATGGCGTTTCCCATGGGCAGTCCCAGTCCGAGACTGTAGATCTCGCGATTACGCACGACCTCCAGACCGAGAGGCCGGTAGAGCAGCGGCGACCACTGGTAACCCGCCCGCAGGGCCGGGCCGTGGGGTATGGCGAATTCGATCCCTCCCCCCGCCTTCCACTGCGGTTCATAGTTCTCGTGGAAGAAGTCGGGATCGTACCCGTCGTAGGGAGCCTTGTTGTAACTCGACTGGCTGTAGTCGAGATAGGTCCCACCGGCGGTCAGGGTCACGGCGCCGACGCTCAGTGCTCCTCCCAGACTCAGCTCGTACGGAAGCTGGAAGGAATAGGTGAAGACCCCCGATTCATCCCAGGTGTACTCCGAGGTGCCGTCGTCGTAATAGAGGACTTCGCTCTGGTACCAGTTCTCGGTGATATCGATCCGCGCCGGCATCTTGACGTCGCCCCCGATCGCCAGCAGGGACATCGGCCGCCAGAGGAACCCGAGTCCGAGCCGGAGTCCGCGGCTGCGGTAGGTGTAATCGATTCCGTCATCCCACCGGTGTCCGTCATAGGGCGCCCAGACGTCCTCGGTGTCGTAGGCGTCCAGGAGGTAGGTGTAGGAGTTGGTGCCGCTGATCGCCTCCAGGGAAACCCCGATGAATGTGCCCGGTGAGACCTCGATCGCAGCCCCGGCGGCGTACCCGTACACCGCCCCGAGATCGGCGTCGGTGGCCTCGATCCAGGTCTCACCCAGATCGGGATCGTCGGATGTGTTGTACCCCTCGATCCGGTAGCGGTTGTCGAAGTCGCGCAGGCGGTGGCCCGCCAGAGCAAAGACGAGACTGCCCTGCTCGGTCGGGACCGCGTAGACGATCCCGAGGGCGTCCAGCGCGGTACTGTAGACCCGGCTCCCGACCGGATTGCCGAAGTAGCGGGTATCGAGCCTGGTCGTCCGGTGGTTCAGACCGCCTTCAATGGCAAGCCCGCGGGCCAGTCCCAGACCGGCCGGGTTGTACCTCAGGCTGTAGATGTCCCCTCCCAGGGCCTGATAGGCCTCGCCGAGGGCGGTCGGGCGGGCGCCGGTCCCGGCCGGTGAAACCGCCAGGATCTCGGCGCTCTGGGCCCGGGCCCCGGGGGTGTGACAGATCAGCGCGGCGGCCAGAGCGAACCCGACGGCCGCTCTCGTTCTCTTTCTCTCAAGCTGTGTCATGACCTGCCGTCCTTTCTCCCCACATCGTCCCGTAACCGCGTGCGTCAATGCCCCTCCCGGGAGTCCAAATCATCCCCGGGCGGCGGGCGGTGGCCGGTGGTCCGGGGCGGTGGCCGCGAGGTCGTGGTCCGGCCCGAACTCGTCCGCCCGCTGGTCGTGCGACTCGAGGTGGTACGGCTCGAGGTCGCCCGGCTCGATGTGGTCCGGCTGGATGTGGTCCGGCTCGACGAACTCGAGCTCGCCGGCGGCGGGCGGTGGCTGGTGGTCCGGGGCGGCGGCCGCGAGGTCGTCGTCCGGCCCGAACTCGTCCGTCCGCTGGTCGTGCGGCTCGAGGTCGTCCGGCTTGATGTGGTCCGGCTCGAGGTCGCCCGGCTCGAGGTGGTGCGGCTCGAGGTCGCCCCGCTCGATGTGGTCCGGCTCGAGGAGCCCGAAGTCGTGGGCGGAGGCCGGGAAGTCCGGGGCCGGACCACCCGAACCGAGGTCCGCGAGCCCGAACTCGAACTGCCCGAGGAGGTGCGGCTGCTGCCGGTACTCGTCCGGGATGATCCGCTGGCCGAGCGCGTATTCCCCGTCGCCGTCCGGATCAGGCGCCCGCCCAGATCGCGGATCAGAGTGCGGCTGCCGCTGTCCGATCCGGACGAGGTCCGGGGCTTGCGGGCGGTCGTGGTCGAGGTGCTCGGCCGCCTGGTGGCGGTTCGGGTTGCGCTCGAGGGAAGCCGCAGATCGCGGGTCGCAGCCGAATCATCGGGCCGAACCCGGATCTTGCCGTTTCTGACGATCGAACTGGTGGCCGGGTTGCGGGAACGGGAGTAATCGGACCGGCTGTCGGTCTGCGCTCCCCGGTCCGCGTCACGCCGGCCGCGGGCGGCTGACCGGACATTGGCGGCGTCGGCGACGGCCCGGCCGACCGGACTGCCACGCTCGCTGCCGGCTCCACCGGCATCAGCGGCCACCCCCCTGGCTCCGCGCGCAGTGCGCAGATCCGACAGACCCCGGCGGCGATCGTAGGCCCGACGCTGGTAATCATCGGCCACGATCACGGTTCCGCCGCCCCAGTGGTAGGGGTGGTCGTAGTACCAGTAGGAGCCCCAGTACGGGTCGTAGAAACCGTGGTGGTAGGGCCGCCATCCGAACCACCAGGGATCGACGTAGCAGACCGAGTAACAGGAGCCGTACCACGGGCTGTACCAGGGGCTGATGTACCAGGGATCGGTCCACCAGTAGTCCCAGTAGTACGGGTCGTACCACCAGGGATCATAGTACCCCATCGAGATCCCGAAACCGCCCCACCAGTACCCGGCGCTCCAGACATGACCGAAACGACGGGGAAAGCGGTGCCAGCCATAGCAGGTGGAGTAGTACCAGTCGACGTATAGCCGCCTGAACCACGGCCGCCGGTACCCGACCACGACCAGATCGAGATCGTAGTCGTAGACATACTCGGTATACCGTTCGCCGGAGTAATCGAGATCGTCGCGGTAGCGTACCCCGACGCCCTTCGAGCCGCCGGTATAGAGATCCTCGGACCAGCCCACCCCGAGCGACTGCGGTTCCTCCGCCGGGTTCGTCCCGGTGACTGCAGCTGTTTCCGGCTCCGGAGCCAGACCGAACGCGTTCATCTTCCGGCTCAGATTCTCTTCGACCCGGTCCGTCTTGACATCAACCGCCAGCCGATCCGCCTCTTCGGCAGCCAGTTCTCTGTCATCGAAACCGACCCTGGGGAGCATGCGTTCGGAAGCCACGACCGTATAGCATCCCTCCAGAAGCATGAGCAGCCCGAGCAGGCCCACCAGCACGACGGTCCCCTTCCAGGCCTCCCCCGCCCCTCTGACTCTCTCTTCGCGCGTCCCGGTACTCATCTGAACCACCTCTTTTCGTCAGCCCGGTTATCCCGGGAGGCCGAGCCCGCACTGCGGGGATCGGCTGCCCTACAGGACTATCACAAACCGTGCCAGTGGGGGACCAAACCGGGGATAATGCGGAAAAAGCGCCGTAATTATCTCATATATTGTTGATATACAATACCTTACGACAATGTGTCGGCACTTCGCGAGGCGCCGTGGGAGCTTTGCCCGGGACCGGACCCGCCCCCGGGCGGCTGCAACGGGTGTCTCTGTGTACCGCCGGCGGGACAGCCGGTGTCCCTCATCGGGGACAAAAACGCCCTCAGGCCGGGCGGCGCACCAGAATGGCGATGATCCGGATCAGACGATCCCGGGTGTCGGTATCCCAGTCCGGCGTGCGATTCAGGAAAGAGGTGTAGTAGTCGATCATTTCGCGCCGGGAAACGACCAGACGGTAGCGGAAGGCCGTTTCGCTCTGATCGAGCGCAATGAGGTTCCGCTCGGCCAGCACGGCGGCCAGCTCCTGCAGCCGGGTGATGCCCCGGGTGAAATCGGGATGGAGCCGGGCATACCATTCGAAAATACTGATCGGCATGCGGTCATCCAGAGCCGCGTAGGCCATGATCTGTTCGACGGTCAGGTCGAGATCGGGGGCCGGTTCGGCGTCGGGATCCCGTCCGAGCAGGCGGTTCCAGAGGTCTTCTCCCAGTTCGAAGAGGGTCTGCAGAACGAGACCGGCGACCGATTCGATCGGGATCATCGGTTCGCCGCGCAGGTCATCCAGCGAACCCGGTTCGGGCAGCGTGCGCCGGGCACGGTCGCCCATGGCGCCGGCCCGGGCGGCTTCCATCACCTGGGCGGTGAGTTCTTCCAGGCGCTGCTGGATGAAGAGCAGGCTGTCGAGCGGGGTGCCCACCGAGCCCAGATCGGCCCAGTCGGTTGCTCCTTCGGCCAGAGCCCGGCGCAGAGGGCCGGCGGCGGTTCGGGTGCGTTCGGCTATCGCCGGCCGTTCGGACTCGAAGGGCGGCGGGGGCGTGACCCAGTCGAGCCCGCGGCGCACACCGACCTCGGCGCGGGGCAAACGGGCCACTGCCTCGGGTTCGGCCGCAACCCCGGGAAGCACCTCTTCGACAGTCGCCTCCTGCGGCGCGGGTTCGGGCGGTTCGGGTTCGGGCCGAACCTCGGTCAGCAGGGAGAGCGACAGCAGGGGGGCCGGCGGCTCGGGAACGGGCAAAGTCAGCAACAGCAGAACACCGGCCAGAAAAAGGTGGAAGAAGGCTGATGCGATCCAGCCGGTACGGCGCATGGTCACCCCTGTCCACCGGACCGCTGCGACCACAGAACGCGGTACCGGTGGTAGTTGTTCATGATCGTCCGCACAAAGGTCCGTGTTTCTGTGAAACCAATGGATTCCACGAAAGTTTCCGGCCTCTCGTCGGGCAGGCCCCGTTCCCAGCGACGGACATTGGTCGGACCGCCGTTGTAGGCCGCCAGGGCTTTCTCGACCGAGCCGTCGAAACGATCGATGAGACGGGCCAGGTAGGGCACGCCGAGAGCGACATTGAGTTCGGGATCGTAGAGATCTTCTTCGATGATGGCCCCGAGCCGCAGCCGTCCGGCCCACTCCCGGGCGGTCACGGGCATGAGCTGCATCAGCCCGCGGGCGCCGGCGTACGAGCGAGCGCGGGCATCGAAAGCGCTTTCCTGCCGTATGAGAGCGAAAACGAGCCAGGGATCCACACCGGACCGGCCGGCGGTCTCGGTGACCAGGTCGTGGTAATACACCGGATAGAGCAGGTCGTCATAGAGTAGATCGTCACGGTCGACCGCACCGCTGCTCAGCAGACGCTGACCCAGCCGCTGCGCCGCGCCCCAGGCCTGCCCGGCCTGGCAGAGTTCCCAGAGAGCGATCCGGCGTCCGGGGGCCAGGGCCCGGTCGTTCAGGGCACCGAGAAGTTGGTCCTCGCCGACCGTTTCGAGCCCGACTCGCAGGAGCACGATACCGGCCGCCAGATCGAGGTCGGCCCATTCCGGGACGACGAGAGCGTCCCGGACGAATACAGGGACGGGTTCGGGCCCGACAGACGTTTCCCCGAGAGCCTGACGGGCCAGGGCGCCGTACCAGGTGTCTTCGAACGCCTCGGCGGCGCGTCGATACATGGCCCGCGCGCCGGTACTGTCTCCCGTCACGGCACAGATCCGCCCGGCCCAGTACCACCCCTGGCTCTTCTCCTCGGAGTGAAAGACCCCCCGCCCCAGGCTGGTGAACCACCGCCGGGCTCCGGCGAAGTCGCCCCCTTCCAGGGCGTTGCGGCCCAGATCGAAGAGCACTCCGGCGTTCTCCCAGTGCCGGGGGTAATCCTCGACCAGACGGATGTAAACCTCTTCGGCGGCGGCCCGATCCACTCCGCTCAGACGATCACCGGCCTGCTTCAGGGCCCGGGGCGCCCAGCGGCTCTGCGGATAGCGCTCGGCGAAGGAGATCAGTTCGCGCAAACCCTCGCGGCGGTTCACCGCCGCCGCTGCCAGGGCGGCATTGTACCCGGCCGCCGTGCGATAGCGACTGCTGGTCCGGACCACTGCAGCCAGTTCGTCACGGGCGGCGCTGTAGCGTCGGGCGCGCAGCAGGGTCAGTCCGCGACGGTAGGCGGCTTCTTCGACCAGCGCCGGATCGGTGGTCGAGCTGCGGGCCCGGGTGAAGGCTTCCAGAGCCTGATCCCACCTGGCCAGGTCGAAAAAGACCCGTCCGACGGCAATCAGTTCGGCGGCCCCGGAAGCACCTTCTTCGAGAAGCCGTTCGGCGCACATCCCCCGGGCCTCGTCGCTGCCGGGCAGGGTCAGGCCCCGGCGGAAACAGTCGCGGGCACCGTCGGGATCGGACGCGGCCCGGATCAGCCCCAGCTGCAGGGCTGCCGCGGCTGCCCCGGCATCGCGATGGTCGACCATGTCGACCAGCACCGCCTGCCGGCGGGCGCTGTCGCCGGCGGCGCTGGCCCGCTCGAGAGCCTCAACCCGTACGCGCCGGGCCAGAGCCTCGGGCAGATCGCGCCCGGACAGGCGGGCGAGGAGCGAATCTGAAGTCGCAACCGCCCCAGCTTCGGCGCACACCTGCGCCCTGAGATAGTCGACCCAGTCCTGCAGGGGGGCCGACAACCCGGCCCTGCTACTCTTCATTGCCTCCCGGGCCGCACCCCAGCGACCCAGACGCCAGTAGGCCACCCCGAGTCCCAGCCAGGCTTCGGCACTCAGTCCGGTCTCATCGGCCGCACTCGAGCGCAGCAGGGTGACCGCCATGGTATGGTCCCCCTCCCGCAGAGCCCTGAGCCCCGCTTCGAGAGCGGGATTGTCGGAATCGGTCTTCCCGGCGCCGGGGGCGGGACCGGAGCCGGCGAGCGGGAGGGAGAGCAGCAGGAGCAGACAGAGTCCGGCCGCTCCCGTCGAGGGGGTCGAAAAGTCCCGTCGCCTCGCAACGTGCAAGGACTCTATACTGGCTGTACGGCGCGTTGTCTGCATGAGCAGTGTACGTTAGGGGAGCCTCTCACAGGCGTCAAGTCATGGCAGCCGACCTCTACATCGGACCGGCGGGTTGGTCGTATGACGACTGGAAGGGGTCGGTGTATCCACCCGAGGCGGCCTCGAAATTCGACGGCCTTGCCTACCTGAAGGACTTCTTCGACACGATCGAGGTCAACAGCACCTTCTATCGTCCGCCCTCGGCCCGGATGACAGAGTCGTGGCTGACCCGGGTGGCGGACAATCCCCGTTTCCTCTTCACGCTGAAGCTCCACCGTGCTTTCACCCACGAGCGGGGCCCCCTCGACCCGGCCGCGGCGGCGGATTTCCGGGCCGGGATCGCTCCCCTGCTGGAGGCGGGCCGGCTCGGCGCCGTACTCTGTCAGTTTCCCTTCTCCTTTCACGGCACCCGTTCCAACGCCCGTTATCTGCGCGATCTCTTCGCGACTTTCGAGGACCTGCCGCTGGCCCTGGAAGTGCGTCACGAATCCTGGAACAGCCCCGATGTCTTCGACTGGCTGCGTTCCCAACAGGTCGCCTTCTGCAATATCGATCAACCGGTCATCGGGGCGGGGCTAGAGGCCACCGGAGAAGCCACGACCGATATCGCCTACTTCCGCCTGCACGGGCAGAACCGGGATAACTGGTTCCGCGAAGACGCCGGCGTGGCGGAGCGTTACGACTACCTTTACGATACCGGGGAACTGGAGCCGTGGGCCGATGCGATCCGGGCCCTGGCCGGCAGCCTGAGCCGGATCTTCATCATCTTCAACAACCACTATCGCGGGCAGGCCACCGCCAACGCCCTGGAACTGGCGGCCCTGCTCACCGGCAGCGTGCCCGGCGTGCCCCCCGCCCTTCTGGACACCTATCCACGCCTCGCCGAGCTGTCGATTGCAAATACCCCCGACGCATCAGGCCCCGGGACCTGACAGCCGGTTTCACCCCGCTGCGGCCGGTTGCGGCCCGGAGAGGGTTTCAGCCGGTCGAGGTAATTCCCCCCGGCCGAGGGATTCGAGCCGTTTGAGGGTCACCGTGACCGCGCCCCATTCCTCCTCGACCAGGCCGGTGAGGATGAAAGGACCGCGGGTCATCAGCTGGGGGGCGTAGCGGCGGTATTCGCGAGGAAAGACAGTCACTTCGTACAGCGCGGTGGTGTCCTCGTAGCTGATGAACTCCATGGTTTCGTTGCGGACGGTGCGGATCGGCTTGGCGGTCACCCGCCAGCCGGTCAGCCGCACCATCTGGCCCACATACGCCTCCAGCTCCCGGGCCTCGATCAGGGGCGGTCCCGGGCCGGCGGCGGCCGCGTCGATCCGCTCGCGGTAGAGGTCGAGCGGGTGGGCACCGACCAGAAAGTCGAGGGCGGCGGCCTCGAAGGCGAGCACGGTGCGCTCATCGTAGTCGGGTGCGGCCGGCGGCGGCGCGGCGACCGGCAGATCGAGCGGCAGGGTCAGGTTCGCCCCGCCGCTTTCTCCTCCTTTCCCTCTGCCGCCGCCCTTTCCGCTTCCCTTTCCTCCTCCCTTGCCACCTCCCCTTCCGCCTCTCCCCTGTTCCCTCTTCGCCCACAGCAGGGCCCGCCACATCAGCTCGGGGCGGGTTCCCTCGTCCAGGGAATCGAACGCCCCGCACCGGATCAGGGCCTCGAGCGCGGTCGGAGAGAGCACGACCCGGGCGGTGAAATCCTCGAAGCCGCGGAAGGGACCGCCCCGTTCCCGCTCGGCGACCAGGGCTTGCCGTTCCTCCTCTGAAACCCCCCGAACCTGGCAGAGCCCCACCTGCAGCCAGCCGCGGTTGCCTCCCGGCAGGCCGAGATCGGCGGGTTCGACCCGCCCCAGGGCCATGTCGGCAGCCGCAGCGGCCGCCTCAGGGTACGTGACGCCGGTATAGGCCACCGAGCTCTGATTCACATCGGGGCCACGGATTTCCAGGCCCATCCGGGCGGCTTCGGAGACATAGGCGATGGTAGCGTAGAAGCCGCCGTAGTTGGAGAGCACGGCGGCCATGAACTCGGCCGGGTAGTGGGCCCGGAGCCAGACCGCCTGGAAGGAAACCAGGGCGTAGGAGGCCGAGTGGGCCTTGCAGAAGGAGTAGCCGCCGAAGGACTCGATCTGGCGCCAGAGTTCGGCGGCGATCCCGGGTTCGACCCCCCGGGCCGTGGCTCCGTCGAGAAACTCGCGGCGGTAGCGGTCGATCGATTCGAAATCGCGCTTCTTGCTCATGCTCTTGCGCAGGCCGTCGGCGTCGGCCAGCGACATCCCCGCCACGTGATGGGCCACTTTGATGACGTCTTCCTGATAGCACATCACCCCGTAGGTGTCGGCCAGCACCTCCTCCATCTTCGGATGCAGGTAGCTGAAGGGCACCCCGTTGTGGCGCTCGATGTAGGCGTGCATCATGCCGCTCGAGGAGACCCCGGGACGGATGATGCTCGAGGCCGCCACCAGGGTGTCGAAGCAGTCGCAGCGCAGTTTCCTGAGCAGCCCCCGGGTGGCGGGGCTCTCGACGTAGAAGCAGCCGACGGTGTCGCCGCGGGCCACCAGGGCACGGGTGGCCTCGTCGTCGGTGGGATCGAAGTGCACATAGGAGATGCGCCGGCCGTGGCCGCGCTGGACGGCCGCACAGGCATCGTCGATCACGGCCAGGGAGCGGTTGCCGAGCAGGTCGATCTTGACCAGTCCGGCATCCTCGACCGGGTACATGTCCCACTGGGTGATGATCAGCCCCTTGGCGGCCCGCTCGACGGCCACGTGGTCGGTCATACGTTCGGGAGCGATCACGATTCCCCCCGGGTGCACCCCGAGGTGGCGGGGAAAGCCGTCGAGCTGTTCGGCCGCTTCCAGAACCGACCGCCAGGGATCTTCACGCAGGTCGATCCCCCGAAAACGGGGGTTGGAGGCGATTTTCTCGCGCAGATCCTCAGCCCGCGCGAAGTAGCCCAGACGTTTGGTGACGATCCCGATCTCCCCCTCGGGCAGGCCGTGTACCTTGGCCACCTCGCGCACCGCCGCCCGGCCCTGGAAGGTCACCTGGGTGGCGATCATGGCCACCCGCTGCTCGCCGTAGGTGCGGTAGACGTAATCGAGCACCCGGTCGCGGTCGCGCCACGAGAAATCGAGATCCACGTCGGGGGCGTCGGTCCGGCCCTGGTTCAGAAAACGCTCGAAGTAGAGATCGTGGGCCAGGGGGTCGACATGGGTCAACCCCAGAGTATAGGCCACCACGCTGTTGGCGGCCGAGCCGCGCCCGCAGGTGGGAATGCTCTCCTGGCGGGCGAACCGGGCGATATCGGCCACCACCAGGAAGTAATCGGCATACCCCATCTCTGCGATGATGCCGAGTTCGTGCTCGAGCTGGCGCACCACGTCGTCGCGCAGGGCGGCCGGATCGGGCACCCGGCCGGCTGCGGGCCGCCCCGGGGCCGGGCACCAGGGATCGTCGGCGGGGTAGATCTGCCTCGCCGTATGGCGGGGTTGCGAGCGGGTGCCGTAGCGCCAGACGATCCCCCGCAGGCACTGCTCGCGCAGGTGCGCCAGGGAATCACCGTCGGACCCCCCATCCCTTCTGCTGCCCGCCTGCAGACTGTCACCACCCTCATCAGCCCGGGTTGTCATGAACCGGGGCAGGAGCAGACCACCGAGTTCCGGCCCCCCCTCACAGGCCGCGGCCAGTTCGGCCGCGGTGCGGACCGCTTCGGGAAACTCCCGGAAAGCCGCCCGCATCGCCGCTTCATCGCACAGCCAGGCCTCGGGGGGCGCCACCGCACCTGCCGGCACGGCCGAGAGGGCCCGGTTCAGGCCGATGGCGGTCAGCAGGTGATGTCGCCAGCGATCCCAGGGACGGGCGAACCAGACATCGTTGGCCGCCACCGGCCGCACCCCGGCCGCGAGCAGACCCCGCCGGCGGGCCTCGCGCAGGGTCCGCCGCCATCCCCGCCAGGCCGTGAGCGCCAGATAGTGATCGCTCCCCCCCCGCTCCCGGGCCAGAGTCTCGAGCAGGTCCAGATCACCGGTCAGGACCGCCACCCCGGGGTCGCGCTCGCACAGGGCCGCGGCCAAATTAAAGTCATACATGAGATGACGGCTGCTAACGACTTGATTGACAACTCGATAGCCCTTCTGTGACTGAACCAGAAGAACCGCCCGCCGGGGCCGCACAGCGCCCCCGGCCGGATTCCCGCTCCGTCCCCGCTCCACTCCACCGGCCACTCCGCCGGCCGTCCCGCGGGCCGGCCGTTCCCGCCCCCCCGTCAGTTCGGTGAAGCCCCGTTTCGAGAGCGAGGCCTCGGCCTCCTCGCTCCCCTGCTCCCGGGTGTCCCCGCGGTCCCCTGGTTCTCCAGGCCCGTCGAGCCCGCCGCCCGCTCCGATCTTTGCCCTCCCCCTGCCCCGGTCGCCGAACGGTTCGCGCAGGTCCACCCCCACGATCGGTTTCAGACCCTCGGCGCGGGCCGCCCGGATGAAGGGCACCAGCCCGTAGAGACCGTTCACATCGGTCAGGGCCAGGGCCCCCTGCCCCGCCCGGGCGGCCTCACGGCAGAGATCTTCGGGCATACTCCCGCCGCGCAGGAAGGAGTAGCCGGAGTGGGTACAGAGGTGGGCGAAGGTCATCAGGCGCTTTCCTGGTTCAGCGCACCGACAGCGGCGAATAAAAGGCGAAAATATTCCATAAAAAAACCCACCCTACTCCCACCTTTCACAGTAGCGGTTGCAGATCTGCCGAATGAAACCGTCATAGTGTGTTGGATCTCCGACCTGGGGAGCAGGTGATCGAGAAAACAGTTTCCCCGATTGAAAATCAATGTTGTCAAAATCGACAATGATGATACCCAGAGCCTCAAGCCCCTCACCCTCGGTCTTCGATCTCATGGGCAACGACTTGAACATGCTGACCGTTTCTTTCACGATCGAACTGATATTGTGATGTCCAAGAGTACCTTGCCTAAGAGGTGACTTGAATCTGTCAGAAATGTTAATTACCAGAAGAGAGGCAGCAACAGCCGCCGTCTCCGCACGGTGCACATAGGTATGTAGTGAATCGAAGTCCCTGAGCCGGTTCTTTCGAGCTTTGCCGTGCTCGGTCATGATACTCTTGACTTCCAAAGCAATCCTGACGGTCGCCGGAGCCTCGACAGCAATCCCATCGTTCAAATCTTCAACCAGTGCCGACACTCCCGGAGGTCCGATCACCATGTCGACATTCCATTGTATCGGACCAGCATGGATCGTGTGGTTGAGACTACACACCACTTCCCGCCTGGCGGCGTGCGCCCTCAGCGGAGGGCAACGATCAAGCATGTCAGCCAGCACAAACCTGCAAAGAGCGTTTGAGTGCTTGTCCGAACGGGGATGATACCCTTCGGCCTGGAAGTGTTCGATAAGCCTCTCAGGTGCACTATTCACGTCAGGATAAACTCCACTTCGGCCCCAAGGCGAGTCTGTTCGAATCTTTTCTTCTGACTTTCGATATATTCTTCTTCTACATCAAACCCGATACTTGACCGGTGGGCATCGATGGCAGCGGCCGTTGTTGAACCTGTCCCGGAGAATGGATCCAGCACGGTATCACCGACGAAAGAAAACATCGAAATCAACCGGAAAGCGATTTCTCTCGGAAAAGGTGCAGGATGATCCCGTCGAAATTCTCCCGGGACATCCACCCACACCTGACGGAACCACTTCTCGTGATCTTCTTTGTCGATAACGCTCAGAACGCGCTGCTCACCAGTCGGATGCCTGTACCCTCCGGGTTTGCGAAGAATCAGGATGTACTCCACATCGTTCTTGATGATTGCGTTCGGCTCATATGGTTTGCCGAGAAACGGCGCCCCGTTTCCCTCCACCTCGGTCGCCGCATTGGCGATTTTGTACCAGTAAATGGGGGAAAGATAATCGAATCCCCGCCGACGCATGCGGGTTGAAATATCCGCATGAAGGGGTACGACGTGATGGCGACCCGCCTTCTTGCGGGACATACAGACATCACCCACGACTATGCAAATCCTTCCACCCGGCACCAGCAGATCGAAACAACGCTGCCAGACAGCATCGAGTTCGTCCAAAAAGTGCTCATAATCATCTATGCTGCCCAGCTGATCAGGATGGCTACCGCCGTTGTACTCCTTGAGAGTCCAGTAGGGAGGGGAGGTTACGACAAGATGTACGCAGGGTTCAGCACCAAGGGCCTGCATATCCCGGGCATCGCCAAGGAATACCCGGTGTTTTGTCTGGAGTATCTGCGGATTCCGAGCCCACGCTTTCTGCTTCGCCTCAAGCTTCTCGCGCACGGGAATCTCGGTACCTGTTCCGCCCACTTTTCGCCCCATAGCCCACTCTCCCCGATTCAATGTGCTCATCTTACCCTCTGCCAACGACACATGGTAGTACCCTGAATCAAATGGTGGTTGTTATTCAGCGAATTCATGTCTCAGAACACGAGCGCACAGCCGGGTCCATATGGCCGCGGGGGGCGATCGCGGCCCGGGCCGAGCCGATGATCCCGAAACCGTAGCGCTCCCGCACCCGGTCGACCGCTCCGGCCAGAGCCCGGCCCCGCTGGGCCCGGGTGGGGATCCAGGCCACCGCTCCCCGGGTATCGTCGAAGAGATCGCCCTGCTCGAGACCGCCCACCAGCCCGCTCAGCCGCACCCCGATCCGGCGCACCCGGGTCCGCTTGGCCCACAGCCCCTCCATGAGCCGACGGGCCACGGGGCCGGCGTCGCGGTCCAGGTCGGTCGGGCGCGGCAGGGTCGCCTGGCGCACCCGGTCGGCCCCGTCGGCAAAACGCATCCGCACCGCCACCGTGCAGGCCAGCAGTCCGGTGCGGCGCAGGCGGGCGGTGGCCCGTTCGACCAGGGAGCGCAGGGCGGCTTCGATCGCCCCCCGGTCGTTGGTGTCGGTATCGAACGTCAGCTCGGCCCCGGTCGAACGGGCCGGCCCCCGCGACTGCACCGGCGAGCGGTCCTCGCCGCGGGAACGCTCGCTCAACAGCCGCCCCGGCACCCCGAAGGCCAGCTCGAGGTAACGGGTCGGCACCGCCGCCACCTCGCCGCAGCAGCGCAGGTTGAAATCGAACAGGCGCCGCTCGGTCGCCTCCCCCACTCCGGGCAGACGCCGGGCCCGCAGGGAACGCAGGAAGGCCCCTTCCCAGCCGGGGCTGACGTCGCAGAATCCGGCCGGTTTCACGCACCCGGCCGCCACCTTGCTCAGCAGCTTGTTGCTCCCCAGACCGACCGAGGCACTCAGACGCAGGCGGTCGCGCACCTCGCGCTGCAGGCGGCTGCCCACATCGGCGGGCAGACCGAAGAGACGGCTCGTGCCGGTCAGATCGAGATAGGCCTCATCCTGGCTGGCCGGCTCGACCAGGGGACTGTACTCGCGCAGGACCCGGAACAGCGCCCGGGAGGCCCGCCGATAGAGATCGTGATTGCCGGGCAGGACGACCGCTTCGGGACAGAGCTTGAGAGCCCGACGCAGGGGCAGCCCCGATTCCACTCCCGCCTCCCGTGCCTCATAGGAACAGGAGGCAACCGCCGTACGGGGCGCATAGTGGCCGCCGAAGGCCACGATGACCGGCCGGCCGCGCAGCACGGGATCGGCCACCTGCTCCACCGCCACGAAGAAAGCGTCCATGTCCACGTGCACGATCGCCCGTTCAGACATGGTTCATCCCGGAGACGTACTGACCGTACGCCGCACAAGTCGCGAGGATGTGGAACGAAGATATTGCCGGAAAGGACCGTTCCCGGGTCAGGCCAGGGTGGGGTAATAGATCCACCCTTCGAGCGCCACCCGCCGCATCTCGTTCGGGCCGGGAACCGCCAGGGTGACGCCGAGGGTGCTGGCATCGGCGCTGAAAAAGGTCCCGGTCAGCCCGCAGAGGATGGCGTCGAGAGCGTCGTCGTTGGTGATGGCGTCCTGATAGAACGGGCCGGCGGGATCGAGCGGCACCAGGTTGCTCAGACGCAGCTGGCGCAGGATCTCCATGCGCCGTTCGATGGGCGCGTCGGTCTCGCCGTGGTACTGGGTGTGGGGAATACCCAGCTTCTGCAGGGTGACCTCGGGAGCCACCTCGAGGATCGTCGAGTGGCTCGGCTCGAGGCGCTCGAAGGGCATGATCCGGTAGGTGGGCGGCCGTTTGGCCAGGACCTTCATGCCGAGCAGGACCATGGTCATGAGGTCGGGATAGGTGTCCTGCAGGGGACTGGTGGTATCGAGATAGGAGTCGGTGAGCCGGGGCACGATGCCGTTTTTGTTCACGAAGGCCTGGCGCTTGCGCTTGATCTTGTAGGGGGCCCAGTTCTCTTCGATCTCCTCGGCCAGGGACATCCACGACCGGGGCGCGGCCCCCAGCAGGTGAACGATGAAGCCCACCGGCCAGGAGAAGGGGAAATCGAGTGTCACCAGCACCCGCTGGGCGGCGTACTCGCGCAGCAGATCGGGCAGGCCGTCCCGCCCGATCGATTCCAGCCGCTCCACCTTGAAGCCCATGAAGGTCCGGGTGCCCACCGCCACCCAGGTCTTCTGCTTGCGGTCCTGGCTGCTGTAATCGACCCCGATATAACGGGTGAAGGTCATGCGAACCTCCTGCCGAACGGTTCGACGTGTGATAGCAAACGTACATATATAATGCACCCTCCGACATCTTCCAAGAAATCATCGGAGGCATATTATGTATAACATGAAAACACATATCTTATCCTGTTGCTGAATAAAAAGTTACACATTGTACCATATGGGACACATTGCAGGGCCGACCGGCCCTTCCGGAGAGCGCCTGTCACCCCCGGTCCCCGGCCGGCAGTTTACGGATCACCCCCACCACGACCCCGAGTACGCTGATGTCGCCGTCGGCCGCAAAGAGCGGAACCGCCCCGCCACCGGCCAGCAGGCACCAGGTGCCTCCCCGGCAACTCCGCCCGAGCTGCCAGCCGTTGCCGACCAGCCGGACGACCAGCAAATCCCCCTCGTTGGGCCGGGCGTCGCGCAGGGTCACCAGGGTGTCTCCCCGGTGCAGGGGAGGCAGGTCGTTCGCTCCCGGAACGGCACCCGCGACCCGGAAGAACCCGGCCGCCTGATCGCCCGCCAGTTCATGCTGTACCTGCGCCGCTTCGGCCGGTGTGAGGGGCACCACGGCCCCCCGCTCCGGTGCTGATCCCGCGCTCATCGCACCCCTCCCGTAACTCTCGCCTGGGGCGAAAAAAAGGCGAATGACGAGAGCCGAAAAAAAGACCCGCCATCTGCGGACGATGATAGGCGAAGAAGGGGCGAAAGTCAACCGCCAATATTGCGCCCGTTTTCCCCCTCGGAAGTCCCCTACTCCTCCCGCAGGGCGATCACCGGATCGACCCGGGCGGCCCGCCGGGCCGGCAGAAGGCAGGCCAGCAGAGCGCTGAGAGTCAGCACCAGCGTGCTGAGGACGAAGGCGACCGGATCGTGCGCCGTGAGTTCATAGAGGTAGCTCTCCAGCAGGGTGGCGACGATCCAGGCGCCCGCCAGACCGACTCCGAGCCCGAACAGGGTCAGAACCAGCCCCCGCCTGAACACCTCCTGCATGATCTGTCCTTCCCGGGCCCCGATCGCTTTCCGGATGCCCATCTCGCGGGTGCGTCGGGCCACGGCGAAGGCCATGACCCCATACACACCCACCACCGCCAGGATCAGCGCCACCAGCCCGAAGGCTCCGATCAGGAAGGCGCGGAAGCGCGGGGTGGCGACCCGCCGGGAGAGCAGGGTTTCGAGGGTCGTGAAATCGAACACGGTCACCCCCGGGTCGATCGCCGCCAGGACCTGACGTACCGCCGGTACCAGCGCAACAGGATCTCCCTCGACCCGGATGAGCACGTCCATCGAACGACGCCGCCCCCAGACAGAGAAGGGCACGTAGATCTGCAGCTTCTCCTCGTCACCGCGAATCCGCCCTCCGAACCGCACCCGCACGTCGTTGACGATCCCGACGACGGTGACCCGGCGTTCGTCGTCCTCTCCCGGGCTGAGGATCAGATCCGAACCGACAACATCCCCGTCAGGCCAGTACCGGCGGGCCATTTCCTCATTGATCACCACCACCGTCCGCTCTCCCACCTCGACGCTCTCATCGAAGAGACGGCCGGCGAGCAGGCCGATCCCGAGCGCGGCGAAGTACCCGGGGGACACCTCCTTGAACTCGGCCACGAGTTCCTCACCGGGGGAGGGTTCGTAACCCGGCGTCGCGAAATCCCCGGTATGGAACCATTCGGTCCCCGGCAGGTAGGGCGCGATCGCTGCCGAACTGACGCCCGGCAGGTTCTGCAGACCGGCGAGCATCTCGTCGTAATACCGCACGTGATCCTCGAAGGTCGGATACTGCGATCGTGGCGGCGAGGTCTCGAAGGTCAGGACGTGACGGGAATCGAAACCACGTTCGACCGAGAGCATCCCGGCGAAGCTCTTCAGGAAGAGTCCGGCTGCAACCAGCAGGATCAGCGCCAGGCAGATCTGAACGATCACGAGCCCGTGAAAGGCCCGCTGATGCCGGGAGCCGGGGCGGAGACGCAACCCGCCGGTGTGTCGACCGCCGGCCAGATTGGCCCGTGCGGTACGCAGAGCCGGCAGGAGACCGATTGTCAGCCCCATGACAACCGATGCCGTGAACGTGAATCCCAGGACGCCGGCGTCGATACCGACCAGATCGAGGCGAGGGATCGAACTCGGGCTGAAGATGATCAGGAACCGGGTCAGAAAGACCGCCAGACCGGGTCCGAGGAGGCCGCTGGTGACGCTCACCAGCAGACTTTCGGCCAGCTGCTGCCTGAGGAGCCGGCGACGCCCCGCTCCCAGGGCGGATCGGACGAAGTACTCCTGCTCGCTGCTGGTGGCCCGGCTGAGCATCAGATTGACGACATTCACACCGGCGATGAGAAGTACAGCCAGGGCCGCGGCAAGGAAGATCAGCAGTAACCGGCTCGTGTCACCGACGATGTAGGACCGCAACGGGAGCACGCTGCAGCCCCACTCCTCGGCGACACCCTCCCGGCCGGGCCGGGTCTCCCGCCGTCCGGCGAGCAGGACATCCGCCTCTTTCCGGGTTATCTCCGGCTGCAGGCGGGCCACGACTTCGTAGTTGGTGGAGCTGTATTCCCGCGTGACATCGGCCATCGTCCGCCAGAACTCGACCTCGGGCCCGGGGAAACCGAATCCGGCGGGCAGCACACCGATGATGGTGTGCGGTTCCCCTCCCACGGGGAGCACCTGGCCGATGACCTCCCTGCTTCCGGCGAACTTGCGCTGCCACAGGCGGTGGCTGAGGATCACGACCGGAGTGCTCCCCGGCGTATCCTCATCTGCGGCAAAAGCGCGCCCGAGGACCGGCTCCACACCGAGCAGGGAGAAAATGCCGGCCGACACCCACGCCCCGGGCAGACGTTCCGATCCATCTCCGAAGCCGACGGTGTAGCTCCAGGTATCATCGTAGGCGGCAATCCCGTCGAAAACATCGGCGGTGGACAGACACCAGCTCTCGAAACTCGGATAGCTCACGTTGTACCGGTAGTGGTTCTGACTGCGGGCGTCCATGCCCAGCCAGGATTGCCTGGCGGTGGCACTGACGGGTTCGTACTGCAGGGCGACGAGACGTTCGGGATCTTCATAGGGCAACGGCGTCAGGAGGATCCCGTTCACCAGGCTGAAGATCGCGGTCGTGGCCCCGATGGCCAGGGTGAGCGTCACGATCGCCGGAATCGCAAAGCCCGGCTGCCGGCGAAAAGACCGCACCGCGAAACGCAGGTCGTGCCAGAAATCGGCCACCAGGCCCGCCAGGCGCCCTCCGGCTCCCTTTTTCTTTGCGATGAGATAGTCGTCGATTCCCCGCTCGAACCGGGCCGCCTCGGTACCGAGGGTGCGTTCGGATTCAGCAATCTGCTCCCGGAGAGCATCCCACGGCACGAAGGGCTGCTCGGCCAGCTCCAGAGCGTCATCCTCCCCAACCCCTCGCCGGCGAGCCGCCTCGAAGGCAACCCGGATGTGCCCGGCGATCTCCTCGACGATCTCGGCTTCGCGCTCGGGCGTCAGGGGCAAGAAGCCCAGTTTGTCACGGACGTGGCGGGTGAAGTCAGACATGAAGAACGTCTTTCCTCTCATCGGATGGGGTGATCATCTCCACTTTTTTTACTCCCCCCGCATGACCTCGACCGGATCGATCCGGGCCGCCCGGCGGGCCGGCACGAAGACCGCCGCCAGGGCCACGCCCGTCAGTACCAGTGCTACCGCGATCAGGGTCGGTGGATCGGTCGGTGAAATCTTGAAGAGGAAGCTCTCCAGCACCCGGGCGATGATCAGGTAGATGACGAGACCTATAGCGAGCCCTGAGCCGATCATGGCCCCGGTCCGCCCGAAGACCAGCGACATGACTTCCCTGGTCCCGGCTCCCAGGGCCATCCGGATGCCGATATCACGCGTACTCTGGGCCACGGTATAGGCCAGAACCCCGAAGAGCCCCACCGCGGCGATGAGAACAGCCAGACCGGCCAGAGTGCTGAGAAGTAAAGAACGGAAACGCTCCGGTGCGATCGAGGTCGAGAGAAGATCCTCCAGCCAGCTGATCCTGCTGATCGGCAGGTCGGGATCGATCTCCCAGACTGCTCCCTGCGCTGCCTCAAAGATACCTGTTGTGGCACCGTTCACCCGCAGAACGACGGTCTGGTCTTCCACCGCTCTCTGACGATAGTGCCAGTACATGGTGGGACGCGGTTCGGTGTCGAGTCCCTGATAGGCGACATCGCCGACGACACCGATGACAGTCAGCCAGGGATAATCGTTATCTATTCTGCCTGTCTTCAGTCGTTTCCCGATTGCTTCCTGACCGGGCCAGTAACGCCGGGCCAGAGCCTCGTTGACCACTACGACCTGCGCATGGGCATCCAGATCTTCGGAGGTGAAGGTTCGACCGACCGTAACGGGGATACCCATCACCGAGAAGAATGAAGAGGTAACGATACTGCGATCGACGTTGGATTCTTCCAGTCTACCCCCGGCGTCGATGGTGACACTTCCCGCCCAGGTACCATCGGCATACGGCATGCGGCCGGTACCGGCCACGTCCACTATTCCGGGAATTGCGGCCAGCTGTTCGGCAAGGCGGTTCTGGAAAGCGAGTATCCGGTCCGTGGAATCGTACCTCGTCTCGGGCAGGTCCATCTGCATGATGAGTCGGTGTTCGGCTGAGAATCCGGGATTGACCGTCGTGAGGTTATGCAGACTCTGCATGAGCATTCCGGCGGTCGACAGCATAACGAACGTCAGCGTGATTTCCGAGACGGTCAGGATCGACTGCAGGCGGTGGTGGCGACGATCCCCGGTCTGGTGACGACCACCGCCATGAAGGATCCGTGAAAAACGGAACCGCCCGGTGCCCAGGGAGGGGATGATCCCGGTACCCAGACCTATCAGGAGCGAGAGGACTACAGAAAAGATCAGCACCCGATGATCAACCAGGATTTCAGTTGCCCGGGGGAGCGAGGCCGGCAGCAGGGCCAGAAACGGCTTGAGGCCGGTAAAAGCGAACAGGCACCCCACTGCTCCCCCGGCCGCGGAGAGCAGGACACTCTCTCCGATCAGGTGAGCTGCCAGCCGCCTCCGACCGGCACCGAGAACCATGCGTACGGTCAGCTCCCGACGGCGTTCGACCGTGCGCACCAGCAGCAGATTGGCCGTGTTGGCACCGGCGATGAGGAGCAGAAGCCCGACGGCGCACAGGATCATTATCAGGGCCGGCCGGGCACTGCCGACGATCAGGTCCTTGTAGGAAACCAGACGTACTCCAAAGCCGTGTTCATCGGGATAGAGTTCCGTGATACGAGCCGAGATCACCTCCATCTCCTGTTGCGCCCGGCCAAGAGATGTTCCATCAGTCAATCGGGCGATGGCCGCCAGGAACTGTGATCCACGCGGCCATTGCTTCTGTTCATCGGTGAGGGTTGTCCAGAGATCGATATCACCACCGAAGGAAAAATCCCGCGGCATGATACCGACGATGAGGTGGGGCGTCTCGCTCATGACGACTGTCTGCCCGACGATGGCCGGATCGCCCCCGTAACGTCCCTGCCAGAGGCTGTGGCTGAGAACCACCAGCGCGGGGGCACCGAACTCATCATCCGGGGGTAATAGAAAGCGTCCGTGCAGGGGATTCACGCCCAGTGCTGAGAAGACACCCGAGGATATCTGCAGACCATCGATGAGTTCCGGTTGATTGCCTCCCGTAATCGTGTATTGGATGTCGGCATAGACGCCAAGGTTCTCAAAGGGTGTGTCGAGTTCATTCCAATCTTGAAAGACCGGATATGAAACGGGGAAGGAGTCCCACCACGATCGCAAGCTCGGATTATCGGACTCAAGCCACTCCGGATTCGTCTGGTACACCCTGACCAGGCGGTCGGAATCCGGATAGGGCAGCGGCTGCAGCAGCACGCCGTTCACCACGCTGAACATCAGGGTCGTGACGCCGATCCCCAGGGCGATGGTCACGACTGCCACCGAGGTGAAGCCGGGCCGCCGCCGGAAACTGCGCACCGCGAACCGCAGGTCCTGCCAGAGATCAGCGACCAGTCCCGCCAGACGCCCCCCGGCTCCCTTTCTCTTGGCGATGAGATAGTCGTCGATGCCCCGCTCGAGCCGGGCGGCTTCAGTGCCGAGGGTGCACTCGGATTCAGCGATCTGGGTGCGCAGAGCCTCCCACGGCACAAAGGGCTGCTCGGCCAGCTCCAGCGCTTCCTCCTCCGTCATCCCCCGCCGGCGGGCACCTTCGTAGCCAACTCGAATGTGTTCTGCGATCTCCTCGACGATCTCGGCCTCACGCCCGGGTGCCAGAGGCAGAGGGCCCAGTTTCTCGCGGACGTAGCGGGTGAAGTCAGGCATGGAATCCTCTCAGGCCCCTCTCTGGATGAGCAGGTGTTGTTTCATCACACTCACTCCGCCCTCAGCACGATCACCGGATCGACCTCGGCGATTCGCCGGGTGGAGATGTACGTCGCCGTCAGGCAAACGGCCAGTAGCACCAGCGCAACTCCCGCATAAGTAACCGGATCCCATGGTTCGACGCCGAAGAGGAAGCCGGCCAGCAGCCGGCCGGACCAGACCGCGCCCAGCAGCCCGAGGGTCACCCCTGCCAGGCCGGTCTGCAGAGTCTGCCGCAGCATCATCCCCACCAGATCCTGCACCCGCGCCCCGACGGCCAGGCGCACACCCATCTCGCGGGCGCGGGCGGTAATATTCCGCGCCGTGATGCCGAAGATACCGACTGCCGCAAGCAGGGTCGAGATGACAGCGAAACACACGATCAGGAGCGTACGGTAACGCTCGCTGCTGGTCGATTCGGCCACCAGCGAGGCGAGGGTGGTCTCCTGCGTCACGGGAATATCGGGATCGACCGCCCAGACCGCTTCCCGGAGCCGGGGGATGATGGCAGCGGGATCCCCGCTCGTTTTCACCAGGATGTTCATATCCCGCCTGACGAGCTGGGCGTAGGGCAGGTAGAACATCGGTCGGGTCTCTTCCCCCAGCCAGCCTTCGGTGATGTCATCCACGACACCGATGACCGTCCGGACCGTGCCGAAGTGCCAGATCGCGTTTCCGATCGGATTGGAATCGGGCCACATGCTCCGGGCCAGGCTGGCGCTGATAACGACGACGGGGTCATCCCCCGGTCCGTCAGAGGCCGAGAACACGCGACCCGCCAGCAGCCGGATACCCATGATTTCGTGATAGTGCGGGAAGACGATCCGGCAGCGTGCCCTGACAAACTCCTGCTCATCGACCAGGCGTATCGGTTGACCCGACAACGTCCCCGGGAAAGGCAGGTAATCGATTCCGCTCACCTGGTTGACACCCGGAACGGCCTCGAGGCTCCGCAGTACCTCCGCCGCGAGGGGAATGATCTGTTCTTCGGTCTTGTACCTCTCCGGGAGAACATCAATGTGTACCGCCGTCAATCCCTCAACTGTGAACCCGGGATCGGTCTGACGCAGATTCAGAAGGGTACGTGCCAGCAAGCCGCCCGACACGAGCAGGACGGCGGTCAAGGCGATTTCCAGCATCATGACGGTCCGCTGGAACCTGCCGGCGCCCCCGGTGATCGTCCGCCCCATCCGGCTCCACTTCGGATCCATCGATCGCCGGGCTGACAGAAGAGCTGGTGCTAGGCCGTAGATAATCCCGGTCACGATACCCACCGCCATCGTCAGGAGCATTACTCCCCCATCCACGCTCACATTCTCGATCCGTGGCAGGTAGGGGCCGATAACCATCACCGCCCGGATTCCCAAAAAGGCGAAGACCACCCCTATGAGACTCCCCGCCACACCGAGAGCGATGCTCTCGGCGAGCATCTGTCGCACTATACGAGGTGTTCCCGCTCCCAGGGTGAGTCTGGTCGAGATTTCCCGCCGGCGCCCGACTGCTTCACTCATAAGGAGATTGGCGACATTTCCGCAGGCCACCAGGAGCATGATGCCGGCCGCACCAAGCAGCAGCACAAGCGGTGATCTCATTCCCCGGGTGAACTCATCCCGCAGAGTACCGAGACGGACATCAGTCTCCGGAGGCCAAGACTCCTCTGCTGTCAGGATCCCCAGGGCTTCCTGCCTTATTTGTATCGGGGACGCTTCGGCAACCGGCCGTCCGATGAATTCCAGATTGTGATTCAGATTCAGAATGTCCCAGCTGTCGAACCCGACCGGGACCCAGAGATCTCTCCGGCCGGTATCGATACCGCCGATTTCGAGCGGATAGAGTGAGCTGTAGAGTCGTATCCCCGCAGGCAGCACCCCGATCACTTCGAACGGCTGCTCATCGAGCATGATCGTCCGGCCGACAATGGACGGATCTGATCCAAAACGACTCGTCCAGGTCTCACCGCTCAGGATCGCGACGTGAGAGGCTCCGTCTCCTTCCTCCTCAGCCGTGAAGACCCGTCCAAGCTGAGGTCGTATGCCGAGCAGAGGGAAGAGCGAGGCTGTCGTTACCCCGGCCATGAGCCGGTCCGGCTGTCCCTCACCGGTGAGCAGAACCTCGGCGGGATGATGGATCGCCATATGCTCAAAGAGGCGGCTGTTCTCGACATATGACTGATAGTCCTGCCAGTAGAAGCCGATCCTGTCCCATTTCGGGCCGAGCAGCTCATTGTTTCGCCACTGGGGCTGGGTCCGCCAGAGAGTGATGAGTTCACCGGAATCATCGAAGGGCAGCTGGCGCAGTAGCACCCCATCGATAACGCTGTACATCGTCGTCGTGGCCCCGATCCCCAGTCCGAGGGTCAGCACGGCTACGACCGTGAACACCGGCCGCCGCCGGAAGGAGCGCACCGCGAACCGCAGGTCCTGCCAGAGATCGGAGATGAGTCCCGCCAGCCGGCCTCCGGCTCCCTTTCTCTTTACGATGAGATAGTCGTCGATGCCCCGCTCGAGACGGGCGGCTTCGGTGCCGAGGGTGCGTTCGGATTCAGCAATCCGGGCCCGCAGGTCCGCCCACGGCACGAAGGGCTCCTCGGCCAGGGCCAGGGCTTCGTCTTCGGGCACCCCCCGCCGGCGGGCCTCCTCGAAGCCGCCCCGGATGTGCCCGGCGATCTCCTCGACGATCTCGGCCTCACGCTCGGGCGCGAGGGGCAGCGGGCCCAGTTGTTCGCGGACGTGGCGGGTGAATTCAGGCATGTCATTGAACATGGCGTCAGGCCTGACTGAGCCCGGCGATGCGATCCACCGCCGCGGCGAACTTCTCCCAGGTGGCCCGCTGGCTGGCCAGAACGTCCGCGCCCTTCTCGGTCAGCCGGTAAAACCGCCGCCGGCGCTGACCCGGTTCCTCGACCCAGCGCCCCTTGATCCAGCCCCGCTTCTCCAGCCGGTAGAGAGTCGGATAGAGCGAGGCGGGATAAAAGCTCAGCACTCCCTCGGAGAGCTGTTCGATCTGCTTGGCCAGTTCGTACCCGTGGCGGGGCTC